>Ga0116227_10000489_pt1 | contig 77000 bp, 44 predicted proteins | sample S1TSphgellanicum_FD_89693 | JGI IMG/M metagenome (GOLD analysis project Ga0116227, IMG submission 89693) | Host-associated microbial communities from peat moss isolated from Minnesota, USA - S1T2_Fb - Sphagnum magellanicum MG | ecosystem: Host-associated > Plants > Peat moss > Unclassified...
AAAAAGAAAAATCGGGCAGGGAGGATGGGATTTTCGTCCATCCAGAAAACGGCCTCAACGGGCTCATCCGCAACTGGTGCATTGGTGGGTGCTAATTCACTCCAGCCCCATTTATGTGAAAATGGAACCAAGATTAGGTTCCATTCCCTGTCATACCTAGAGGTGGCATTGCGGACTGTTTATGGACTGCCTAGTGGTTTCAAGTCAAGTTTCAAGACTGGTCTCACAAACAGGTCGGTTGGTGTCACCAGAGACCCACTGTGTCTCTCTGCTTTGATCTTTGGCTGTCCCCTGGCTTGCTCTGCCGGCCGATTGTGGGGACTTGCTGTACTTGGCTTTGTGAATTTGGGGAGAAAAAAATTAACTGCCAAATCTTACACATCCAATTCACACTTGTAAATCACAAAACAAATAACCTAATCAAAAATTTGAATAGTGAATAATTGTAGAAAACCAAGTGATTGAACTAGATGTGTGTTTTTCTGAATGAGGAACAAATTTTCCGAAATACATCACATGAGGGAAAGGGCAAAGTTCTCAAGTCCACACTAGTTTCACAGCTTTCCCCCTCTCCTAAAGCACCTGGGGAAGTGCAGAGTTCTCACTCAACATGTTTCCACCAATTTTCCCCTTTTTTAAGTACTCACAGAAATTTCTAACTTAATATCTGTGAATATCCCTCCTTAAAATGAGGAGGGATTACTGCTCTTCTTTAAGAATGGGGGGATCTTGTGCCTTATACTATATTGTGCCTACTCCATAAGAGTGGGACAGGGATCTTATTCCTCAAGGAGTAAGCATAGGACCCCACTCCCTTCTCCACTTTGTGATAATACATATGTTTAGGTGCATGATAACTTTTGCCTCATATTTTATAACACATAAAGCCCAATGGTGAAGGACATTCCCAAAATACAGGGCAAGCCTTGATATGAAACTTTCCTAGGCCCTTTATTTTGGAAATGCCCTCACTAGGGGTAGTCTTCTACACAAATTGTTTCCCCTTCCATAAACCAGTTGTGCACATGGTTCCGGAAAATCAAATAATGACAATAAAAATGAAATAACAAAAACTCAATCCATAAATAGCTATTGCACATTGAACTCTTTATTCACTCAAGACAAGTAAAAAAACAAATTCAAACAATCAAATCCAACAATCCCATTGACCTAAAAATATATATCTTCAGGCCTACACACAACTCTTATTCTATTGAACATCAAATAATGATCCCCTTTTATCATTTCTATTGGTCCTCTAAAATTTTTTCAACCTACCAAACTTAGTACACATTATAACTGGTAATTCACTCTCAAGACACCAAAGAAAAAATTCAAACCACCAAATCCAGCCAATTTCATTGGCCTTAACATTTTTCATGCACACCTACACATAAGCCTATCCAACACCCTGTGTATATTAGTGTATAGAGAAGGTTAAAAAGTACTACATTTAGTTAGGGGGAGGATACACATAATTTCCCTAGTTCGGACCAGTGTTTTTATTTCTAACAAACCTTGGCTACCCATATCTTTAAATAAGTAGGCAGATTAAGCAGGTAGGTAACTTAGGCTAAATAGGTTTGTAGGCTAAGTTAGGTAAATAAACAAGCATATATAAGTGGTAGGTAGTTAATTTGTCTAAATACAAACTCAATATAACTTTATAAATACACCAATGGAAACATACCTCCATTATATTTTTAATAGAACTTAACAAAAATATATCACTAGGGGCTATCTTGACATCCTAGTGATGCAACTAAGTTTGATTCCATTTGTAACTAATGGGACATATATGGGCATGATCATGGATCAAAGCAATTTTAAAGTGTAGGATGAAAAAGCCATTAGTTACAAATGTAATTGTAGCATAGTTACAAAAATGGTAAGGGTGTAAAATAGTTGCAAATGACAATTGGTTGCATGTAGTTACAAATGCATTGGTTGCATGTATGGGGATTTCTTCTAGTGTGAAATGTCATGAATTAATCACTATGACCTATCACATAGATGCCTACAAATTTCTAGGTCCATTTTGCAAATGATCACATTTGATTCAATAATTACTTGTATAGTTAATTTTGTTAATCATGTTTGATGTCATATGTTTCTTGTACTTATTGAGTTATTTTTAAAAAATTAATGCTAATAATTACAAATCCCAATAACTTCATAAACCATTTTATCTATCTTCATTTTGTCTCATGTCTTAAAATAAAAAGTTCAAAACCCATGAAAGTTGAACTCACCCTTTCTCAAATTGTCACTAAATTGTAAAAAATCCCACCATATTTTAATGTTATGACATGTTTTGAAAAGTTATTCAAGAAGACACCTTCATTATTGAGGAAATTTTTTGAATAGTCCTTCATTGCTTTCTTGTTGTTAGTTTTCCTTAGGACATATAGATGTCCTTTGGATTGAAGAATAACTTCACTATGAGCACTCCTTGTTTTTGATTAGTTATCCTAATATTTCATGACTTTGTGCAAACTCAATATGGTTTCAATTTGTAGGAGGTTTTGCAAGTGCTTACATGGGACTAAATTGTAGGGTGGAAACAATAAAAGGGAAGAAAGGTACCTTTGAGTTCCCTTTGTGACATCTAAATGGTTGAACCAAATCTTTAAAAATGGGACTAGGAGGAATGTGAGCAAAAGAAAAGGATTCAAATATCATTGCTTAGACATTAATTATGCAAGAATGTGGCTTGTCCATATTGTTGCACCAACTAAAAATGAAAGTTGTCAAATTGACATTAAAAAATGTGGAAGCACACTAAGGTGTAACATTTTTAGGCACATGTGGAAGTCCATAATTCCATAAATTAACATAGCAAAGGTGGTTTGAACACAAGATACCTTGAATCACACAAGTTGTTTTATAAGTTATCATTAAAAATTTATTATATAAAAATTATCAACCCTAGTTTAATTCATGGAGAACTTAAATTTGAAAGATGAGCTTCTAAACTATTACTTTTTTAAAATAAAGGATTTAACAAAAAAAAACCATAATGTAAAGTACATCTAAAAAAATTTGGTCATCAAAGTCCTTCCAAAAAGTCCTCCTTGGTATCAATGTTACCACATCATATTACCATTAAGTCTTTTATTCATTAAAAAAACATTGTATATGAAGGTGCATGGAATCCATATTCATTATGGACTCTTCTATGTTTTTGGGTACTCTTTTGAAAATTCATTATGTTATGACTATTCAAAAACTATCCATGAAATTTATACAATGTGATTATGGGTCCAACCACGCTATTAAGAGCCACACATGCCCCTTTAAACCATTGTTTTATTCTTAAAATATTCTTAGAATTTTTTTAATACATCTTTCAAAAAAACATTAAAACTTTCTTAATATTATTATGTTAAGGTGTATATTAAAAAATAAACAAAAATATGTCAATTTCAAACATTTTCACATTGTGCTTTTAATGTCAAAATTGCTTTTAAATTACTTTTATGCAACTTTTAAGCAATGGTTACAAGAGGTTAAAAGTCTTATACATATTTTTCATTCATTAGATTGATTCCAAATTTTTATGATATGTACATGATGTATTCACAATAACATTTTATAAAAAATTATTCTATTTATTATTATTATTATTATTTTGCAATCCAAAGTTCAAAAAATTAAGCAATGGTTACGATTGCTAATGGTACATGTTAATATGATTGCACCTTTATATTATACATAACATTATAAGTTTAAGTACTTTTTCATTTTAGTTGATTATATTTAATCACATGGCTAATTACAAATCCAAAACTTTTGCAAAAACTACCTTGTAACAACATTTTATTGACAATGTAATGTGTTGTCACTGAAAAGGCCTACACCATTCTGAAATGGAATAATATGTTATTCATGGTTTTGGTTCAAGTGAAGACATTCAAAATTAAGCATAAGACAAGTTAAAGGTCTTGAAGTTTGCAAACACAAGGTTTTATCATGTATTTAATTAATATGACTTTTGGAAAATCCATAATTAACAAATGACAGTTTGGAGGTTGGAAATTTGAAAAGAAACTTTAATTTGAGAACCACCATATGATGCAACAATAAATATTAATAATGTTTCAAGCCTCAAATTCAATAAAAAACTTGATTTTAACCACCAAGTTTAAAAAGTCCAAAATTAAAATTTTAATCCAATACATATTTTGTACTACTAATTCCTACAACTATTCATTTTGCAACAACCTATAAGGTTTGTATAACCAACACAAATACTCCACAAATCATATATGAAATTTGGATGAGACAAGTATTCAAGTAGGCAGACAATCAAAAGCAAAGGTTCTTGCCAAGAAAAGGTTTAACCATCCCCATGTTTCAAAAATGGTTAACTATAAATTGTGTAATAAATGTAACATGTGACGTGCTGCCAAGATTTTACATCTTTAGAGGTGAAAATTTGAAAGACAATTACACGAAACTCTACAAACCAAGTACATGCATGGCAATGCAAAAACAAACTTAAATGACTTGGTTTTTGTTCAAAAAGTTCTTATCTTTTTTCAAAAGGTCAATTCTAAGTGGAATGTTTCTAACTAATTGACATTTGTTAACTTTAGATGGACATGGCAATCATATAATCCTAAAGGTAACAAAACAAATCTAGGAGGTTGAATTAAATATGATCATTTTACTATCACATACATCTCATGCCTTGTAGCCCTAAGATGTTTCGTGTTTTAAACCTTTCAAAATAACATTCAAAAATGTTTGAAGTGTAATTATGGTTTAAAACAATCACATGGAACCAAACAAGATCACCTTGGTTGGATGATTGGACCAAGCTTTGGACCAATCACTTACAAAACAAAACATCAAATATGGGTTTGGGACAACAAGTATATGGTTTTATAACCCAAAATAATGGTAAATATAGGATTCAACTCTCACAACACGAAAACTAGAAAGACGAATGATGGAAGGATAAATTGAAATTTAATTCAAAACAAAAAACAAAGGAACCAATAAAAGAATAAAAAGGTTAAAGTCACAAACCTGAAATGTGCAAGACCAAAACATAAACATATTTTTATTGCAATAAAATAAGAAAATGTAAACATTAAAAGAATATAACAAGGCTACGATGTAAGATCGTACCTCAAATTAATGTTGAACAGACTAAATATAATACTTTTATTTATATCCTTTTGAAGATCTAACTCAAAAAAACTTGCATGGAAAGTTCCATGTGCCAACCAACTAAGGAATCTTACAATGAGTTGCTTTTGATATGCATATTAGTTCATAGCATGGATAGAGGGTAAAGAAACCCAAAATATTTTATAAAACAACCATGTATAGAAGTTGCAGATTTTGGCATGACAATGCTTGAGGGCATTACAATGAATGTTAATACCATTTTGTAAGTTTATCTATTTGGGTTTTTTTTTGCTTGGGTTAGTGGACATAAGATGTCTATGAAACAAGTCTTCGATTGTGCTTACATTTATTCTTGATTTGCCTTTGGCCTGGATTTTGTTACTTTATAAAGTGTGTTCTCTTTTTTGCATCTTTCCTCTTTGACATTCTACCATCCCATTCCTTTTGTACCAGATATGTCTTGCAAACATTATGTAGGATTTATTTTGTTATGAAAACCCAAATCAATGTCGGCAAGGTTCTAATTATTTCATGTTTTGAGGTTTTATCCAAGAGTGGACCTAGAGTCTCTTCTTTTGCATCTTGAAAGCTAACCTGAAAACAACATAGGTATCTAAGTCCTCGGAACACAACAGAAATCAGAAAGCATCATTTGTGTGCATACTTTTGTGTGTGTGACCTTGTAGTTTCAAGAGTGTTGGGCACTGATCTAGTGGCACTAGAGACCTAATTCAGTCACTTCCTGATAAAACACTTCCATTTTCTTTGCTTGTGTGCAAGAAGCTCCATTATTTGCAAATACTGAACTAAGGTGCCCATACAACCATCAATAAATTGCTCAAACGCACCCATGTGTCATTGCCAAATGCAATTGCCAAATGCAATTGTGCACAAAAACATGATGTTTATATTTGTTGCTCTGATTCATTGCAACTGTGCTAAGAGTTTGTAGTTCCATTTCACTCTAGCTTTCTAGTACAAACCAATCAGCATTTGAAGATGCCAAGCTTCATTAGAAATAGATTTTTTATTCCCTCGAATTACATGTTAAAAAACCCTTAAGGAAGCTTTTTCTCTCACAAACTAAGTTTTTCAGGGCTAGAACTCCTATTTGTTTTTACTTAGTGTGATTTATGATCACCAGTGTTCTTGCTAGTCAAAATTTGATAACAGAGCCAGTTCCAAGCATTTGACAAGGGACATTCCTTGGATCCAGAAGTACTTGTGATGGAAAAGGACCATTGATGGAAGACACACAGAGCACAACAGAAGAATGCTTAGTTGGTAGGGGCCAGCTCTGCAATACATTTGAGTATGCAGTGAGGGAACAATGGTCTACACATGGAAATCAAGCTATGAGAAGCACAAAGAATGATAGATGAAGCTGTGCAAGGAATTGCTTTCAGGATTTGTGGTGTAAATAGAGAGGATATGTATGAAGTCATCTCTGAGTCTGGAACATCAGGAAAATTATTCGACCACCTCATTGGCTGCATTCCAACCAAATAAACTTGTCAAGGAGTTCATATTTTAGTTTTGATGAAATTGCTCCAGTGAACACATGCATTTGAATCCCAATGTTTTTCTCAAAATGACAACAGAAGTGGGAATGATTCATTCGTGAGGATGTCAGAGGTGGTGGAAGATGAGAGGGACAGAGAGAGAGCAAGAGATATTAGCCCCAATCAATCCAAGGAGGGGGATGGTAGCCTCCTTCAGGAGGTGGACAGAGGGATGGCGGCAGGTTCCTCTCTAAAACAGATGCTACCGCCAGCTCAGGCCTGCTGAAATTACCTGCCACATCCATTGAATTCAAGCATGTGAGGCTATGAACTTGTCTGCAAATTGCTTGCAACATGTGCCATCACAAAATGATTTGACAATGTGAAGAAAGAGGAATCAGATTCAATTTGAAGAAGAGGGTAAATTGGAACAGATCAGCAAACAGACACCCATTCCTACAATCAATGGTATGGCAAGATGAGAGTGCACTTACTGATATTATCTACTTCGGGCACATGAGCAGTCCATGCTGTTCCAACAACTCCTGCCACTGGGTATCCAGCTGCATACACCAAGTAATAAGGAGTTCAATGAACTTCTCATAACTACATGCTTTTTCTCTTCAACATGCCTACTTTGTAACTCCTTCAGGTACAGTCAAATGAGCTTTGTTACTTCAACAGAAAAGAAATAACTGGTCGTTTGAGACAAAAGTCAAGAATGAGTTTTGGCCTGCAGAGGTAAGGCTATGGGATTGCTTTTGAAATCCATTTGTGGCTTAGATAGGTGAGTTCTGGACAACCCCTTAGTATGAAGAATACCATGGCCCTTGGGTAGCAGATTAACAGTGAGTATTGAGTCTAACCATTCAAATGTAGAATCTCCTCAGCAAGATTTGGTAACTCACCAGCAGATACTCCAAACTGGACAGGCAAAGGCCAGTTAGGATGAAAAGAACTGCAGTGGTTGCGAAATCGGCAGACTCCCTGTCAATCCAACATAGCAGTGTTAGCCATCAGATTTTCTTACCCCCCTAGAACAAACCACAAATCTAATGTTGGACTGACTGTATGGATCTCACAGTTTGTGCATGAGAAACTGAAATGAGGAAGGGAAACCGGCTGCAAGTAATAATCAGACATTGATCTGCATAAGCAAAAAAAATCCCATAACTAGGCACTCCAAAAGTTCAAAAATTGAATTAGAAAGGAGAAGTGATGAGTACTGTCTGCATGAATTCTGCACATAAAGCTCTCTCACTATCCAGATTCAGCAGAGGCTCTCCTTCTGCACATTCCACTCTTCATTCCTCATCAGAATAAAGACATGCTAGTTTATATCAAATCTCATATGTGACAGTGAGGACAGTGCAAACATGAAGTTCAGACAGGCACAAATCCACTCATAAGAGCAGAAATCCATCAATAATACAACTATCAATCTTTGTGCTCAAAAACTCTTCGTTTGTCTACATCCCTTCCAATGGAGGGCATGCATAGCACAGCAATCTGCACAGCAATCAATAAATGATAGCAAGAGCAACTCGATCACTATAAATTCAGATGCAACTACTATGGATTAGCCGTAACCCTAATGCAAATTTGCATTTATGGGAGAGCGCCTTGAGAATTACGCCTGGTAGATGATCGATGGTTGTATCAAAATAAGCAAAAGGAAACAGTGCCAAGTGGTTACTTACTGCAACTCGCTATTACAAAGAGTCGATTTATAAAATGAACGAGTTGTCGAGGTAAGATAGGAGAATAATGCAAGAAAGGAGGGCCAAAAAGAGAAGAAAGTGCATACGAACCTTTGAAAGAATCGAACCATTGCTTCTTGGCACGTTGATGTGAAATTCCCTTGAGATGCCTCTTGCGAGATGCCGGCGTGTCGTAGAATTGCTTGTCACAATAATCACAGTAGTATTTGTGCGGAGGCATTTCAGCTCAACATCGTCTCGTCTCTTCCGCAACCAAACAGCCCGCATACACATTCACAGACCTTCCTTTCTTCCGGTTCTCCGCCCCGGAAACCCTAATGTAAATTCGATGTTGATCGGGAACTGCGATAGGTACCTACTATCGGACATTCAGAACATTATGCGATCTTTGATCGGAAAGTTAAATGAAGCACGTCCGTTTATCAATGATGATGGCCCAAACCGGAAAATCTCCTTCATTTGAAGTCGACATGCATAAGGTAAAGCCCTTAGTTTAGGTCATTACCTAAATAAGGGCCCCTGTAAGGTGATAACCAAGCACAGGCTGGATACTTGTAATGTCCTCAACCTGAAGCTTTACCTGGTGAAAAGATTTGCCATAAATTTTTTTAAAATGATAAGCGGTTTTTACAAGGTGCAACACCAAAATCATAAATTTTTCTTTGCTGCCAATGAAAAAAATATGAGTCGTTCCAAATACACTAGGAAATCTTTGAGTAGAAGGGGGTTTACTTAGTAACTATGTGTTGCTATTTTTGGCTAAAGTGAATTAACAGCCATTAGCACACCATCCATCCATTGGAAGCATATTATGCTGTGATTGTGGATGAAATCCAAGTTAGTTGATGTTGGGTTTACTTTCGTGACATGTCTTGTGAAAAATAGGTCAAGTAGCCTATGTAGGACAATGCATGATTACTGATAAAGGTTTTTTTTTCTAGCGATTTATAGACAAAAGGTGATTAAAAAAGTAATGTGCAAAATGACATGAAAGAAAAAAAATTAATAAAAAAAATTACCTTGAACACCCCCACACACCCACCTTGTGGACAAAAGGCAAACCACTTGTCTCTCTCCATTGCTACTCTAATTTGGTTGTTTACAAGCTCCAATGCCAATAGTGTTTTTAAGGCTTTAAGGTTTTGCCTTTACATGTTTTAGGGTTTAAAGGTGTTGTCAATTTGTGACCATCGTTTAAAGTAAATTGCCAAATCACAACCATCTAACAAGCTTGGTCCCCACAACTAGTAGCCAACATGTGATTTTACTTTCAAATTTCATATGCCTTATGTTTTGAAATCTTGGAGAAGGCACTAATAGATGGTTGTTGCATTTTGAATGTTTCAAAAAGCTTGACCCTTGAACAAATTTGTGGTTTTCTAAGGAGTGGATTTTCATTTTATTGCAAGTGTGGCAACAAAATTAAATTGTTGTTACAACATTCAAATGGATCAATTGCAAGGGAAACAATGGGACTTTGCTACAATTGTTGATAATACTAAACATACTCACGAGTTTCAAAATTGATGTGCATTAAAGATTCTTGCAAAATCCACCCCAAAATCAAATGTGTGATTGTCTCCCCCTTTTCGTACTTTTTTTTGCATCTAGAGCTTTGTGTTATTGACATTTGCAAGAGCTCATTGTATTTAATTAATTGTCTTCAATTCATGAAGCTTATGAAATAATTGCTCGTAATGGCACCATTGAAGGTCCCAAAGAATTTTTGTTTCAAACTCTTCTTTTATGGTCAAGGCACAAGTTCATCCACATCTCCTTTTCTTGAATTGTCAATTGTTTGTAAGCCTTACAACTCTAATGCACAATTTTTTTCTCCAATAAACCTAAAAGATCTTATGACAAGGCTTTAAGCTTTCAAGATTCTTTCGTAGCAAACTTTCCTTGGGTTGAATTTGTTATAGGGGATGATTGTTTGGTCTCTAAAGTGAGATGCATGAAATGTAAATCTATTGAAAGAAAGGAAAAACACCTGTCATTGAAGTTGAATATCTTGTACATAGAAACATGTCAAGTGGAAAAAAATAGTTGTTGTTTCTACTAGTGTTTTTGTTGGGGATTAGTATACATTAATAGGGATTTTATGTATGCCAAAAGTAGAGGATTTATGTTGGCAAATGCATTGAAACAATCTTGAGTTTGATATGATCCAATGTTCATCTTAGATCTTTAAAAAAAATGGTTTAGTTTTCCACCATTTTTTACTTTCTAAGCCATAATCACCTAATGTCTAAATTTGAACACAATCAAAGAGTTGCATTTTGTTTTAAAAACCCTTTTAAAATTTGAATAAATTGTAATGACTTCGGAATGGCTAAGGCAATGCATGATATTATTTTTAATTCCACTAAAGTTGTTATTATGCAAGGGGGTAATTTTTTTTCGGTGAATGCATATGAAGTCATTACTATGAACAAGTAGCAATGGATTAATGTCCATGTCTATGTCATGAAAGATTAGTGTCAAATTCCGATGTTATTAACCTAGGAACATATAAAAGTGGGCATTATTGCAATAATATTCCTACAATCCTCTTGAAGTGCATGGTTAAATATGGCAAAGTTTTGGATGAAGAGTTTGGTTCAAGGTGGGTGTGCCTTGTTGTGATGAAAATTTTGTGTTCCAAGGACATTACATTGGGGTAACTTCACAACTCAAATCTAATGTTGTTGTTTTTTTTAATTGGTGTGCACGACATGGCACACTAAACCATTTTGACAATTGTTGGGTTGTCCAAATTGCATTTGGTATCACACATTGAATCAATATTGTAGTCCCTTTTCTTTTTTTGTTCACAACCCTAAAAGGTTTTTGGAGTTTACAAAGCTTGTTGAAACTTTGGAACCAAAGGCCTTAAGTTGTTGAGGAATGTGAAGAGTCAATGGATCTCCATGTTAAACCCATTGAAGCATGTCATGTTTAAGTACAAGGTTTTGATTATGAAAATGCATTTTGATCATGACATGACCAAATTTGCTTGTGAGAACTTGGAGTTGTTACATGACTTGGAATTAATCTTCACCTTGTCATGTTTCATGCCTATGCTAGAGGTGGTTCATAATACCCTCATCAAGTATGTTCAATGTTGAAATGTTTTAATTATCAATTTTGTGGATGCCATGAATCTTGTTGAGGCTGATTTTTTTTGTTCCTATATTAATCCAATTTCTATTTAATGATCTTGTGTTTAACAATTTCACAAAATTGCTTCTTACATTCCCATGATGCTTTGCCTTTCTTTTAGTATTCAAATCTTATAAGACTCCAAAAACTTTTTGGTTTTAAAATTGTAAGACAAATTTATGATATTCATTCTCACAACTTAATAGATGGGTATTGAATTGATTTGATTGATGACGATGCTTTTAGAAGGCTTGTTAATACAATGAAAAATTCATGTGTTGAAAGCCCAAACCCTAATTACATAGTTGCAAAAACAATTTCCTAAACATGAATTATGATGGTCTTTGGTCTTGTGTACCTTTAGTATTAGCATAACCCAATGTAGTAAAAGGTTCATTCGTTCTACATTTGAATGTTATCAAAATATTTTTTTGTGTTGTTCATAGAACTGTGGAAGGGATTATGGTCCCCCTCTTTTGGATTCATATATGCTTGATATATTAATTTTCATTTTAAAATTCACTATGTCCTACGATGTGAAAGGGATAATGGTTAAACGTTCTAGTATGAATCCAATTTTTAGATTTTGGAAGTAGATAATTTTTTTTGTTATCTTAAATGAAAGGCTTAGTAAGTACATGAAATTGGCAAAGATTGAAAAATGGTTCATGTGCTAGGGTTTGTTGAGAATGAAAGAACATTCAACAATTTCTCATTCATGAAAAAAAGTCATAAAGTCAGTTAAGTACTCACCTTGACTTATGTGTCAAGATTCTTAATAAAACAAATTCACATTGTCCAATTTCCCATATGACAATGCAATTGCATTATGGAAGAAAATGACGGTGAAATATTAAGTAAATGTGTAATTAAAGTTTGTGATTTTCTTCATATGTTGTATAATTTTGTATGTGAAAATTGTTCATGTGGTTTGGGTGTTGGGATTGGAATTTGAATGTTTTAAAATTAGGTGGGGGTTGTGATTGTTGAGGGCATGACTCTATTGTTGCAATGGGCAATTTCCTTTGTGGTTAGGGTTCAATTCCCTTAAGGAAAAATTGGTTAATGTGATTAAACAATGGGCTGTTTTTTGCGGTGCTTTGATTTCTATATGTAAAATTGCTTCATCACCATAGCTAGGAAATTTAGAATTGAATTGTCATTAAACATTCTGAATGTTAAACTAATTTGTCACCAAAATGTAGGATATTTATGAAAATAAAATAACCAAATAGGCTTCATAAAAAAACCAATTTCCCAAATGCTATTAAAATAAAAGATTGTAGCCTCACATTTTTCATTTCTAAATTAGCTTATAGCAAAATATGTTCCATTGTCCAATTGAGGGCAACCATTTTGACATTTTCCATATTTTTGAAAAAACTTGCTATTGATAGTAAGTAGATGCATGTAAATAGTCAACATGTAACCTAAATAAGTGTAAAGGCAAGTGGGTTGTTAGTTGGTAGGTAACTAAAAACAACAACCATTACAAGAAAATGTGAGTTTTCAAAAGGCCAACTTGATCGAATTACCCACATTGACTTGTTAAGCCTAGGCTACCTATCTAACCTAACATAACTAGTAGGTTAGGTTAGGTTAAGCCTAGACTACCTATTTAGCCTAACATAATTAATAGGCTAATAGGTTATTTGTTAAGTAATAACCTAACTAATAGCCTAAGCTAAATAGCCTAGCTTAGACCTATCTAGTAGGTTATCTAGGATGTAACTTAAAATTACTAAGTAGCCTATAGTGTAAGCTTTCTAGATAAGTATTTTACGTGACCTAGGCTTATTAGGTAGACCTATTAACCATGTAGGTAAACTATTAGCCTAAGCCTATTAAGTAAATAACATAGGCCACCTAGGCTTAGTAGGTAGGTAGTTTATCCTACTAGCTAGCTAAGTAGCTTAAGCCACCTAGGCCTACTAAGTATAAAGTAACCTAACCTTAATTATCAAAGTCTACTTGGTAGTTACGTACATAGTGTAAGCCACCTAGGCTTACAAGGTAAGTAGTTTAAACTAAGCCACTTAGACCTATTAGGTACATATGTACTTTAGTTTAGGCCACTTATGCCTACTAGGTAGGTACATAATTTAACCTAAGCTAGGTAGGTAGGTACATAACCTAACATAGGCTACATACCTATCTAGTTATTTAGGCCTATTAAGTAGGTACGTAGCTTAACCTAAGCCTATTAGATAAGTATGTAACTAATTTAAGTTAGGCCACCTAAGCTACTAGGTAAGTAGCCTAGCCTAGTATTAAGTAGGTAGTTTAAGCCTAGACCTACTTAATAAGCTAAGTTACCTACCTAATATACTTAGGCTAGATCTATTAATTATAGATTAATAGGTACCTACATAACCTACTAAATAACATAAACGTAGGTACGTATAAGCATAAACCTAATACGTACCTATAACGCTAAAAAAATTATAACCTACATGTTATTTAAATACATGCATTTATTAATAGGTACCTCCTACCTACCTAAGCTAACCTATCTATAACCTACCTATTTATATAAGTAGTCATCTAAGAAAATTCAAGTTCATTTAATGCAATATGTTAAAAAAAATTCATGAAAATTGAATACAGTAATGTTGTTCCAAAATCATGTTGATTATAATATGTTGTCCAAAGAAATCACTTTATGGGGTGGTGGTGCAATGGTTAAAAACATGATTCCTCGATGTGGAGGTGAAGGGTTCAAGTCCCCACACTTGCAACCTAGACTACCTTGACTATTTAGGTAACCTAATTAAGTAACCTAAATTGCAAAGCCTACTAGACCACCTAGCCTAGGCCCTTTAACCTAGCCTAAGGGGCTTGACCTAATCTAGGCCAAGACATAGGGTTGGTAGGTTGTAAATAAATTATTTTTAGCATTAATTATTAGGTTTATTAATGAAGTAGGTAGGTAGGGTAATTAATTAATTAATATTCTCATTTTAATTTTAAATAATTAAATAATATATATTTATGGTTGCTACCCAAATTACATTACTGTAATGGTGGTTCAATAAAAAAAAACCTAATAAAAAAAACTTAGTCAAAATGACCTAGTCAAAATGATCATGTCCAAATCAACTTGTCCAAAATAGCACTTTGATCAAGTTGGACATGGGGGCAAAAGACCATAATAGGATTTTTTTGACTAAATTTTTTAGTCAAAAAAGCCAGGATTTCTTGTAATGAACTGAACTAACCATCATCCTTAGCTCAGGAAGCAAAACACAATGGAAAAGCACTTCATGTCCACCCATCATCCATCTCTAATGGTCATGGTGCATTGGTGGCTATTGGTTCTCTCTGGCCATAATTTAGGAGAGTATCAATATCTGGTTTATAGGAGCTAAGAACTGCGTAGAAACATATTTTATTAGATGGAGCTCTTTATATTGGCCTAGGCCCAACTGCGCTGGGAAACTTTGGCCGGATCATGTGCTGGAATGTGCAGGATCAAGTATATTCTTGGCTGCTACCATGTGGGGTTCTTGAGGAGACTCTAAATATCGGCTAACAACATTGACAGCAAACTGAATGTCTGGTCGTAGATTTGTGGCAAACAAGAGACTTCCAACAATTCTACAATATAGCTGCTGATCTACAAGTGGGGCATGCAAATCCTTCCTCAACACTTGGCCCAGATTCATGGGAATGCGAAGAGGAGAACATTCCATGCCAAATTTCTGTAGTAGCTTTTCAATGTAGTGGTGCATATGCATCCAGGTTCCAGACTCATCAAATGCAAATTTAATACCTAGATACAACTTTGGTCTCCCTAGCTCTGTCATTTCAATCTGAACCTTAAGTTGATCCTCAATGCGGTCAATCTCCTCGATCTATATTGTCACCAGTTAAAAGTAGATCATCCACATACAATAGCAAAATTGTATATTTGCCATCAATGATGGAATAATAAAGGTTATAGTCTGCTATGCTCCTCTACATACCTCTTTCTCGTAAATGATCATCAATCCGAAAGTACCATGTTCTCAGTGTTTGTTTGAGGCCATGCAAGGCCTTTACAAGTCAACAGACCTTTCCAATTGATTTTGCAGTGTTGAAGCCTTCAGGTACAGTCATTTACACCTCCTCCTCTAGAGTCCTGTTCAAAAAAGCAATTTTGACATCTAATTGTCGGATGTCCCACTTTCGCAATGCAACTAATGCAACAATTGTATGAATATTACTCCAATGTACCACTAGGGCAAATGTGTCATAGAAATCAATCCCCTCTACTTGCTGGAAGCCGTGAGCAACTAGTCTCGCCTTATATTTGAGCAATTTTCCTGTTGCTCCCTTTTTGGCCTTGAAAATTCATTTTCCAATAATTGCATTCTGGTCCTCCAGTAAATCTTCGTATTTCCACGTGCCGCATTTCTGGATCGACTACACTTTTTGTTGGATGGCTGCTTTCCATTCTTCATGCTACATGGCTTCAACATAGGTTTTCAACTCCTCATTGATGATAATCTCTTCGTCTTCAACTACAAACACATGATTGTCACGAAACCTACTAGAACGCCTTCGTTCACGAGTTGGATATCGAATGACTTGAGGGACAGGATCTTGTGGTGTTGATATCGATAGTTGCCGATCAGCAACGTCAGGTGGCGGCTTGGGGTCAATTAAATTAGCAATTGATGCAAGCTCTAGTGTCGATGGTTGTCGATCAGCAACAGGTGTCGACTCTAGGTCACCTTCTTTTTGAATAATATCGTTTGGCAAGATTGAAGCCTCTCCCCCGAGTGATTCCCACATGCCCTGTGGAAATAATTTTTTCGACACTACTACATCCTTGTTTAAATATTTGTATCTTATTTTACTTTTTTCAAATGTGATATCCCTGCTTAAAATAATATTTTTCTTCTTGGGATGATACAATTTATACACCTTAGATTTATCATCATATCCCATAAACAAACATTTCTTTGTTTTACTACCCAGTTTGTTTCAATCTTGTTTAGGAACATGTACATATGCTAAACAGCCAAACACACGTAGATGATTGACATGCGACTTATGTTTACTGTACCTTTGTTCCAGAACGATGTCGTTGTTTGCACAGGTAGGTCCTCTATTGACTAGATAGTTTGAGGTATTGACAACCTTAGACCAAATAAATGTTGGAATTCCACATGAAATTGCCATGCTCCTGGCCCTTTCCGTTATGGTACGATTTCTCCTTTCTGTTACTCCATTCTGTTGAGGAGTCAAACCTTGTGTGAGCTATCTCTTAATTCCAAATTTTCGACAGTATTCATTGAATGTTGTAGATGTGAACTCACCCCCACGATTTGTTCTTAACATTTGGATCTTAGGCCCGATCTTGCCTTCAACCATTGCCTTGAAGATCTTGAATTTAGCAAAGGTTTCACTTTTGCTTCGCAAAAAATAAACAAATCGTCTATGAATACAAAAAAGAATTTGTGCAATGACTCCTTTGGTAATGGGCTGACCAAGTTAGCACGAACTAGCTACAACACCTTTTCTGCACGATTCTTGCTTTCATGTGGGAACTTTTCACGATGTTTTTTCCCAGCTAAACAACCTTCACACGCTACCTTTACAGACTCTAACTTTGGCATGCCAATAACTCAATCTTTTTTTGGATAGACGTTTCAAACTTGAGTAATGGAGATGCCCATATCTCTTATGCCACAAGTGAGTTTTTGCCACTGCGAAGATAAAATTCACATGAACTCCTACACTCTTGCTATTGGTGGTTAGCTTGTATAGTCCATTCAAGGGATCTATATATAATTCCTGCACCAATGACTTTTCTACTCTTCTTGTTGTCTAAAATCCAACATGAATCACCAACAAACACAACTACATTCTCTGTTTGGGTCAAGACTTTTACAAACACAAGACTACACTTGAAAGTCAAAACATAGAGAACCTTCCTGCTTTTGGTTTTACTTTAGTGAGATTCTGTGCAAACCCAGTCACATGATGGGATGCTCCACTGTCTAGGTACCAATTTTGACAACTATCTATGCGACTGTCAAATTCTGCAAGGGCGACTTCTATCACCCCCTCATCACTAGAAGGCGCGTCACTATCGTTATCCTTCTCCACTACATTTGCTGATTTATCTTTTTCTTTTGAATCAGCTAGTAACTTCTGGTCAAAAGAATCCTTGGCCATGTGACCCTTCTTCCCGCAAACAAAACATGTGATGTTTTGTATGCCCTTGTGCTCAAACACCTTCACGCTTTGTCCTCTCCGATTTGCTGTCTATGCTCCTCAAGCATTGTTGTTCAGGCCATGATACATAGCAAAGGCTTCTTCATCTCCGAGCTACTGGTCCCTCCACTTCATACAATGGTGCTCAGTGATTAACTTGGCACTCATTTACTCAAATGATGAAACTATATCCATGGTGGATAAGTTCTGGACGACACCTTCATAACTGTGCAGGAGCCCATTCAACAACAAGTTCATCAGCATTCTTTCAGGTATTGGTTCTCCCAACGATTCTTCAAATCTTTCACCTTTGTGATGTATTTTTCAACATCAGTTCCATCCTTCATGGTGATGTTATGCAACTGTTGTGACAACAAGTTGATTTGTGATGCATCTCTTGACTGAAACTGAAGCCTTAACGCCTCCCATGCTAAAGCAGGGTCAGTGAACTCAACCACAGTGTTCACCAAATTGTCTTCAACTGAGAGAATTAATCCCACCATCACCTTGCTCTTCATGTCTCATAACATAAACTCTGTCACTTGGATGCCATTGATGACAGCAGGATATGCACAAGGTGTCACAACATTTTCAATGATGTCGCAAAGGCTTTCTCTCCTCAAAATAGCTCTCATCTTGAGTCGCCAAACATTGTAGTCTGTGACTCTTTCTAGCTTGTTACTCTCTCCAACAGAAACATCCTTACTATTGACCTGAGCTTAAGCCATTTTGACTACTCTCAGCTAATACACTTCCAATTACACTTCTAACTGACTCACTCTTGAACCTGGCTCTAATACCATGTAGGATAACAGAGATATACATCCACTGGCCATAGCCATCCAAGGCAAAGATCAAATAATCAACACTACAGCCCCTGACCTATCACCAGGCATCTAAAGGAAGGAAGCAGCACTGTAAATATTTACAAGAGGCACTAGTAATTCAAAGGTCATTTAACTAACTACAGAATCAGCATAATCAACAGACTGAGGTCATCTCAATGACATCAATAAGAATGAGAGTGTGACAACAACACTTTGCATCTTGGTCTAGAGAAGTATTATTGTGTTATGATAAGAAAATAGTAGTAGTTCAAGCAACTCCATTGCAAAGCAATAAAATGGTCTCTACACTAAATTACACAATTTAGTGTCTAATGTAAAAATTTAAACTCCCAAATATCTATATGGCAAACCTCATTACCTATATCTGCCCATTTTCAATCCAATCCAACAAGATCAAGCGAACCTTGGACTTGAAGCATTTCAACTCTTTTGTTCAACAGTCATTCACATTTCTACAACATGAAGGAGTACCAGTTAGTGTCACATATGGCCAGTCATCTGTAATTTGCTACAGCGGAAATTTCTTGGGACTAAGACCCTTCCTTTCTTGATCTTGTCTGTCTCAGTGCAAGCATCAGTAATGGTATGACCATGAGATGTAATCAGAAAATTTCCTTGGTAATCTGATTGTTGCCTACTAAAACTTTCCCACTCCTTGTTTTCTCTATAAGTTAGTGAGAAGAGAGCCCTTGTCATTGAGTGGCCCACAAAAAAAATCGAAAAACACATTAATCATGAATGGGGTCTGGTGAAAGCAATTAAAGATCAGCTTTCCCCCTGCTGTCAACAAACAAGGTCATTTCTGTTATGCACACAAGCATAGTTGGTACCAGAGGTTTGCAATGTTTGGATGTCATCACAAACCTACTTGAGACTTCCTGTAACTTGAGCTCCAGGTTCAATGTTGCCCATGAGAAGACAGGCTTGCTCATATGTAGAAGTAAAAGACACATGATTTGCAATGGCAAACTGAAAATAGTTGGTGTCAACTTACACATCATGCATCACTCCAATCATCCTCCTTGTCATACTCTTCATCATGTCTAGCCAAAGCCTGCACGAAGGAGGACAGTGCTCAGTTGCCTCATACGATCTAAGACCATTTGAAGCATCAATTGTGTTACCTTAGTGAGATCAAATCTTTGGCACATCCCCAAATGGTTGAGTGACTATATAAAGCACTTGGAGAAACTTCTTAGTGTACTTAGATGGCACCTTATATCCCTCATAGAAAAGAGGAGGGATCTTACACCTACGAGATCCCTCCCACTCAGAGTAGGTGTAAGAAACCTCCAACTCCTACAACTTGTGATCTATGTATGTTTAGATTCATGATAACAGGGGCCTTGTCCTTTACAATTGGTAAAGCCCACATGTGGGGCACATTCACAAAATGTTTTGGGAATGCTGGCTAGTCCTAGGCCCCTTATTTTGGGAATGCTGTGCAGGGCTTTACCCTACACATACCAAACAAAAGAGGTCATACTCCTAATTGTTATGCTCCCTGAATTTCAGGACAAAAGATTTGTGGAACTGCTGAAAAAGAGTGACACTCACCTGTTTGATTGCATTGGCCTTTTCCAAAATGGCAGCAACACTGCTGTTTGTAACAGACTGAACAGCTGGCTCCTTTTGTTTCTCTGTGTGCCGTAGATTGAAGGACTGGACAAGTACATGGGTATATTGAATTCAGGAAGCTGCAAACAAGAAGCCTAGTACTTACCTATTTGTGAAGCTCTTTTCACTAAGACTAGTGGAGAGGATGATATGTTTTGAACAAAAAAAAGACTAACCTTAGTTCTGATTTGTTCAAGTATAATTTGCTGCTTGCTAGGGCGTGGACATGGCCGTATTACAGGTTCCCGGAATGATACCTTTGTCAACTGCCACATGTATGTCACCAAGTTAGAATCAGACCTCAAAAGAATACCATATGTGAAGAACCCTCCAGCATACATTGTGCCAAGAATTCTGTGACAGTGGTATGGACTCAGTCCACACTTAAAAGGATATGGAGAAAAGACTAATAGTAGAGTAAAAAAAATACATGTGTGTAAATGTGCATGCAGAATCCACAGGAATGATACTGTATGCTTACCTTGTTTTCTGGTGATGCAATGGCAGCAGCCAAGGGACTCCTTGTCTCAGAAGCCTTTCTTAATGCATAGCCCCCAGCTGAAGGGGGTGCTGGCTGATGAATTGACTCCTTTAGATGCACTTTCATTGCTGGTTCAAGTGAATCCATTGCTTGATTGGATTCTGGAGTAGGATCTTGCTCTGACAATTGAGAAACTGTTGAGAGCTTTAACTCCAAATCAATTTTTTCTGCTGGATTATTGGATTCAGATGGATACATTGGTTCTGACAATTGAACCAATGGAGACATATGGGACATTTGCTCCCTTAACTCAGGCAACCTTTCTGGATCAGGCACAGAGGGTGGAAGAAGCCCTGAGGTTGATTCTTCAATTGGAGGGTTTAACACAGTCCTTGACAATGCAACAGGCAGATCAGTGACTTCTCCCACAGGAATACTGTACACAAGACCAGACAATGATTCCTCTGAAGAACTTGACACCTGATGTGCATGTTGCTGGACCAGATGACTCTGGAGCATTTCAGAGTCTGGACTTGCTAGCAGACTAGAAAGACACTTGACTCCTGCAGGACCTTGTGAGACAGCTGACTCCAAGGGAAAATTTTCCTCCATGATTGCACTGGAAGGAGTTTCTGAGTGAGAAGGCAATTCCACCCTTCCTATCTGAGAGTTTGTTTCTGAAAGAGGTGACAACCACAGACTCTGTGCCAGACACTTGTCTTCTTCTTCCATGCTCATCCATGGATGCAACGCACTTCTTGATGGGCTTCCTGATGGAGCAGTGGATTGCCTGACACTATGTACTGGAATTTTGGCTGCTTTATGATGAAAGCTTGGATGGCTCTCTCCCTCATTGGGGTCAGTGCTTGCTGCTTGGCTCTTTTGACCATTCAAAACAAGGCTCCCTAATGGCCTTTCTTGAGGCTCCAAAAGAGTGCTCACCTCTGCATGCTTTCCATCTTCATAATCCAGATTCCCTGGTAAGGTTGATTGAGCATCAAGATCAAATTGTGCTGATGAACTTATTTGAAAATAGAAGTGAGACCAAAGTGGAGCATCCAGTCCAGGCACTGATTTTGGACTCTGCCAATAATTTGACTCAGGGCTTGCCTGTGGACTTGGTGAATCTTTGATGATAACACTCCCCGAAGGACTAGTTGGAGCACTTGACTGCTCAGCATTCCATCTGGAGCTTCCTGAAGGACTGTTTTGAGAAGGTAAGCCAGGAATTATTCGTGGAACAGATAGAACTGTCAATTCACAACTCAATAGTGAAGGTCCTGGAGCACTGGGTTGAGAATGTGAAAGAGAACTGGATGGAGCACAAGACTTTGGGCTAGCTGTAGGGCACGGTGGAAGTATTGATGTGGATCCTATTGAGTCACTAACTGCAGGTGTTGGCACAGTGCTCTGTGATGAACTCAAAGGGAAACTCCTTGCTGACAGAATAGTCTGAAGCTCAATCCTGGCATCTGATGGAGGCTGATCCACTGATTCCAAGGTTGCCGTACAAATTTGGGATAGGCCAAGATCTTGACCTGGTTGAGAATTCAGTAGAGACTGTGAAAGGCTAGGCTCCAGGAATCCAGGAGGACTAGGTAATGGGTATAGCTTTGGCAGTGAAGAGCTGCACACAAGATTTGAAGAACTTGTGTGCACAACAAGGGGAGGCCGACATGGAGTTGTGACATGTGAGGGCCCAGAGTCATTTGGTGAGAGGTCCTCTTCCAAAGGATCTAATGGTAAGGAAGGTAATGGGGACAGAAGCAGCAAAGAGAGTTTGGGATTCTTGGCTGGTGATTGACTGCTGGGATCTGATCTTGATTTTGAGCTCCCCTTGAATGGTGGTGCTTCTGGAAAACTTCCCCTAGCAGAGTCAAGGGTTTCCTGCACTGTGCTGCAAGGGGACCTTGGTGGTGAAGCTATATTCAAGACAGAGGAGTTGGGACTTGAAGGACTTGAAGGAGCAGAATAACTGGAGACTGACATTAACGATGTGCTTGAATAAGAAAATCTTGAGAGATTTGAGGCACTGGGGTCAAGAATAGGCCTGCCAGGGGTACACATAGTGGGGAAGGTAGCACTGGATGATGAACCAAGAGACGAGGGTGCTGGGCTGGTTGCCACTACTGACTCATCTCCTTGAGCTGCAGTTGCACCAAAATACTGTTCCATGTGCATGGAACTTACTTTTGGGTCTTCACATACTTCTGGGGCTTGGAGCACATGAGGCACATTGTGTGTCAACCCATCTCCACCTGGAATGAGATCAGGATTCTCTGTCTGATCATTTCCTGCCATAGAAAGGCCTTCTTGATGAGAGTGCCAGGACATATCAATCTCAACCATTGGCCTCTTAGACTCAGCTGGTGATATGGACAAGGAGGAAGGACCTTCAGGCACAGTGCCCAAGGCTGGAGATGTCTCATGAAAAGAAGGACCAATTCTTGTCTCATGCAGTGGCTCCTCAGCAACATTGGCCACAAGATGGGAAAGGTTCAAAGTGTCACAAGGAGGCATTGAATCAAGTTTCTCAGGTGATGCAGCATCACTGATTTCCAATGAAATATGCTTCAAGGACTTGCATGGAGCTCCATTATTGACATCCACTGGTGCATGCTTCAAATCTTTTGTAGATATGTGTGCTGCTTCACCATCATCCTTCAAACTATGCTTTGAAAGTTTCCCAAGCCTTTGCACAGGCTCGGACTCCTTCATTGAGTTTTTCTGTGAGACATTATCTGGGAGGTGTGTAGCTTCTACATCCTCTTTCATTTTGTGGTTTAATGGTTTACTGCCCGTGCCTGCTGCCTCTGTATCACCCCTCAAACTAGCCCTTGGCATTTGGTCTGCAATAGTTGATGATTCAGTATTCTCTGTTGACATGCGCCTTGAATCTTGCCTTGCTGCCCCATGATCTTGCATCTCAACAAGAATTGAAGCATTAGATGCAGAGAGACCCTCATGTCCATTCTTGATCTCATTCACATCTGAAGCCTTCCCTTCCCTGCTTTTGACCTCCTCTCCATTCATCTTAGTGGCCTTGTCATAGAATTTCCCAGAAATGTTTGGAGCCTCATTAGGTTTGGCAGGATTTGGCAGGACTTCTCTGGCAGCTATGTCACCACCATTGATTGCAGCACCCCTAGTGGGGTTCAGCAAAGATGCTGAAGACTCTTCAGCTGAATCTACTGCTCTGGGAGCATGCCAGCTTCTCCTGGGCTGGATATCTGCACCAGGAGAAACAGGTATGTGGCTCATTACAGTGTTCTCAACTTTCAAGCCAGAGGCCAAATTATGTGGGATGCCATCAAAACCCTCCACGCCTGCTAACGGATAATGCACCCTGCAATTTTGCAAGTGCAAGATGAGATAGTGTTCCTATCTGCAGAGGATGCAACAAGCAGTAGCAAAGGGGAATTTCCAGCACTACAAATAGTCATAAAAAATTACCTTCAAATTTCACACGTGCCTGTATTGAGGATAATGGACAAGACAAACCTGGAAAGAATCTGATTCATGCCCTTGGGCTGCACTTTAATGTGATGCCTCCCCTTCTACATCAAACAATAGTACCATTCAGTGCTGAAACTGTTTTTGAAAGTGACAAAATACAAACTACAGGTTGTGTTGGCAAACCATCTACAAGCTCAGAGCAAGAGAGCTGTGTTGTGATCTCTAGTAAGTATACTGAGCCAACAAATGGATACAAATGTCAGGAATGAAAGGAAGTTCACTGCTGCAAATATACTCTTTACCTTTTCAAGATTGGCTTTCTTGTCATGTTGTGCACACTGGGCTTTCGTAAGCTCAGATTTAACCCATTCCAGCTTGAAAAATGAGGGGTTGGTGTACCTCTTTAAGCATGCCCCTGCTGCCCCTGCCACATCAAACCTGGATCCAAACACACATGAAACTAAACTCTTTCCACCCAAGACTGCCCTCAAACAGTGAATGTTAGGATCCTCTTTTTTGTTAATTTTTTGACATTTGGTTAGACGGGCTGTTCTTGGCATCTTGAACTTGAGACATGACAGTCCACACCTACTTAGAGGATGTAACTTCACATTGGCATTTGGAAAGTTGAGATGAAAAAGGGTTAATGGTGTACTTGTCAAGAAGGAAGAGTCGAGGTGGCCCTTGGCATTCTTCATAAAAATTCCGAATAAAACGAGGAAGATCACCTTGTGTACAATGGTTTTGGTCACTCTGGATGCTTGTGTGCCAATTTGACCCTGACCCAATTTTCCACATTTTCAAAGCTTGGAAAAACTTATCAGTTATCATGTTCAATCAACAGTTTTCAACCCTAGAGAGTTTCCACCCAGTTTTCATGTGCCCTAACAAAAGCCAATAATACCATGAGTTCAAATCACAAAAGTTTGGCATAACTTAACCAATGCTTGATTACCTGCACAGTAAGCAAAGCGAATCTGATTGGGTTCAGAAAGCAGAGTTCTCTCAACAAGAGGAAGCTCAATCTCCAACTGTTGCAACCTGGCTGTCAAGTCATAGCCCCGCCCTCCAATTGCCATTAACTCATTATGCAGATCCCGAAATATCTCAGCTGCAAATCTGTTGTCAATGTACCAGATGACCCTGCCTTAATCCCTTTTGTCATGTCCAGTGAACCTAACAATCAATGCATGATCAAATGTCACACATGGTCATATCGCTTGAGCTTGGCCAGAGTGGCTGAACTCCCGTGTACTTGCTGCTAAGAGGATAGCCAATGCAAGTGACGTGACATTTTTCCTTCCCTCGGTAGAACAGAAGAACCATAGAAACCAATCACTATGCAGTGATCGGTTTGGACCACTACCATCACCTAGTCCTTGTCCAATGTCAATATCCAAGACAGTGAGTACCAAGTTCAGAGGAAGAAGAGGAAGAGGAGCGTACTCTGCAAGGTCGCCGAGCTGGCGGACAATGCCCACTAGCCCGGCCATGGCCACGCCCTCCAACAGTGCTTCGGGGTCATCCGGAGCGGCTGACCGATAGAGCTCGGGGTTGGCCAAGCTGTATTCGCACCGCACTTCATACCTCACCAGCGGCATAGAGGCTGGCTGCTCCACTCCCCCTCTTACCACGCCAACTATCCCTCTCCCTAGGTACCTCTAAAATTCGCTCAAGACTTCCCCGCGTTCGACAACAAACCCCGTCTCTCACCGAATTCCGACGCTCATACTTCCACCCTCCTATCACAACGCTACTCCAGGTCCAAGCTCCTCACTGCTCCATTTAGGAGAACACCACTTCAGATCTACCAGTTCCTCAGCATCGAAACCTTTCATGACTCCTCCTCCTCCTCCTCCTCTTTAGACTACTACCACCAAGTTCCAACAGTACCAGATTCACCAACACTACTCCCCAATGCGTGCATTCCTCGTCCACGCACACATCTCCATATTCCCAACTCCCTTCTCCCGCTCTAGCTATAACTCACTAATCTCCATCTGCCCAATAACGATCACAAAATGATCACATTGACTTCACGCAACTACGTGTACAAGATCGCGCTTGTTTTCCAGCTCACAATACGTATCTCTAATGAAACTTTGATTTGCACCCTTCAAAGTTTACCACTTAGGTAATGAAAACACAAGAATGAAGCAGCATGACAGCAACTTGCATGGCTTGATCGTCTAAATAGCAAAATACCGCTGGCGAAAAAGAGATGAAGGGGAAGAGAAGCAAAAGAAGAAGAAGAAGATTGCACGGAATGAGTCCGTGCCTACCTCGATTCCTTCGTCACTCCATTGCTCAATAATCAAAGTGCAGTTCATAATGGAGGAAAAATGCCCCCCAATTTAAAGCCGCCTGCAGATGCACTGCCACCAAATGTGAGTGGTACATTGTGTTGGTACACGAGTCTTCTGATTCCTAGTCGAACTGTTCAGGTGTCTGGACAAGTTCTTCTAACATTATTTTTTTCTTTTGCCATTTTCGAACACACTTTATTTGAAGTGGAAGTAGATTCTCTTTGAAGTCCCTGTTGATTTGCTTCAGTTTCAAGTTACACTTTTTTCTATGCTGAACTTTGTGTTAGAAGATGGCTAGTTATTAAAGTGTGAATTATTTTGTGCGAAAGTGAATTTCCTGTGTTAAGTTTTAAATTTTTAAGTATGAATTTTCTATGTTAAATGATAGTTTCTTTTTGTTCATATGTTTCACGTTTATTTCAATTAATTCACATTTGTATGGCATCTTTTAACACAGTTCATATGGAAGGTGCAGTGAAACTGAAGCAAATCAAAGTCCAAAGAAAAATGTTGTATAGTTTGGTGTGTATAGCCAGGCCCCACTTGTAATGTTAAGGTCTATAGTCCGAACACTGGCAGCGAGCTTATCCCTTAAAACCTTGGCCCACACAGTTCTCGCTTCTTTTAAGGGCATACAAAGTTTCATGTTCTTATTAACAAGGTGCTGTCTTGACCTAAATATAGTTTCTCCCATTTCATACAGTTTTGAACCCCAATAGTGTTGCCCAAAAATCCCCATGGTTGTTGCATTCAATTTCAAGACAGGCTCCACATGTCATAACCAGGATTTCTTAAGGAGCTTGTATCTTCTTCACATTGGGTGTACAATCTTAGGACCTACACACCCTAAGAAGATTATATATATGTAAATCTCTTATGGTGGTTGTTTCACAATTGTCACATGCTTTTGGCATATCATAATTGGCCCCAGCTAACCAGCACCCACAAATGCACCATGGAGGATGGATAGAAAGTGGTCAGGAAACAGTTTTCCATTGGGTTTCAGTTCCCTAGCTAACCATGGTGGTAACTAGCACAGTTGCTCTTTTTACTACCTACTAACAACCACCAAGGGGGTTATTGGTAGGTAGTAAAAACAGCCCTTGCCAATACATAAACCATCTACATACCTAGAATGCACTTATTTTCCTACCAACCAATTATAATCTATACATATGTATATAGGACTTACTTCTTACATAATTTGTTACCAAGATGAAACCAGATATTAACTGAGTTGAGGTTCATCCACAATTGAGTCATAATGGGCATCCGATGAATGGTGTGCTGGTGGGTGCTGGTTCACTCTGACCTATCATTATTGAGCTTGGCAATCCCTTCCCCACCTTAACCTTCCAGGGCACACACATTGTTTACTGCATATCCATATAATCATAGTCAAAAAGTAACATTTAGTGAAATCAGATTTGGTCCTAACACCCTGACAGCTACAATTTGTTATAATTTCTTTTGGAGTAAAATGTTTCTAACATTCAGATGTATTCCAAGATTTTATGGTTGTCACATTTGCCAGAGTTGGACTATACATGCAAACATGCACATGAAAATGAATGAGATGCTAGTAATAGGTGGTAAAATAATTACCTGATTTAGAAGGTGTTTTGGCTGAATTTCCTATTATATGAATGGAAGTGTTTTGTTTTTAAAAATTTCACCACCTTGCACCTTCCCATTGGATGCTACAATGGAATAGTTCCTTTGTTTCCCCAATTTATTGCACAAAAATGTACTTGAGAAAAAATTTCTAGGCAAACGTCCATTCATGCCATCACTAGTGCCACACCCCTGTGAGGAGATGGTCAACCACAACCAAATCTACCGTCAAATCTAGGTGTACTTGCCCAAGGGCACAAGGGCCATTGCAAGGGGTTACCATTAGCAATTGCTCCACCTTGGGTTTTTGCTCCCTCTTTGCCTGGACCTTTGTCAATGTACAGTACTTCATTTTCATTGATACAATTATTATTCACCTGCCAATTTGTGGACATTCAAATGCTCTTTGTTACTCAAATGTGCAACAACCAACTGTAATGCTTGCACATCATACCTATTGCCGGCAACAAAGAATTTGAGGTTCTAACTTCTAACCTTTCACAAATTCCCCTTGCTCAAGCCTCACATTATAGAATCCAAATCTTCCAATGGTTTTTGTTTCTTTGTTGAGATCACAAACTAAGAGCTAGTACTTTGCTAGCCATTTTAAATTGTGATTTGTGATCACTTATGTATGATCATGCACATTGCACACAAATCTTTGTTTGTTGGTTGTACATTCTATGAATCACTAACTTTGTTGAAACTTGCATTTTGTAATCTTTCTGGTAAGCATTGAGCAACTTCAAATTATGTTACACTGTTATAAATGCCAAGTGTTAGGCTAGGTGATGCAATTCTACTACCAAAAACACAAATATTTCGGTAAGTGTATTATTATTGTCAAAACTCTAGACTTCAAACATTGACTTTATGCTTAATCTATTAATAATTTTTTGTTCATTCCATTACTAACAATTTATTTTTCTTTGTTGATAAGAGTTGAAAATTTGAATTTGAAAGTTGATTTTTTTGGTTGTGTTGTTTTGATTACTTATGTGTTTGAACTTGTGAATTGTCCATTTGAAATTTGGATGTTCCAAGTGATCTTATGAGTTATCATTTGGAATGTAGACTTTCTTTTTGCATGCTCTTAGTCTTTTGAATTGTCATTACATGGAGTATGGACCTTATAATCAAATTTCCAATTCTAAGCATCTGCCTTACATTTAAATAAATTACAAATCATTTTTTTTTTCAATAAGTACACCTTATATGTTTTTGCATGTCATTTGAAAAAAAATGAAAAAAACTTCCCTTGGCAACTACTTAATTTAACATGCTTTCAAATAGTAAATCAAGCTAATGTTAAAAATGTTTAGTGTGATTATATAACAATGTTTTTAATATATTGTGAGAACATTTGGATAAATATGAAAGGAATTTAATTAGTATAAAAAAAAATTAAAAGACCCAAAAGCATTTTTTAAATAATGTAACAATTTTTTTCACTACTTAATAAACTTCTAAAATAACTTGAAATTATTTGAAAATAAAAATATTTTAAATATGCATTTACATAACAATATAATGCAAAAAAAATTTGGGTCATAAGAATTTTATATCAATTTGGAAATCATGATTTTAAGAATATTTCCTTGGATAGTTGATCCAATTTTGCCACATCATTTTGATTAGCTCACCATTATTTTTAAACAAAATAGTAAAAAGGTGTCTGTAGAGGATGAAAGCACATTATGACAGCCCCTTTCATGTAATGTATTTGTTTTCTTGGGTGGCAATGTGTTTTTAGCTTAAACCACATCAAAACTAAAAAGGAATTTCACTTCGTTTTTGCATAATATGTTAAAACACAACCCAAGCAAAATAATAATAATAATAATAATAACTAATTTATATTATGGTGGGTTGATCGTTGGATTATATTTTTTATGAAAAAATATACATGTAATTGTGTACTAAAAAATGCAAAAACCTTTTGAAGGCAATTCAAATGATTTTTAATTTTATGAGATTTATAATTATTCACTACTAAAATTCAAGTTTTTCAAACTATGCAAGTTGACTAAATGATCATGTTTCACCACACCACTTGTACATTTTGACTAAAACCCAAGCCCTTGAAAAACATGGGTATCTTTCAACCACTCAATTTGACTATGATGACTAATTTGACCATATGTAAAATAAACCATTTAGTCAACTCAAACCAAAAAAAAGTCCCCCCTAATTAAAAAGACAATTGTCTCGATCAATAGGGCTAATAACAAAGGGGCCATACAAGTACCTTTGGTCAAAAAAACCTTTTATTGTATTACAAAAACCCATCTATACTTCCATATGATAGGTGGGTATCATAGGACTTTTAGTTATGAATGTTCTTGATTTAGTATTCTTTGGCCGTTTGCTATCATTTGAGGAAATTATTCTAGTTGCTACAAGAAGGGGGAAAATGAAAATTAATTAATTACTCACCAAGGATGAAAGCTAAGTGTACTAATAATTAAGTTATTTTCATTGAAAATATTGTGCAATAACTTCAGGAAATAAAGTACTTTAATTTAAGGAAAGTAAATAAGTTTACTTTAAATTTACAAAAAAACACATTACTATAATTTACAGAAAATATTTTCCTCTCAACTATAGAAATTAACCAATTATAAAATTCTGGAATAAAATATTTATAATTTATAATAATTAAGTTGCTAAATTTTGGAAATTTTGAATAACTCAAATTTGTAATAGTTGAATTACTGAAAGTAACAGCAATTAACTTCTTCAAAACTCCAGAAATTAGATTACTGAAAATTACAATCATTAAATTACTGAAAACTAAAAATAACTAAAATGCTGGGAAATATGATCATTAAATTCCCAAAATAAATATTAATTAGGTTACCTGAAAAATGAAATAATTAATTCAATGAAGTGTATGGTAACTAAACTACTGGAAATGACAATCATTAAATTACTGAAATTTACAATAACTAGACTATTGGAAATTAACATGGTTAAATTAGCAAAACTTAAATTAACGAAATTTATTGTAATTAAATTACTGAAAATAAAAATAGTTAAACAACTGTAAATTACTGAAATTGGATTACTGAAATCTACTGTAATTAAATTACTGCAAATTACAGTAGTTGAGTTTATAGTAACTAACTCGTTAAAAGTAGCAATAATGAAATTATTGAAAATCACAATAATTGAATTATTGTCGTTGAAAGTAATTAGAATACTGAAAATTACAGTATTGTAATTAGCATGAATTACTGAAATTTTCAGTAATGAAATTACTGAAATAATAGTAAATAAATTTCTGAAATTTAGAGTCATTAAATTGCTGATATTTTACAGTATTTTAATTACTCAAATTTGTAGTAATTACATTATTGCAAATTATACTAAGAAAATTACTACCAATCACATAATTAAATTACTGAAACTTAAAATTACTGAAAAGAACAGGAAATAAATTATAAAATTTATAATAACTACTATGAATTTGAGTAATTAAATGACACGAAATTAGATAGTTGGAAAATATTTTCCAATGTCAAAAGCAATGGAGCAATATAGAAATATGTATAAATCTTTGTTCAAGTGATGAAAAGTTTTACCTGAATTATTATTTATTTATATTAATTATTATTTTAACATAAATAAAACTTAAGTGAAAAATTATTAATTACATGATCAGTTCATTAGATAATTAAACATTTAGTTAATTAGTTGTATCATTTAGAACTTTTTAAATGCCCAAAAGCATGGGGGGAAACTTCATTTGTAGTGTGCAAGTCAGATGCAACTTGAAAAGTTATCCTATATTCTTTGCATTTCATTCTCACTTTGAAAATTATATAAAGAAAGGTCATGGCCTTTCATTATTGCAACAAAAAAAGCAACTTTCAAATGGGATGAGCCAATCAAAAGCTTGGCCCATAATAAAAATAAAAATATTTATCACTCTATCTAAGTAAGGTTTAGGGTTTAGGACCTAGTCACCTAGGTGAGTAACTAAGTTCCTAATTTACCTAGGTTGGTAGCTTGAATTAGTTGGGTACCTACATAGGTAAGTAGGTAGACCTATTCAACCTATATGTAGGTAAGTTGATTGTAGGAAGGTAGATAAGTAGGTATGGACATAGGTAGGTAAATATATGTGGTAGGCCACATGGCAAATGTTATAACCATGCGCTACATGGCAAATGTTATGGCCACATGCCATGTGGCAAACTCTATGGCCATATGCCATGTGGCAGACTAAGATTTGACCAATAATGTTTGTATCAAATGATGACACATGAGACATTAAAATAACCTTACAACATGTCACATTTGACCATGGGTCAAAAAGCAAAAAACTTGGTCAAAAGCACCAACCTAAGGTTGGTCAAAAAAACCATCCTAATTGTACTTGACTTGTTAAATTGACTTGTCCTAGAAAACTAAGGCATTTTTTTACCATTGTCACTTTGGGGTACTTTTTGGTTTGAAAACCCGGTTTGAAAAACCTAGAATTTTAGTAGTGATTATTTCACATATAATTTCACATATTTGGAATGATGTTTGTAAATCATGTGAAAAATTCGATTATTTTCTTTTCACAAATGGGGTTTTTTCATAACATTGACCATAAATATGTGGTGCATTGAAATTTTAACATACAAACATTGTGAAATGGAAATTAACTAACATTGTGAATTTAGTTAATGCATGCATAAAATTAATTTCAAATGTTTATTTGGGTGATTAATGAAACCAAATGCTAATGTAGTTTGAAATGAGAAACGTGTTTTGTTATATATTTACAATGTATATTATAAATATACCCATGGTTCCTTGAATTTAAATGATTTTTGTTTTCCACATTAAATTATATAACATTAGTTTTGTGAAAATTGTAGTTATAAGGCCAAAACACCAAGAATTAGACCTTGGGAACAATTATATTATACATACTTGAACATTTTTATTATTTTGTGTATATTGTTTGTAGAATACAAATGTCAAATAGTGTTGGGTGGGCATTAAAAAAATTGCAAAATTAAGTAAGGGTTCAACCTAGTTTTTCCAAAAAGAATTGATGAGTATCAACTCAAGTGATATGTAGGTTAATATCTACCCCCAAGGTATCAGGTTGTAAATAATCTTCAATTTCCATAAAGTGAAGTTCCTTAAGTAGATTATATTAAGTAACTTTTGGGTCCAATTTTCAACTAAGGTTTGGGGTCTAGCATAAAATATTTATGAATGGAATCCAAGTTATAGATTACCTATGGGTAGGGTATAAGCTAGGTGGGTTATCATTTTGTGTTGAACAAACTAGGGTTTAAGATAGCTTATAACAATTGGAAATGCCATAACTATTTCATGGGGAGTGGCTGCAGCTCTAGCTCCATTCCCATTGGGTCTAACTTTTTTTCTTTTTTCTTTTTTCCCATGATTCTACTCATTTTGTTACTTGCTGGTTTGTTCTCTCCCCTCCTTTGTGTTGCTAATACATCTTTTTTGCTTTTGGTTTGTATTGTAGTACTTGAACAATTTTGGCAACAAACTACCAAATAATTAATTAAATATTAAATCTTAACTTCAACACTTGGTTTTTTAATTCTGAAATTGTTGGCAAGTAATGGGTATATAATATAATAAATAATCTCTTTTCAAGATTGTGGAATAGTCAAGTGCGTCTAGATTGTTTAAGTCTCAAGACTTAGTACTTAAAGGTATGTAGTTCAAACTTGATAGTTGAACTTTTGATTTTATTCAAATTTCGGCACAAATAGTAAATAATTTTTCAAAAATTTGGCAAAACAAAAAATAATTTAATTTATGCTGAATCCGTTTAAATACGACAGTAGGTTGTAGGTTGTGATTGGTGGTACATCTTGGTGTTGCTTGGCTTGCAAATCAATTACTTGCAAATCAATGACCTTTGCACCTTAGGAAAAAAAAATTCAATTTTTCTTGTTGTCTTTTTGTTTCTTTTTGTCATATATATATTTTTTATTTTATGTTTTTATATGTTATTTTACTTTCTTAAAACAAGTATGGGTTTTATGTTCTTTTTTTGTTTTTTTTCGATTTATGTGATTTATGTATGTTTATTTTTCTTTTTAACTAAGGGAAATCGTTTCTTGTATATTTTATGGAACATTGAAATATAAGGAGTTTTTTGGTATCCTATGAAGTAATGGAAATTTTCAATTATTAAAATTAAAAATATTCTTTAAATATGTTAGGCATATTTTCAGAACCCAATTTGAAGCACCCTATTTACCTCTAAGTAAATTATAGAACTTCTTTTTCTTCAATAAGTTGGACCTTATATTTGTTTGCACATGATTTGAAAAAAATAAAAATAAAATTTTCAAGGTTTGTAAGTTGTGTTTTTTTTTAATGTATTTTGAACTTGTAAGTTTTATATGTGATTTTATTATTATTTTATTTTGTATGTTCTGTTTGGCTTTTTAGTTAATGTTTAATAATTTGTTTGTTTGTTTGTTGTGTGTTGTTTGTGCAAGACCAACTATTGCAAATTACAAACTTGAATGGTTTGAAATGAGGAAGTTACTTTCTTTTTTACTTGCATTTATTATGCATATTTGTGAACAAATTAATTTTTTTGCATTATTATCTTTATTGACATACCTTTTGTATCATGCATCTTGTGAAAAGTGAGCGTTATACTTGTAAATGTTTGTATTATTTCCATTGTTGGCATCCTACAAGTTTGTTAAAACTACAATCCTTACACACACACACACACACACACATGGGAATACATATATTCATTTTGGTTTCTCAACCTTAGTTTGTTACCAAATCTTATAAAAAATGGAACCAATTATTGTGACAAAAATAAATGTATAGATGAAAATGGTGAGATTTAATACATGAACGAAAGTGAAATTTAAATATAAAGGAGAAATGAAGATGTTCAAGGTTTGAAACATTATCAAGTTTACAATTTTAAAATGAAAATTTATTACAATTAAAAGTTTGAAAGAAATACATTAACAAAGAAAACTTGGGAGACTTCATAATACCATTTTTGAAACTTGGTCTTTTTTTCTTTTGTCTTAATGATAATTCAAAAGTAGATCTAAATTACACAAATTATGCATTGTATTGTTTCTTATAATAGTGACACAATTGGCCTTGTAATTTTCAACCAACAACAAGGTGTAGGAAAGGTTTGGTGTCATACTCAAGAATAATGGTATATAATTACATTGGAAAAACATGATAATGCAAAACATCACCACCACAAATCATGTTTTATTGAGATGTTCATTTTAACTAAGTTGTCCATCTTGATTAGACCAAAGGTACACTTGATTAAAATGATGGGAAGTTGATGAACTATGTCATTAATGACTAATCATGTTAACTAAGGTGATTTTTTTGACTAGTCACATCGACTGAGGTGACTTTTTAGTTACGGATTATCAAATGGGGTAGTTAGTCAAATAGGTCAAACAATTGACAATTTAATTCAATTAAACTATATGTTTAATCAAATGGGATATGTGGACATTTATGCATACTTGAATAACAACTTCAATTAACTTGTTTAATGTGTGTTGAAGTGTAATTTGATTATTAAAGTTATGTTTGTTGAAAAATGATGAATTGTTTACTCCATATATGTAATTTTTTTAAAAGGTAAGTAGGGTGTTATCATTTTTAAAAAATATTCAAGCTACTTTAACATTAATTAATGGTTATATTTTATTATGGTTTAACCCTTGAAATAACATGCTTTGAGAGCCAAACAAGTTGAATTATCTTCATTTCCCATTGGATGGTTTGCCAAATTTGATGCACTACAATAAAAGTTGTTTTTTGTGACTTGATTTATAACTAGGTTATTAGTCATGGAAGACATCTATGACTACATGACTATGTAATCGAATAGAACATGTCATTTAGGACACCTAGTTGTTAGTGTGGTTCAATTGCAAAACAATTTGCAATTGTGAAATCATGGAGGTCATCAGTGCTTGATGATATCCATAAATTATGGTTGTTGGATATAACTCATTAAATATGAAATAAATATGTTCTCCACCTATGCCATGTAAACATGTGGCATGTAGACACATGGTATAAAGGTTTAAAACTTAGCCTATATGTTAGAAATGTATGCCCTAGCCTACCTAGGAATGTAAGCTAACTTAGCTAACAAGCTAAGCTTGTTAGGCTAGATCACTAAGTTGCAAGTGTGAAGACTTGAATCCCTCACCTCCACATTGAAGGAAGAAATTTTTAACCCCCACTTAACCATCGCACCACATGATTTTTACATGACAAAAATTGTCACCATATTGTTATAAACAATTTTTCTAACCTATTTTATAAGTTAGGTACCTAAATACTTACATAATAACTTAGAACCTACCTAATAACCTAGTAGGTACCTAATTTGATAGGTAATAGGTAAGTATTACTTAGAGGTAGTAGTAAATGAATAATAGGTAGGTATGTACAACCTACCTAATAGGAAAGTAAGTAAGTAGGTAGGTGCATAGTAATAGGTACATACATAATATCAATCTAATAGGTAGGTAGGTAGGTAGGTACATACTACCTATTTTGTAGGTAGGTAAGTAGATAGGTACACATGCACATACATACACCTACTAGGTAGGTCAATAGGTAGGCATTCAGTAATAGGTAATAGGTAGGTACCTAGTAATAAGTAGTAGGTAGGGGTAAGTTTGCAATATATTGAACCATTCTAAGTGTAATTAATCCTAAATAACACATTTGTCAATTTTTAACTTCATTTATGATTAAATGTTTTTCATATAATCTACATAATGTGATGTAAGATACATTCAAGAATGACATATAAAAATATGAATCAATTATATCAACATTTGAAGGTGAAAAATGACTAATTAAACATTTGTAACTAATCATGAGGTCTTTAGTAAGTCACATAAGAATTATCAAAGTAAATCTATATTTGTTTGGAAATTTTTCATATTCATGTAGATTGAATAATTATTAAACTTTACATGGTTTTGGATCATCATTGGAATTGATATATAAATAAGTTGTAAAATTCAAAATCTGCAATTTTCTTTCCAATAATTCTTGGATAAATATGAAGATAAGTTGTAAGTCAAAGAAATTAAATTTTATTATAAGAATATATTGTAGAAGTCAAATATGTGATTCAACCCTAAACCTATACAAGGAATTAACATGCATTAAGAGGCAAAGATAATACTTTTCTTTCGGCATAACATTCTTCAAAACCATAAACGCATCCTAAATAACATGATGCACACTAATTATGGTGTACACTTAAAAGGTATCCATATAATTTGCATAGTTAATCATTGAAAAACAAATGCCATGACCCATCAACCACCCTCTATTTCGTTATGCAACATGATGGATTTCTACTAATCTTTAAATAAAACAAAGTGCATAAGTAATGTGTAAGAACCCTTTTTGTAAAACTATTCCATATTAAATTCTTGATTCATTTTAGATGATTAAGAAAAAAATTCAGACCAAAAAATCTAGCAATCTTATTGGCCAATAATGTTTTTTTGCACATGTATGTGCACAAGCTTATTCAACACCCTCTATATAGGTTCCACTAATATTATAACCCTTGTCTATTCATAAATTGGGTTAATTACCAAACTCATATCTTTAGATGTTACTATAATTATTTTTGGCCCTCTTTAATTTCACCTTCTATTTAATACTACCACTACTTTAGGCCTTGCAAATCCATAACTAAACACTAGCACATTACTAGATCATTAAATAGTAAATGGTTGCAACCATGGATTAATCTTCTAATTATGAGAAAAAATGGTACAATATAACCACATTGATGACACACAATATAAACAATAACTTATATTTATTTATGGAAATCTATCTCAAGAATTAAGGTATTAGGTGAATCCATGAACTACAACTTGATTTTCATGATTCTTATTCATAGGATATGTAAATGATTAATGGGTGGAAAATTTTAGGATGTTGAAATCCACCTTCTTCAAACTTATTGAGAAATTGAAACCAATTTTCATGAAGCCAAATACGAAATATTGAAGAGCCATACTTGTTGAGATCCATGTCTCTTGTGTTATTTATAAGATTGCACATGGTTGTATTATTTTCATATGTAGTGGTTTGTTCACAATTGAAAAATCCAATGACTCTAGCCCTAATTTTCCATGAATTTGTTGATGTGGTGAATTTGCTTTTAGGAGGTTGATTTCTTGGTAAGAAGTACTTCAAATATAGAAAGTCATGAAGAACTTCAAACAATGGTGTGGTTTACTTAAGATGTAAGGAGCTATTGATGACACCCATGTGTTGATTTCTAAACCTTTTATCCCATACCCGAAGGACTATTACTATCATAAGTTTGGGGGCTATTTCATGGTTGCCCAAGCTATGGTGGATTCCACTTATAGATTCATTAACATTTTCATTATTTTGCTTTGAAATGTCAATGGTTCACAAGTCATAAAAAGGTTTAGATTGTATTGATAAATTCAATACCATCATGTTTTGTTTAAATCTAAGTAAAAGATATGGAGATGGAATTCCACCTTACTTGTTTAGAGACAAAAGGTATTCACTCATCAATTGGATCATGACATTGTATAAAGAAGATGGCCACCACATTATTTTGGAGCTATTCTATAATAAAAAACACAAGCAAGGCCATTTTGTTGTAAAGAATGTTTTTGACATTTCTAAAATAAACTTTTAAAGAGTTTTTTTGCAAATTAAAACTAAGTGTTGTTTTTTTACTTGATGTTTTTACTTGTTGATGTTTGTTGCATAACTTGTTCATGATTGAAAATGAGGTGAATGTAGAACGTTTCCTTCACATAATTGGGTTTGAGGCAAGTACCTTTTATGAAAATTAGACAACAATTAACAACAATATTTCAAAATATTAAACTCATCAAAAAGTTGAAAGGGAAGAGAGATCTTGAAAAAACTTATGGAGAGAATTAATGCATTATCTTGGTAGACAAAGAAGTTGACCATGTAAGATCCTAATTTTCAACTTGGTATCATTTGGAAAAAAAAATTGCACAAATTATTTGTCCTTTCAATTTTGTTGTTTCTACTCATTTGCCATAACTTCCTCATTTCAAAAAATGTTCATTAATGTTTGGCAAATAGAATATCAACACATGAAATGAAGTAAGAACTTAAATTGTATTCATTGGTCTTTCAAAAAATCCTTGAAAATCTACACATGAATTCAAATAAGATCCTATTATCGTCCTTCCAAAAGTCCATGCACATTATTTGTTTTTTCAAAATTTGCTTTTAATCATTTACTGTTTTTCGATTCATTATTTTTCATTATGATCTTTAGTTGTAGTTTACACTATTTTGTTGACATTATCATTGTTGTTTGTAGCCCATTGCACAAATGTCATGTTCATCACATGTGTCATATTTGTAGGAGTCTACACCATGTCCACTTGATTTTGGCTAAAGTTTTTGTTTCATTCTTTGAGGTATTCCAATCACTTTTCTTCTATTGTCAAAGTCTGAGCATGTATGCACTCCATGGAATCTACGAGTTCTTTGCTTCCTCTTTCTATAACTTAAGCCATGGTCTTGTGTGTTGAAGAATATTTCTTTTTAATTCTTGTATTTCATGCTAATCGCACTAGAATTGTTAATCTTTTTTTTGTTGCAACATGTTTTGTTGACCAAGTGTCGGGTTGCATGTTATTTGGGATTTGTAGGAGGACAATGTTCTTTGTCACATTCTTTGGGTTGCTAATTGGGGACTATGATGTAAAGGGAGTTTTTGTGAAATTGACATGACGAGCTACAATAGGTGTGGTCTAAGGTTGTTCATACAACCATATCTCATTAGTACTAGTGGCATAGACTTTGTCTATTTGTAGATTGTCATAACTTGCACCAAATTTTGCAATTGCAAGATTCTCATAGATCTTAATGGCTTCATGTGGTATATAGCCAATGGGCTTGTAATTGTAGTCTTTTAACTCCATCATGTTTCTTGTGTGCGGTGGTTGAAAGATTGGTTTGTTACCTTGGAATTCATGAATCATGTCATGTAGCCCATGTTTGAAATTTCAAAGAAAATGGATAATATTTTTTTTCTTAAATGCCCATGATCCAATAGTCTTGATTATTTCTCATGCATGCCATGAAATCATATATCTTCTTGAAACCATTGACTATGGAACACCACTCATTTTGCACACTAGACCATTCTTGAGGTGCTTTGAACAACATACTTACTTTCATGACAGCTTTTGAAATGTTTTTTTACTTGTTGATTGTGGTTTCAAACTAGTCCCGACCATCCACTTGTTCTATACTTGTGAGGTGTTCATCTCTCTTGGTTGCGAAGCTAAAATCTCACCATTCTTTCAATTAAGTTGGTCGGACTTCCTAACCTGCACCTCTACACCTTGTTCAAAATTTTGGATGGGCACAAGAGCTGACATGAGCCGCAAAGAGGTAGGGAACAATAGAGAAGTAGGGAACATTCGCAGGGAACATGTAATGAAAAAGTTCACTTAAGAAAGGTTGAAAGAAATAACAAACATTGAGCTAAAGGACCCTTTATGGGGGTGCATTGAAACTCTGACATTTTAATGCAATATGTATCATTTTTGAAGATTTAGTGGTATCCTACAACCAACTTACCACCAGCTTACTACCAAGTTACCACCTAGTGCTGCATCAACTGCCAGCAAGGATTTGTTGTTATGTAGCACTGTAGGTATGAATTGGTGACCAAACAGCTATTTCTGAACAACAACTTAACTGTTGTTAACACCAAGTGTGAAGGGTGATTTAGAACGTCTCCATTCATAACGATAATAACTTCTATGCCTACAATTTCACCCATTTCGAGTGAAGTACAACTTCAACACATGTCTGTCAAATCATATATATTAATTTTCTTGTCTGTCTGTGACATGCCATTCCGACCCATTAATCTGCGAGGCCGATTCTACAACCCCCCAGTTGACAAAAACGAGGTTTCGACCCGTTAATCTGCGAGGCCGATTCTGCAACCCCCCATTTGATAAAAACGATGTCCCGAAAACCAGGTGCGGGTTGTGGTGGCGGAGAGAATTTGGAAACGAGGTCCCACTGTTTATTTTCAGATATTTTATATATTAATTCACTATGTCTGTTTGTTAGTCAGTCAGTGACGGGGGTTTTGGGGGGTGGGGGAGGGAGAGGCCGGTGAAGCAGTGGGTGACCGGTGTCAGTCTGTGACGGGGGTTGGACCACCACGGTTTCCGTGTACAAACTGTCTCCACAAAGCATTACAGCCGTCCAAAGGGTAGGAATGACGGTCGGATCGCATCCCTCTCCCACCACACCAGAGGCGGATATAAAAACCTTCCCCTCTCCCCCCCCCTCCGCACTACCAAAAAAACCGGTGGTTATATAAAGGAGCGTGTTTTCGGAAATTTCCAAAACTTTTGAGAATCGAGGTTCAAAATGTCATAACCAAGGTTTTGAGTTTTCTCATGTCGAGTAAAGGAATAAATACCCGGACTGATAACCTGAGGGTACACACAACTAGTTCTGATACCCGCACAACGTCGGTTGAAACCACTGCACGTTCGGGGTGGCTGGAGTGGCGTAGCCACGGGTGTCCGAAGGTCATGGGTACCACTAGTAATTCTTTAATTTTGAAATTTTCATTTCCAAAAAGAGAATATTCCTGAAGATTCTATATTTTAATTCTCAAATTTTTGTTGTTTGAAGAATTTTAGTTTTGAAAATTTCAACAATTCTGAAAATAACATAATTATTGTCAAAGCTGACAAGGTATTAGCGTACCTCAAGCTACGGTCAGATTGGACATAATTAAAAATTGAGATGTTGAAAATTTTCAGAAATTCCAAGGGCAAAATGTTGAATGGTTAAGGTTTAGGGGATTTTATAGGTGGATTTGGGAGGTCTAGATTTGCTGTGTCCTGTCTCTTCTGTGGTCGGAATTGCTAGCAGCACCAAGCTTGATTTTGGCATCCGGAGGCTTTCAAGGGCATCGAAAGGAGGAGGAGGTGGAGTTGTGGCAATGTGGGGATTGAGTGAAGTGGGTCGTGCATTTTTTTGTTGTAATCCCGAAGAGAATGCTGCATGCTTAAGCTAGTATGCAGTGACTGAAGCTTGCAGCAAACAGGAGGTTTCGGCCAATTGCACAGGAGATCAAGTTTTCCTGCGGTGGGTTTGGCGTTAGTTTTCGTAAAATTGAGAGTTTGAGAGTTGGACGGGTTTAGGGTTTAGTTAGCTTGAAGCAGGTGCATTTGTGCCTAGAGGATAGCAGCGGCAGCAGGAGCAACAGAAAGAGAAGAAGAAGAGTAAAACTGACGTCCATTTGTCTCAGGCAGTTGCAACTCGATCGAGTTTCAACGTCGCTTTGCCCTGCTGCTGCTAGCTCTCTGGGGGGTGTACAGAAGATGCGGTATACCATTGGCGGGTAGGATGTGGATTGCTTCTTGCCAGGATTTTTTTCTTTTGGGTTTGATTTTGCTTGTCATCTTATTGAGTTTGGAAGTGAAGAGCACAAGCAGGCACTGACAGGAAGTTTGAAAATTCTCATTGTATGTGGATTCACTTTTAGGGTTTGGAAAGCTTTCATCAGTTTTACCATTTGGTGGGAATGCTCATGGTGCAAGCCATGACATCGCTCTTCTGCCTACCAACCTGAGTTGCAGGAGGAGGAGGGTGGACTGTGGTGATCCTGCAAACTCACCAGAAATAGAAGTTCAGGAAGTGGAAAATTCTTGGTGGGGAGGAGGGACTGTTGGTGATTTCAGTGGAATGGCAACAGTTTTGTTAGCTGGAAGTCTGGGTCCGGCAATGGTGGCGTGCACATCAAGGATGCCGTATCATTCACTTGTACAACACTCACAGTCATTCTGCCCTGTGACTAATCTGGTAAGGGGTCCTGGTAAGGCAACCATGTAATGATTTTACAGACATCAGAATGCTGAACACACCTTGAAAGGGAAGCAGTAGCACTGAGTATGAACTCAGAGGGATGAAGAGATACCTAACATTGGCCATGTCTACAGAAACTTTGATGCCCTTTTTCTTCTTTTTCTTCTTTGGACATCTCCAGTTTGTGATCTTGTTGACTCTTTTCTTTAGGATTGGGTGTACTCTTTTTCATGCTTGTTGATTGTTTCTTGTTGTGTAGTCAGATTTGAAGTACCCATAATCTTATTACTGGGTGATTGTTAATTCTTTTCAGGCTGACTAAAATGTAAGTATCAAGAAATCCTCATTCCATATGAAGATATTCTTCTTTGGACTGTGCATCCTATTTTTATGTGAATTATGTGTTCACTTGTCTTCTGTGTTATTTCTATGTGCTCCAAGGAGTGCAAGTATCACCAACATAATGCTGGAGAAGCATCTTCATGAAGGAATATGGAGACTGCAAGGGCATGATAGTAAGGGCTGTTGCTGGTGAGAGCAGCATTGCATTCATGACACTCTCACCATGCAGCTTTGGGGTTGTAGCAAACTGGGAATGCTTTACATGGTGATTTGAGTCTTGTTGGCTATGTTGTGGTAGACTCAGATTTCACTGAAAAGAGGGATGTGGTGCAGACAAAGTCACTTTCACCAGAATCAGCACATGAGCAAGCAGACTGTGCAATGGGTACTGCTGCATTGGCAACTGTACTGCCTGGCTTCAAGTTCATACATGCCACAGCTGTTGTGCATCCTGATGCTGTACTTGGCAAGGTAATCCAGTCCACACTGTCTGTTTGGCATATTCTGTGTTGGCCTGTAGTAGGTTATAACTTGTTGCTGGAGTCTCCACTTCTCTGATGAAGTTCTCAAATGCTATGTGAAAAATAAACTCCTCTAGAAAGCTGTTTAGGACAATATGGCAATTTGTCTTGCTTCACAACTCATGGGAGATGCAATTGCTAGAGATCTTATGATGATCATACAGAGATCCATTTGTTAAGGCTTTTGTTCAGTGATGTTATTTTGGGCTGTGGCATCCATGTAGGGTGTGATCATAAGTGCATTCTGTACAGTTGGCCCTGCTGTCACACTAGGAATTGGCTGCAAGCTGCATGCAGGCAGCCATGTTTGTGGAAACACTATCATTGGGGATTACTGCAAGGTGCTGAAGTGAGTGTACTTGGAGACCCTGTGTTTCTGATTTGTATTCTGATGAAAGTCTTGACCATTAGTTCTTCTTTGCTTTCATTGCGTTCTTGTGATTTATGTTGATCAGGGAAACATGAGCTTGCTTGCTTACATGGGGTCTGGTTAATTTTGTTAGACAGCGGTGCAGTGGTTGGCTCAGATATTCCAGGGCAAACTGTTATTGGCCATGACAACACCATTGGCTATAATGCAGTGGTTGGCATCAAGTGTCAGGACATGAAGTACAAGGTGTTGATTCTCTTTCTGACCCTGCACAAACATCATTTGAGATGCAATGCTGCTCAGTTGACAGCTCTTTTAGTTTGCAATTCATTTCTGTCTGTTGGCTGCAGTGCCCAAGCATAGTGTTGTACATGAAATGTTCTTCTAATTGGGTTAAGTCTGAGTGCTGCATTATAATTGGATTTGATTATGCAGGAGGGTGATGAGTGTTCACTTTACATTGGTGACAACAATGACATTCGAGAGCATGTCAGCATTCATCGATCTTCAAAACCAAATGATGATACTGTAAGGCACTACAAATCAACCCAAATCTGGTCAGCTTTTGGGGCCTTGATTTTTTGGGATATGTATAACAATATTTTATATGGTCATTTGCTCTTATTATAGTGGATTCCAGCAAATATGGAGGAGCTCTGTGGTTGCAGTCAATAGGTGACAATAATTTGATCATGGGATCATGCCACATAGCTCATGATTGCAAGCTAGGGAATCACAACATTCTTGCTAATGCCACCCTGTTGGGAGGTCATGTCATACTGAAGGTTTGTCACATTGAGACCTTGACCAACAGTCTGTGACTGCAACATTCTATTTGTCAGGACATTAAGGGAGTAACAGTGAGAAGTTGTAGTTGATAGGGCCAGATAGAAGTAATTGATGAATGTGAATCTGCTTTGTTTGTTGTCAGCTAACACATTGAGGCTCATTGGAGTCTGCTGGACCAGGACTATGTGCATACAGGTGGGGCAGTGGCAGTTCATTGGTTTTGTCATGTTGACTCATACTCCTTTCTTGCTGGTGGCTCCATGGTGAGTCTGATTGCTGCACCTCTCATTGTACTTTTGCATGATCTGCCTGTTCCTTCTCCTATAACTTACAGGCTGCACAATGGACAAGGGCAGATACTGATTAGAGCAGCCAATGAAGAGTAGCAGCTGCTTGCCAACTTGTGCTGACTGCAATGTTAATTTGGACCCTTGATTTGGACCCTGGCAAGCTTTTTTTTTAGTTGAAATTGACTATGATAGGAGCTTTGTAATCTATCATCCTTTGTAGCTGCAGCGAGTTCTTTGTAGCTCAGACGGCAAGCTTAATTAGTCTTTTGAAGAGAAAAGGTTCCCTATTTGAAGTTTCTATCAAATCAAACCAGATGTTTGCTTAACAAACTTTGTTCCCAAATCATCATGGTTGAGCTTTCCCATTACCGCTGGTCATGTGACAGAAATATTGGTTAGTTTTGACATTGACCCCCACCGTTTGCCAGGAGCTGATGAATTCAGTTCGGATCTTATGGTAGCCAGTCACTATCATACATGTTGCATTAGAGGTCACTGAACATGTGGAACTGTGACTCTGTTATTCAAACCACCCCTTGGTCTTTTCAGTGGTTTATGGGGTTGGGTCTCAATTTCTCTTTGTCATTTTCCTGTCTGCTGATGTGTTGTCAGATCTGAAATCTCTATAACCTAAGAGCATCTCCAGCTGTGCTCAGTATGTGACTGCAAAAATATTTCTCACATTCAAGTTTTAGTTATTTACTTTTTTCCAACCCCACCCATAAAACTAAAACTGGGACTGCAAATAGGTGTGAGGCTACTAATAGCAACCCACATGTACCAATCAAACTATCTAGCCAAGCAGAAACAGGGAGCACTCAATAAATACAATTTGAATATATTTTTGGACTCTTCCAGGCTCCTTCGGGGCCTTGGAAGATGTGCATTTTTCCAGGATCACAGTAGACTTCCAGTGGATCCATTGGATATGACTGTTGCACCTCATCCAAGATTTCCAGTGCAGTGCCATAAACTGAGCACTGGTGGAGATGCTCATATTATAGTTTCATCAGGTTGATCTGAATCAATGGTGTAGAGTTCTCAATACTTATGAGATTTTGAATGGTCTTTCGTGTGTGGTAGGTTGACAGAGATGTGCCAATGTATATGATGGTGTCTGGAGATTGCACTGAGTTATGAGGTTTGAATCTAGAGGGACTATGGTGGTGTGGATTTTCTGATCCAGAGGTAAGGAAGTTTATAGTTTATTATGTCAATTCCGGAGCATGAATTACCTACAGTTCAAAGATTTTAGAATTACATTCAAGAGGATACTTTCTGATTTCAACTAGATGGTAGGTCAAGAGCATACAACAGATGTACCAAAAGCTTTTCATGAATAGTGACACTGAAGCAGGAGGTCTTGAAGACAGACTTGCTACTCTGGTATGTACATGATATTTCACAATCTCTGGCAGCTATTGGAAGTTATGTAGGAACACAATGACAAAAAGATAGCATGCAGACAGCTCCTTGGCTTAGCTCCTAGTATGACATAAGAAGTTTCTCAAAAGCTTTGTTGCTAGATCTGTCTTGCAAGGGATTTGTGATATCATGTGTTTTTTGCAGGAGTTGGATGAAGCTCTAGCCAATGTGCCAGCTGTTGTGTTGATGTTAAGATCTGTGCAGGACTGCTTTGGGGAGAAATGTAGAGGAATTTGCAAGTTCAGGCATTGGAGCTCTATCTGACATTGTGCAACATTAGACCCTCCATGTATTCTGCAGGGAATCATTGCAATCTTAGCAACCTGTGCGAATGCCACCTTTGTTTCCATATGGACACTTTAGGTAGCAAGGACAACATTGTCTTTATATAAAGTTATGTGTGTCAATTTAAGGGAGGTCAGTCAACCTCAACAGTTACAGTTTTTACACATGAATGACCAGTTGCAAGCTGCAACTGTTTGACAATGCAATGGCAGACATTTGCCAAGTGGATATACTGTATTTTTGGTAGACATCCTCCACTACTAAGGTAAATTTGAAACTGGTCTGTTTGAAACTGGTCTGCAGACCATGTGTTGAAGACAAGAAATTTGATGCATTCTTTTGTGTACCTAGCTTGTTCCTTATGAAACAATTTTCTCCTAAATGATGAAGAGATTCATGGGATCTCTAGCAAGGTGTTGTGAGATTTTATGTTATGAGCAACAGGTAAAATTTACCTTGTCAGATATGGGAGGGTTTGTGAAGGATTCCAATTTCCATAAGGAGGAACTTCTGAAAGTCATAGTACAAAGTAATTGAGTTTCTATAGTTTCATGAGAAACTAGCTTCTATTAGCTCTCAGACGCTCCAAGCTTCTACCCATCTACCTCACTTGAATGGTGCATCATGAACTGAATATCAATGCAAGCCTACAAGGATAAAGAGATATCTAGTGAACGAGTGCCAAATATAGTGCACTGGACACGTTTGGAGCTTTCTCACCTTTCTTGTTCAAATTTGCAGAACACTGTGGGTGGTTTGACAAATTTAAAGTGTAGGTCGGGTGAAATGGTTGTTGCTTGTGGAAGCTGGAAAATTTAAATGATCGTTAAAAGCAGTATTTTTGTAAGAACCTGATTTTGGTTATTATTACAAAATGTGAGAACTAACCAGGTTCTTGTTTTTAAAAAAAAGGTAATTTCAATTTTTAATACCTGCCTCAGGTATCAAAAAAAATTGCGTTGTTCACAGAGAAGTTGGTTCTCATCAGTGAAAGAATAATGGGTATCAACCAGTGTTGGGCGATTCTCTAGTTTTTTTCTCTAGTTTTTCTGAGAACTGCCAGTTCCAGGTATTAAAATGTTTTGAAAGACCCGACCCGGTTCTTATTTTAAAAAATATTTTCATCTTTTAAAGACCCAGGCAGGGTTTCAAAAATTGGCAAAAAAATTTCACCTGGGTTTCAAAGTCCCAGTTCTCACACATCTTATACCAATCAGTTTTCAAAGCCAATTTTCACATAATGGTTAGTATAAATTTTATTATCTAAAATTTTAATTTTTAATGTTGCAAGAGGAGCAGCAACATTGAGCAAGGAGCAACAAGAAGAGCAATAGTGTCAAGCAAGCAAAGAGCAATAGTGTCGAGCAAACAAGGAGCAACAACGTCAAGTAAGTGAAGAGCAACAGTGTCGAAGGAGATTGCTATTTGGTGAGTGTGTGAGCATGAACATGAGCAAGTGAATAGGATTGAATTTTTTTGGGAATATTTTGTTGAAACATGGCACAAAATATTTTGTGATGTGGAGGAATATTCTACCATGTGTACATGGATGAACAATAATTGTGGATGAAAAACTAAAATGGATAAAAGGATAAAATAGATGAAAAATGAAAATAGATGAACAAAAAAAAGGATGAAGGAAACCTGTTCACAACCAAGAGTTATGTGTCAATCGAAAGACCACCTTTTCATCTCCAAGAAGTATATTGAGACAATATGAGGCCACACATTTTTTATACCATTTCAACATATTTTTATTTGAATTTAATCTTCTTATGTGTAGGGTCATTCTTACTACTTGAAGAATCAAACTGCATTCTCTCCCCCTCTCCACCCGAACTGCCTAGTTCCATCTTTTCTACAACTACCACATGTTTACAATTGCTAAACATCTATTTTACAATGGCAAAAAGAAAATTTATAGTAATGGTCACACCAAACACCTTAGAAATTACGATTGAATAAACCTTAATCTCAAGCATACTAGATAGAATATGTGAAATGATAAAAATGCCTTTGGAATTTCCAAGAGATCCCACCTTGCCAGACTCTTTCTAGTAGTTGCTAGAAATCAAAACATGGAAATCCAAATGGAAAAAACAAATTGACAAAACAAATGAATGGGTGGCATGGTGATGGGCGAATGCAAAGATAAACAAAGAAAATATTGCATTGCTTAAATAAACTGTAAACATTCCAAAGGAGGATATGGAAGACTACCATTAAGCGATGTTTATACATGCCATGGATTTCTTCCAAAAACATGCAAGTTTGAAAAAGTCGATTCCAAAACATTTCTTCATAAGCTTATTAAAGGATTTGTCAATGGAAGATTTGGTAACTCTTAGAAACCTCTTATCAATAGAATTTATGGAACCCATTAGACTATTTTATGCAACTTTAGGCGTGCAAGCTTAGGTGCCACAAGATTTAAGGAACAAAGTGTTAAAACAACCTGTGAATCATTGAATGATAGGCCCAGCCCCAAAACCATGAGATGTTTATGATAATAAATAAAAAAACATCCCAACAATTGAACAAAAAACAAAAATACCATTCTTTGCAGTAGTTTGTGGTTCAATAGACTTTTTGACATGAATTAAGACTAAAGTTGAACATAGAAATTGCTTCTTGGAAAATCCAATAATTCATCTAGAATTCTTAATTCTTTGAACTCCAAAGGACCCATATATATTACCCATTCAGTCCTTGGAATTCCAAAGGACGCATATATAATACCCAATCATTCCCTGGAACTCCAAAGAATGCCTATAAAACCCACATACAATGATTGCATTGTCATTACATTTCAAATAAGTTTTTAATTCCATTATCTTGTTCTCTACTATTTGTTTGCATTTTCGATATCATCACTATCTTGTTGCATTTTATATATGCCTAATATAATATTGCATGCTTATTGCCTTGACAAAATATTTGGATCCTTGCACCCAATATTATTAATTTGAGTATTTAATTGTGTTATTTAGTATTACCATCTCAGTTGGATTTTTCCCAAACAATGACAAATAGATCACTAATTATTGGTGAGTTACCATTCACAATTCAATGCATGATTGAAAACGCATTGTTGCATTCAATTTCAAATACAATTTCTAAACAAATAGAATGACCATAGTGAGTTCTTCAATATGATAGTTGATTCAACCCATTATTTAAATTGATAGAAATTAGGAAATGAGGGAGTCTACAAAAAGACAAAGTGGATAACACAGATGAATGGGTCGCTTGGTGGTGGGCGAACAAGAAAACAAAAGTACAAGGTCCATTTATTGTCAATAGAAGGCCAAGGCAAAACCATTAATTAATAGAACATGACATAGAAGACTATCATTGGGTGATGTTTAGACACAGATGAAATTCTTAAAATAACATGGAAGCCTGAAAAAGCCACTTGCAAAACACTATTTTACTAACTTTATGAAAGATATTTCAAACAAAAACTTAATCACCCTATTTGAATCTATTATTTCCTACATAGCTTGTCCAATCCTCCAATTGAACACCCTACCCAGTGTTATAATATTGTTTAGCGTTCCGTCTTCAGTAATATGGGTAATTTGCTCTGCTAAAAGGCTAGTTCATCTTTATAATCAAGTATCTAGCTTCTTTTCAGCTTTTACGAGGTTATTTTCTAAGTGTACTCCCCTATTTATTAAGGTGTGGCTGTCGATTTTTTACCTACACTCCCTATACAATAAAAATCGGAAAACCCAAAAAAATATTATATGCAATTCTAGGTAGGTAGGCCTATGTCCCACAACACAAACGAAATAAAGTCCTTTAACCGCTTGTGAATTGATGGATGATTGGATCACCACTAAAACCACAAGAAGTGTGGGATAATCAAAGAAGATGACATCCAAACCCCTGACAAGAAAATAGAAAATATTGTTTATCCAATCACACCATGCAGTACATACAATAATTTGAATTATCCAGATGTAAAAATCATATATAATGAATTGAACATGGATTGAAATAAAATGGATTCAATTGTAATTGTGGAATAAAAATGTATTTTGTTTGTAACAATTGTAATGGAACTAAAGGGACAACTAATGTTTGAAAAACAATGAGGCCACAAAAAAAAATATAAAAGTTAGCACTACACATATATGTTAATGTTACTATTTGTTGTGAATTGCAAACTACATCACGCTAACACCTGTAATTTGGGTTAATGCCCTTTCCTTCAGCTTTCATATCATTAATTTGACATATGCAATTTATTTGTAAGATTACCATTTTTGAGGGCTATTGTCATTTGAACATTTTTGCATTCCCACACATGCATATTCAAATGGACATTTTAGAAGTAGACATGTACCATTTCAATGAGGACCCAAGGACCCCAAGCCCACATAAACTTGTTGATGCACCTTAATTCATAGGAAAACAAGGTCCAAAAAGTTATATCATGCACTTGACGCTTTTTAGTTTTCACAACAAAACCTAGTTGGAATCTAAGACATAACAAAAACATAATTAGTATTTCAAGTCCATGTTGTCACAAACATTTTAGCACCCTCAAAATTCAAAAGAACATTGAAAGCATTTAGGTACATACCCATTTTAACAAGGACCCAAGCACCACAAGTATACTCGTAATGCCTCCAACTATAACCCATTCCTTAGCTTTGATGCATCTTGATGAGTCAATTATTAAGAAAATAGCAACGTCTACAAACTTAGATTGAATATGCTTGAAACTTTCCAATTTTTAGAAAAACCCAAGTAGAAATTAAGCTATGACAAGCACAAATTATTAGTATATCAAGCCCATGTTGTCATAAGCATGTTAGTACCCCAAAACATTCAAAAGGACATTAAAAACACTTAGCAGCAACCCATTCTTTAATTTTGATGCATCCCAATGAATTAATTCATAAGAAGACAATAAGGTCCACAAACTTAAATTGAATATGCTTGAAGAATTCCATTTTTAGAAGAGAACCCAAGTGGAATGTAAACATAACAAGCCCATGATTAGTACTTCAAGCCTAGGCTAATGCAAGCATTTTAACATTTTCATGCATGAAAAAAAAATCTTTAATAACATTGGAACATTACAAAAAGGATCCAAACAACTAGCAAGTCTAGTTATAGTTCATGACCCCAACACCCTTATCCACTTATATAAAGACCCAAGCACCCCCAAGCCCATTGTTGTAAGCATTTTAGCACCACCACCCCTTTGAAAAGGATGGTAATAGCTCAAGTCCACTTATACCAAGACATAAACACCCAAGCCAATGTCATAAGCATCCTAGCACCCCCCACCACTTTGAAAAAGGACCCAAGCACCTCAATTACACTTATATAAAAACATAAACACCCAATGCCCAATGTCTCTTGAACATCCTAACACCTTGGGGACCATTTTGAAAAAGGACCCAAACACCTCAATTCCGTTTATATAAGGACATAATGACCCAAAGCCCAATGTTTCAAGCATCCTAGCACACAACCTACTTGAAAAAGCACACTAGCACTCCAAGTTCACTTATTCACTTGAACCCAAGCATTTGAATCCACTGTCATAAATATCCTAGCACCCACATTCCTTTTTAAAAGGATAGAAGCACCCTACATGCCCACTTTTACAAAGACACCAAGATCCCATCCATTGTTCAAAAAAGATGCGACCAATCCAAATTCATTTAACTTGTTATATGAACACTTCTAAAGTGACAAATTTAGAAAACAAAGCAATGATGTAAGGACTAAAAAAAAGTTCAATTACTTGATCCATACTATATACGCATTGCTTTAATACTTGTAATTAATAATAATTGAGGGGTACCTGTGAAACTTGAAGATATTAACAAACATGTTTTTCATTTAATTTGACACCATGTGTATCCTAATAACATCGTTTTCAATAGGGGATATCGTAGTATCAGTTGTCCACCATTGTATGATAAGGTCTTTGATTGATCATACCTTTTTGCTTGCCTTTGACCAATCCAAATAATGTCCTTTTTTTGTGTCCAATTGAAGATGCCTTTCCATGGCCTTCTTCATATTACTCCTATCAACATTCAATAATTTTGCAACCCCACTTATGCATCTAACCATTGATGAATGTATGCATGGTATATATGGTTTTGGTCAACCATATTTGATTTTGTTAGCAAGTTGCATGAAAGATATCACATATGACAACTACAATACATTTGGAATAAATGAAGCACAAGCATAAACAATTTCTTTACAACGATTTTATTGGATCTTCATGCAACTACCATAATGATAATAATTATTATTATACTATAATTAATTAACCTATCATATAATTAACTACGGCTATGAAAATCATAATAGAATTATCTTAATTATTATAAATATTAATATATAATATTACTAACTATTATCATTATTATTTTAGGTTAGGCTACCATAACCTAGTTTAACAAAACTAAAAGTTAATTATATCTAGATTAGGATATTATTTAATATTATTACTTATTAACTATCATGAATTATAATAATTAATATACCTAGTAATAAATCATGTTAAGGTAGAATTTGCCCATCACCTATCATAGGCTAATTATAAAAAAATTGTGGATCTTTCTTATTTCTTGTTTATTTTATGTGATGTAAAATATCATGGAAATGCCAAGGTAAGTTTTACATTATATGTCTTAGATTCAAAAACAACTTGGAACAACACAGAAGAAGCAAAAAATGTCAAAATCACATAGCATGTTTTTTTTTAAATGACCCTTTATTTCTAGACTTCATATTTTTGTTGTTTCTTGTCCATTTTCAATTATTTGAAATGTTATAGGTGCATCATGTTAAAATTTACATTAACTATTTGAACCCCAAAGGTAAAGGAACAACATATAAAAGCCATGAAAAAAATGAATGTGTTGAATCTTAAAATGTGAATTAGGCTTGTGATTGAATATTGACCCCGCTTAATTTCGACAACCATATCTTCTTCATTTTGTATCATTTTGAGCAATCTAAATGGTTGTGGGTGCACCAAGTCAAGTTTTAAAACAACATTTTGCATTTGAGAGGCAAAATGACAATGTCTTAAAATCTATTTTTTTTTAAAAGCTTAAGTGTTCCCTTGCCAACCTTTTTAATAATAATTGCAAGTAAGTTGCAATTAAGATGCAACTAATTTTTTTATTTCATATCGTTTGTCCCACCTTTCAAGTTTATAAAGTATATAATTAACTACACTAAGATTAAATAAATGGCGTTTGGAATAAGCCAATAAAGAAAGGTGACGCACTCCTAAGCTCTTTGATATTCAAATGTGAGTTTAAAGTGAAAATATCGGAAGGATTAGAAGTTGGGGCATGCTCCCTAGCTTGTAGCATTTTGGGGGTAGAGGAACATGTTAAAACTCCGGGATGGGGACTAGGAATAGTGACAAGCAAATCAATTACTCACACGGACTTGCACAAACTAAACAACAAGTTGGTTAATGCATAGTTGGAGCATTTTTGGTGCACGGACAAACCACGGGCAAACACAAACTCACAAGACTCACCATGGCTCGGACTTGGGGGAAGTCACCACGTTCCCCCTTATAATATACTCTATGCCTAACCATGGGACCAACATTCAAATGTCATTTTGTCCCAAAATTCTTAAGTGGGAGTCCCGAAATTCCCAAAATTGGGACTTTCGAGATTTTGGAAGCCCATAAATTTGTGTATAGACCCCCGATTGAGATGAGGTCTAAAGAAAAGTTGTAGCCCTCATTGAGAACTTTCCAACGGTATGTGGCACGCCACCTGTACATAAGGAAGTCAGGGTGATTCACGACTTTTAGTGGTCGAGAGTCAAATTGACAATTTGACTCCTGGCCCTTCTTTTGGCCATACCTTGTGTTTTAATTATCGAAATGGGTCATGCGAACCCATTTTAGACATCTATGTTCCAAGAACTTTCTAATTATATAAAAAACTTTTTAATCCAATGAGTTTTGGCCCTTGCAATCGCCTTCTGAAAATTTGGGAGTCCATTGGGACTCCAACTCACAATGTGGGAGCTCTCTTGGGAGTGTGAAGGTTCATTTCCTCACACTCTGTTGCATTCCTAGGAACATGAAATTTGACTCCCGAACTCACTCTTGGCCCGCACCTTTGCAAGCCCTTGCTTTGGTCACGAGCCCAAGGTTAGGGTTGCGACAAAAGGTTTGGCCTTAAAAGCTAAACCCAAAATAAAATAAGATTATCTCAAATTATCTACCTATTTAATTTAAACCTATTTACTTATCTACCTAAGCCTCACTACCTACTTACTTAGCCTAGGAAAGGTAAGTAATAATGGTTATTTGACTTAGGCCTACCTACATATTGATTTAAGCACCATGTGTTAACAATTTACCATCTGTAAGTTAGATGATCTAAAATATTTTAATAAAAATATTAACTATTAGAATAAATTTAAAATGGTCAGATGTCCATTGATGATTTGTCAACACATCATTGCCAAGTCAACATGTTGCTTATATAGTTGCAGGAGTTGCATATGTATATGGTTACATATATGATGTCCCTTACAACTCTTGTAACTTGTCCAAAACATTCATATTGTAGAAATATGTTGAGTTGCAAATGTTCATTGCAACTCAAAAACCCAATTACAAGCCTAGTTGCCACTCCAAGGAATCATGTCTATTCCAACCCATGTGTTTACAACTTGTGTCCAAATCAATCATTTTTATGAATATATAAATGTGACTATCCTCCTTTGCACTTGGTAAAAATGACTTGTAGTCACATAAACAACTACAAAATGGTTTGCAATTATATATGTGACTTATGCTTGCAATTAATGTTGATTTGGATGAAAATGAAGATGAAAAGTACTTATATCATCCATTTATAATGACATCCCAAAATAGATGAAAATACATAATGGTTTCTACAACTTGGAAGGTGGTTCATAAGCCATTGGACACCACATGGCATCTTTTCAATTTGATTTGTGACTATAAATCTTAGTTATAAATGTACATGTAATTAAAAGTGAAAAAAAATTGAATTGGTCAATGAAATTGCTAGATTTAGTAGTTAAAATTTTTATGTTAACTTTTTTCAATGAACTAATTGTTAAATATGTAGTAGGGTTTGGTGGGTTTGTGAAAATTTCAAAGGACCCATGGTAGTTAATGGTAGAGATGGACCATTTTGAAATTTTTAACATTGTGGGGTTTTTCATAATTTGTGGTTAGGTGCAAAAAACATACATTTATCATCCATTTTTTAAGGCATGCATTGATGAATGAAAACAAAGTTATTTTTGCAATTATTCATGTAGACAAATGTAGGTAGCAGGTAATAAATAAAGCTAGGTAGTAAGTAATATGTATGTGGTAAAATAATAGTTATTTTATCATGTTGATATGTCATAGTGTATTTGAATTAATTAATTAATTAGGTAGGCTAAATAATAAGTAGTAGGTAATATATAGTACGTAAGTAGGTTGATTAATAGTAGGTATTTTATTGTGTTGAATGAAATAGTATTATGTTTAATTAATTAATTAGGTTATGTAATTAATCAAGTTGTAAGTTATAAGTTGCAAGGTAATAAGTTATATATCATACATCTAAATTACATTTTTTTGGTACAATAATGATTTATTATAACCAAAATTTTAAAAATTAAATAGAGGTTTGAGATGTAAAAATATACAATTTGTTTTTACATACAATTTTTATCATAATTTTAAGTAAAACTTAAGATATTATGTGGGAAAAGTAATAAAGTTTATAGTTCCTTAAATTCAATTAATCATATGGAAATAATTAATATTTAAAAATTAAAATTTATTATTTAGATCAATATTTTACATAAAAAATAATATGGATAATATAAGATCATTTTTTATATTTTTGTAATTTGGTTTTGATCCATTTATAAATATTATATGAGGATAAATTATATATCACACATCTAAATTAAATTATATTGGTAAAATTATGATATATCAAGAAAAGTTTAATTTTAATGAATGAAAAAAATATAGTTGTATACATTATTGAAAAAACTTTAAGATTAAACTTTAATCTTATTAGTGGTCAAAATTGTAATAAGATACATACCAAATATAAAAAATGATGTTTTGCATATTGTTTTAAATGAAGAAGGTTAAATAGAATGTACAATACTATTTTGTTACAACAAGTAAGGTGGCTTTGGGGTAAAGGAGTTGATATCTATCCTTGGGGTTCAAGGAATCAATTCTCACAATTGACATGGGTTTGTGGTCATTGGTGGGATCTTAACCAAATATTTGATACCTACATAACCAACCTAGGTTAGGTGTTTACTAGGTGGGCTACCTATTGACCTAAAAACTAGTTTTAAAAACTTAATTTAGGTAATGACACATGCCAACATCGTATAGGTTGAAATTAATGAAATTATCAATAATATAAATAAATGTAATATATTTATTAATATCTACATAATAAATATAAATAATGTCACTACATTGCTTAGTTGTAAAATTAGTTGCAAAATGATGATGCCATGTAAGTTAGTTTGGATGAATGAAAAGTTCATGTAAGTCACATCTTCATGTGACTATCATTGTGACTTGGTGCCATGTATTTGTCTTTTGCAACTAGAATTTTATGCGACTTGTTCAAGGGGACTAGGCCTTGTAAAAGTCGCATATGGTAATTATGACTAAAAATTAATTGTTAATCTAATTGTTGATTTGCAATTCTTTGTAATGTGCAAAACACCCTATTTTCTCATAATGTTTGTCTACACCTTTTTATGTGTTCACTTGTATTAACACTTTTATTCTTGGCATACCAATTTTGATATGTTTGTCTTTTTGCTCATTGTTCAAGCATAATATCTTGAATGGAAAATTCAATCATCTTGGGCCTTCCTATGAGTTTGAGATTTTTTGGGTGCTTAGCCATGGTGGCATTGAATGACCTACAAGATTAGTGTGAACAAACATTCATTATTTACCAAATATCCAAATCTAGTGTTAACAACATTTTCCAACATTTATAGAAATTTGATGCATCCCAATAATTCTTTAAAAAACAAGGTTTTGAAACTCAAATCTTGTGTTTGAAGTTGTCTAATTTTCAGGGTAGAACCCAAATGGAATTTAAGACATAACAAGGATATAATTAGTACTAAAGCCCATGTTGTCACAAGAACTTTAGGACCCCAAATTCACAAATTCAAAAGGAGATTGAAAACATGTTTGATATTCATTTCAACAAAGACCCAAACATTTGGAATCTAGTTAAACCATAATGCCTCTAGCATCACATTCTTACAAATTTTGATGTATCCCAATTATGACATTCAAATTTTTGAAAATTTAAATTGCAAGGTTTTGAACCTTACATATTTAATGTGCTTGAAACCATCTCATTTTCAAAACAAAATTTGAGATATGAAAACATGGTCAACTTTTTGGAATGCAAAAAAATGGGCAAGCAACAAACACACAAGATAAGTGAACTTAGAATTTCAAACCAAGACTTAAATCAAGAACTCGAAAGCCACATGTGAGCAAGTGTTGGAAGTACATCTAGCTTTCTTGGAGGGAGGACTCTTCATGTAATGAAGTTGGTTAATGGTTTCTTTAACTTTTTTAGAATATCCACAACGGTCTTGCAAAGAGAAGCACCCAACTCGATTGTAAGATTAAACAAACCTAAATCATTTAGATAATGCAAAATTATGTAAATTTAGGAATTAAGCAAAAGGGAGGTTTATAGTATTCTTGAAACATGACGACAACAAGAAATTGGGCAAACCATAATGAGAAGAAATCACAACCACTTTAACCACACTAGTTAGACAATATTCATAATGCTAAAAACACCAAAATAAATAGCTTAAATTATGTTAGACTTCAAGTAACACAAAATAAACATCTTGTGTAATTGACCTAGATATGGTTGTGCCTGTAATTTAAATTTCACTGCAATAGGAACTTAAACACATATAAGCATTTTAATGAAAGATGAAACCTGTAGCTCAAGGTTTTCACAAAAAGTCATGCAATGTACCCCAAAGACACAACATAGCAAGTAGCAATGATCAACATCAAAAAGAGGCATTTCTAATGGTATGAGGCATAAAGGTGTCCAAAAAAACCTAATAGTTGGAGAACACAATTGAAGGGACTTATAAGACATGATGATTTGCAAAATGTTTGTAACAAGACTTTATGAAGGTCCAAAACAATGAAAATATTTTCAAATAAATATCAAAGAACTTTGGTCCAAACTTGAAATTCGAATTGAACTTTAACAAAGGATATCAATATCTATGTGGATGATGAACTCACAAATCAACTATCAACCTTCATTGTTGCCCATGAAGATCCATTGCCAAAAGTTAAGTACGTGCATGATAGTTTGTAGGACACCTTTTTTGTAGGTTTCAATGTGCATTAAGGTGGAATACACCATTTATTTTCTTCAAGATACACAAGTCGATCAAAAGTTTTCATATGATAATCAACCATAATACATGCCCACCTTTTGCTCTAATCAATCTTCATGCGTTTTTCAAGATTAATTAAAATGTGTTTTGAAAGACTAGTAGATGGTGTGTATAAAATATCATTGTGAGACTTATTATCCTTAGTTTCTAAAGAAGCCACAATGCACTTCACTATTTCCCAAACTATGTTTATTCATGTGATTTTTCTTTCTTTGTTTCAAGGGCTTGATTATTGGAAAATCCATGTTATAAAACCAAACATATTTAAGTTCATTTCAAATTGTAAAGATTGGTTATAATGTTAAATTAGTTTTTTGGGACCTTGCAATATTATCAGAAAGCTTTGAAAATTTCACATGTCACAAATTTTTTATAATACTTAGATCCCATAAATTTTTTGAGCAATTCCAAAATGTATATTAAATTAAACCAAAAGTCATGGATTTTTCAAGAGTGGTTAGATTTATTGTTAGTCATTAGATTGTGAATGCACCCCTAGGTGCCTTGCTATCAAGGGGTTTACGTATAAACCCATACCCTCTTCCCTTTTTTTTTGTTTGATTCACATTTTTCGCACCTCCACCATTGTTGTGCATTCTTGTTCCAAGTTCACAGTTTTCCCAATTTTACTTCTAAGCTACAACATGTTTTTTCAAGTTTTTAGCATTAGGTAAGTTCCAATTTTTTTTTGGTCATCTTTTTATCCTGGAGGGGACACTAGTAAAAAAAAGTAGAAAATACATGCATAAAAATATAAGGTGTAATATTGGTTGTTGAGTAGAAATAATAAGTTAATTAGTTAAAAAAAGGTACATTTCATTTAAATAATGAATTTAATTATAATATAAGGTATGTAATAATTTGAAATAATGAATTATAATTTGTATAAGGTGGTTTTAATATGTATATATTATGAAATTAAATAATAATAAGGTGATAAAAAATAGGTTGAACAATTATCTAATACCCTTTTAAAATAGTCATTTGATGCACGTAGATCCCAAACTTTAACTAAGTGTCCCCCTCAAGCTTTTTATATAAAAAATTTCCAACTTTTGATACAAATTAAAGTTGACCTTAGGTGTTGTGTTTTCTTTTATAATTTAAGTGTTGATGTGACTAGCCCACATTCAACCCCTTGCAATTGAAGTGTGTTTTTTTCATTTTAAAATTTTCTCAAAGGTGGTAGTAGAAAGCTTGAGCTCCTTATTGCTATTTTCTTGGTTTTCTAGTGTTGATGAGAGCTTTGTAGAGCTTACCACTTTTTGTTGCAAAAGTAACAAATGGTAGTTCAAGTGTTTCATTGTTGTCATCTTGGTTTGTAGGGGTGGGGACAAGCTTGCCATTAGCCTTTTTTTGTTTATTTTGGTGTGTTTTTTCATAAGGTGGTGGTGGGGAGCTTGAGGCGCTCCTCATCATCATTGTTTTCATCAAATGCAAGGTCAAGGGTGAACTTTGCAGAGCTTGTCCCTTTTTTCTTTTGCTTGTTGCACATGTGGCAATGGGGAGCTTGAATTCTCATTGTTGTTGTCTTGGTTTGCAAGGACAAGGGTGAGTTATGTGGAACTTGTTGTTAAACTTGAACTTTTTGACATTGTTGTCATATTAATTGGGGGGGGGGGAGTTATGTGGAACTCATGGTCATTCTTCTGATTTTTGTTGTTGTAGAGGTAGCATTAATGGGGTCTTGGAGCTCCTTTTCATCTTTGTCACCTTATTTTGCATAGGTGGGGGCAAATTTTGTAAAGTTAGTCATCACTTTTCTTTTTTTTTGGGGTGCAAACACAATTGTGAAGCAAAAGTAGAAGAAAAAGAGAAAATAAAGAAAAATAGGGTATGAAGAAGAAGAAAAAATTATAAAAGTTGACAAAGAGAAGAATGAAGGAAAAAAACGAAAAAAATGAAAGTAAAAAAAAGAAGAGGATAAAAACCAAAAGATGCCCCTCCAATGTTAGAATATTGGAATACCTATATTTTGGACTTGTTTTGCATTATCATGGGAGGTTATATGGTTTTCTTAAGTCAAGGATCATAAGCTTTTGCAGTATCTACATGTTGAATGGTGGCATTGGGTCTTTTTTGATGTTGGTAATAAAGGGCAATCAGGTTGTCTTAGGTAGTGTAGGCAAGTACATCATTATGTATGGCAAGGCGATTGTTATATTATTTGGTAGGTAGGGCCAAAAAGGAGGTTAATAGGTAGGTGAGATTTTTAAAATATCATTCTTTTTTGAAAAAAATGTAATGAAGTTCATCAATAAATAGACTAATTGTGCTAACCAAGGGAAAAGGGTGATTGAATGGGGACAAAAACCCAATGAAAAAAAATTGAATTCAATCACTATCCATCCACATGGGTGCATTCATGGGTGCAGGTTCACATGGGTTTGTTGGTTGGATCTATAAGGAAACGTGTTTTTAATAAGAATCAATGCTACAAGGACAGATGAATAATGTACTTTTGCCCATGCGCCCTTTTGAATTGTGGCTGTATAAGAACCAATGTTGTTTTTATTAGTGAAATATCCTAAGAAATGAACTAAAAGAATGGGCCCAGCAAAATTCAGAAGTGTTTCGTCACATCAACGTCGTCTTCATAAATGTTGCTTGATAGCCAATACCCCAGTTAAAACATTATTATTCCATTTGTTTCTCAGCATTAACATGTCCATTGTATTTATTAGATCATAATATATATACACTTTCAATCTTTAATTAGCTTAGAGACCTTATGATTCAATATCTATAATATTGCCTGAAGTTCACCACAGTTACAATAATGATATCCACCCATGAGATATTCAAAATATCCTCTCTAAAAAAAAACTGTGATAAGAATTGTTTTAATAATAGTTAGCCCACTATGAGCAACATAAACATCTTTAAAGTTCATCTGCCACGTCTTTTTTGACAGGTTGCCATTTTATTTGACACAAAATTCAGATTCCACAAGCAAAGATGGTTGAAAATTGAAGCCTTTCTCATAAACAATGTCCAAAGCATGTCGGCGAGTAGAGAGAAAAGTGGGCTCCCAATTTCTTCCAAACTGACATTATGAGGTACAAAGTGCATTTAAGAACACAGGAGTTTCCGACGATATTTTCTCCCATCTAAGGTACCTACCGCATTGTGTCAGTAAAACAAGGAAAAAGAAAGGTTAATAAGTACCTGCATGAGTCACCTTCACCACCCACTCATTCGAAGAAGCACCGAGTCCTGACTCCTGACGGTAACATAGATCTAAAACTAGCAAATGAATTCAAGTCTATTCTTTGATATGATTGGGTGGCAATGACTCATCCAACACTACAACTCGTGAATAGAACAATGCGGCTCTCTAACACGCAGCATGGCAGGCTCCTCTGACGATGTAAAAATCTGACAAACTCGATTGCAAGTGAACACCACAAGACGAAAGAAGAAACTGAAGGGAAAAGGGTAAAGAACCAGTGTTCACTGTTGGGCGATTCTTTACTGTTATGAAGTATCTCCAGTTCCTGTATGTTTGTAAAAAGAAGTTAGAACGGTTTGCCTTCTGGTTTTGGTTCCCCGTAACAATGGAACCTCCAATCCTGTTCCAAGTCTGGTTCTTTCCAAGAAATAAATTCTGATTCTGGTTCCAATTTTGATTCTGAAAATCAGACTCAGTTCTGTTCCAGTTTTGGGTAACCCGGATTGGACCTGGCAGTTAATTTCTGGTTACCCTTTTATTACTTACCCCATAGTTCTAGTTTTTTTTTTTTTCAACAATTTTGGATCCAGTTCCAGTTCGGTTTCTACTAACCAGACCTGGAACCAGCAGTTCTAACTGGCCAAGCTGTATACCTGCCCTACACTAGAAAGGAGCTAAATCTGAGCTCCATAGTTACCTACACATAGGAAAATCATAGCTCTGAGGGAGGGGTTTTACTAGCCCATGTGAAGTAACAACAGTAAATCACAACAAATCAGATTTGTGACAGGGCCTGTGTACCACGTTTCGGGAGATGGTCACGTTTTCCTCAGAAAACCCGGCACAAAACTCCGCCTGATGTAAACAGGGATTACAGCTGATCAGCGTTTTGTGACAGGCCTGTCTGTGCTTTGCAATCACGTTTTGGGAGATGGTCACGTTTTTATTTTTGGGAAAAAAACCGTCGGCAAATTCTGCCTGATGGAAACAGAGATTGGGTTTGGAATTCAATTGAAAACGAAATGAGCATTATTTTTACTGGCGATATTTCGCCAAAAAGAGAAAGTAAAAAATTAAACATTCGAAGAAGAGGCAATTTTGGAGGTTTTGGGTGGCCAGAAGTGAGGGAGAAAAAAACAGTAAAAGATTGTCAGATTCCTATATTTGGTTTTCATTGTGTAGCCAGAAATATGGAAGGATGATTAAATTTTTAAACTTTACTTCTGGTTTATAGCCAGATTTGGCTAAATCTTCCCATGGATAATCCCCGCTTTGGCTACAAAGAAAAATTCCTCAAAAAACACGAGTTACGAAATCAGTGGAAAGAACTGCCCTAATTGTGTAAGTAGCTGGCCGGCCCTTCTTTCCACCCACAAATATTTCCGTACCACAGTGCCTCTGAATATTGTGCCACGTGTCTGAACGATCTCAGCTCCACACGCTACCATCAACGATCATGATATTCCCAGGGTGCCACGTTACCTTCCTTCCAACTTGAGTTCTTAGACGTGGCGCTGTAGTGACTCAGAGTTGACAAATGAGACAAATGTACTGGTTTTCTATTGGTTAGTTAAGTACAACTTCTCTTTCTGCACCTGATCGTCATAAATGCGTTTTGCAGAGTGGGACGGATTTTTTTCCTTCAAAAAGGAAGTTTTTTTTTATGTGTAGGTAAGGTGGTCCCCAAACCAGCATATTTTTAGGAATTTTTGTTTGTAGCCAAAGTGGCGATCATCCCTAGAAAGAATTAGAGAAATATGGCTATAAACTAGAAGTAGCATATAAATCTTTAACCATCCTTCTTTATTTTTGGCTTACCCAAAAAAAACCAACTACACGAATCTGGCGAAAGAAAACCGCCAAAATAACTTCTTTTTCGAATTTTTTAATTTTTAATTTCTCTTTTGGCAAAATTGTGCTAGTGGTAAAAATACTGCTGGAAAGACACTAGTAAATATCTCGTGTTAGATGTGGGCCGGTGTGGGTAAGTTGTACGGCAAAAGTAAACAAGTGTCAAACGTTTACAGTGATATGAGACTATTTGGGTAAATATGGTCAAAAGTCAAAAAGCCACCAAAGATTATGTATGTATCACGTGCTATGATATGAGTACCCTGAATCCTGATGATGGCAAAAGTCTCCGAAGTTGGTTCCTTCGCAACTTGGGGGGGGGGGCGGCCTTTGGAGTTCCTTTGTCGGGGAACTAAGGTCGTCATGGACAATTCAAATGTTGGAGAAATTTGAGAACTTGTACTTCAGAATTAGCATATTTGGGGCATTGGGCGTCAGGGTATGAAGATCCTTTAGTTCAAATCTTTTGCCTCAAACACATTGAAGATCTTGTAAAGGTATGTTCACACTTGGTGTTAAGGTCTCTAGTGTTGAGTCCCATAACACCAGGCTAACCATTTAGGACGTAAACCTAGTATCATGATTCTAATTAACATAACCTAGTTCTGATTTGTTGAAGGAAACTATTTTGAGTCAGAATTGCAACTACAATTCATCATTTTTCCTCAGTTTTTTGCCAATGAATGTTATTTTAAATCCGATTTTGAGCAACATGCTATATGGGGAATCAAACCTCAACTGCAAAAAAGCCTTGCTGTTTGCAACATATAGCCTAACATGCACAAAAGAAATCATTAGTCAATAATATTGAATGCAAAGAAAAATCTTACATGCTCAAACAAGGATGTTGGATACAAATTCCAAAAAGGATAGATCATGGAAATAAAAGGCGACATTTTCACTTTACCAATAAAAAAGTTGGTTGTTGCTGCTTGCATGAACAAGCCATTCAAAGCATCCTAACAATACCCATGCATTTAGATTCCAAACAAATATAAAGAAATAGGAAGAGATAGAAAGGATACAAGAAAAAAACTCTGAAAGTTTGTAGTCTTGGCATGAATTAGTTTTCAGCCATCAATTGTGCACCCTATTGAGTTTTAATGTCCTTCTAATTTTGAATTGTTGCCCCAAAAGGAAAGTTTTGCAAATTTAAGAACTTTTGATTGAACATGCAAATAATAAGCTCCAAATGCATGGTTAATCAATTTCATAGTTTAATTTTCATGCAAGTTAATGTAGAAGCAGAATGTTCATCTTCAACAAAACTAATTGCTTACACAATATCAAGTTCAACCAACTTAAAGGAAGTAAAGGTTTCCACAACTTGGTTAGTGGTTCACATCAAAATGTTTTTGCATTGCCAACTTACTAGTCAAAAACTATAGTTGAAAATAAGGTTGGAACCCATGTACTTCATCATGTCCTACATTTTTAAGTTGACAAATTGTTGCCTCAATGATTACTAAATGAACATTGAACCTTTTTTTTAGGTTGTAGTTGCAACCAATATCACTACACAACTCCCAATGCATTCATCAAATCTTTAGTAGGCAATTGACCTTGTAACTTTATAATAAATTGAGTGGCCTTTTTTACATTACCATTTCACATACACAACCACCTCTTGATATGTCCTTTGTAAGAAAAACAAATGCCCACATTTGATAGAAAATGTGGTTGGGTATATCACATATAAATGAGCCACAAGAAGTTTAATTAGTGCTTGATTTAATGTCAAAAATTGTACCGATATTGGAATTTTTAAAATATGTGGAATAATTTGGAATGAATTTAATGAAAAGTATTCAAAATCAATCATTACACATTGTAACTGATGATTTTATTGCTTAATGGACTCTTAAGTGAACTTTTAAAAAGCTTGGAAATGACAGTTTTCAAGATATTTTAAAACTATAACTTTACATAATAATATAATGCAACATATTTTTAAGTCAAAAGGATTTTTTTGGGTGCAATTTACAAATTAAATATTCCAAAATAAACAATCACCTAAGTCCTTTCTTAAGGTGCACATCAACTCATTACTTTGTGAATGCACTCGGCCAAAATGCATTGTGCATCAAACTCAAAAGCCAAATGATCAATTCATGTGTTCAGATTTATAATCTAATGAAGGATCATATGCTCACATGAGCGAAGTTGATCAAAGCAATGAAATTAATGAACACATCACCTTAAAAAAAAACTAATTGTTGTAGTACAAGTAGTATATATCCCCTTGAAATTTCTTGATTATTATTATGACATCACAAACAAAAACATCCTTCAATTATGAAAAATTAATCAAATAATGTACTACTTCTCACAATGGCATCACTCCATTCACCCCCAACAATGTTTCCATGTCAATGAAAGAAGAAAAATAAAATCAAGTCAAGGGTTTGTGCCACATCCAATGCCATTTTCATGAAGAAAGTGTGATATTCAAACAATACACATTTGATAGGATTGATCATAAATATCCATCTAACTAGTTTGATGTTGTGCAATTTTTTTTTGCCTTTTTGTTGTCAAATTTTTACCAATTTGGTAAACTCCAAATGCTCCTTGGGACTATGGCTAAAGTACCATACAAACATTGTAAACAAATTCAATGCGAAAAACCAAAGGTAGGTTTGAAAAGGTTTGTACCACAAGATTTGTTTGATGAATCATACAATGCACAATATTGATGATGAATGGATCATATTCATATTGAATCTGAATCATCATTCTTTATTTAAAGCCTTGTAAATTGATGGCCCCCATCAACATCAAAACACACCAAGCTTGAAGAAATGTGCTCTTGTGTCAAGTCCCCTTGTGTCATTAAAGAGTATATGATAAAATAAAAGTCACGCTATTAACCCTAGATCTAGGTAACACTTGTTGCACAATGTTCAACAACAATGGTATTCAACACCAATCCTAAACAATGTAACCATGCACACTTGCCAAACTTGTGTTATCCATGGTTGTGACCTCATCAAAAAGTGAGAAAGACAAAGTTGGGGTGTTGGACACCACGCTTAATAACTTTTATAACTTAATTTGGTATGTGTTATTAATCTCCCACCCAACCCCATTATGCCAATGTTTTTGGGGTTAAGTCAAAGTTTCACAAACTCATATATGGGTCAAAAATCTTGATAGTTAACCATTGGTTTACTTTTATTCAATAGGATGGAAACAATTGCAAATTGAACAAGTTTTCATTTATTTTCCATTGCATGACCATTATTTAGATATTAGAGGACATTGATTGCAAAAAGTTGCACATATGCAATTTCATTTTTTACATGCATACATTTTGGATCCATGATCAAAACCCTGCACTATATATACATGTTTCTTTATAGAATCCCATTTAGTAATCAAAACCTTTTCCTTCTTTTCAATGTTAGTAAAAACATGACATCTAATAACCAAAAACAATCCAACATCATTAACAATGGGTTCTTCCCATGGCATTTTTACAACCTAAATGTCTTATATAGTTAACATTATGTACAATCATTTTAGATTTTGTGGGAGGAGGGGTGCATCCATCCTGAACATCATTAACAACAAGGTTTTCAAGCCTAGCATCTAAATATATGTCAAAGATGTTAGGTGAAAAAAAATATAATTCAAGGCATGAAGAAGGTTTTTTTTATCACTTCTATTATTAGATTTAGGTACATCACAAGAAACATAGTTTGAAAGGGCAAGATTTTTTGTTGGGAAGCAAGCACCAAAGAAATATCTAAACTTGAAATTATCTAATAACACTAGAGGAACCGTGGAGAACAAACATACATGTGCATTAGCAACCAACAATAGAAAATCAAAAAACCTCAAACTTGGATGGATTAAAACGATGCACTTTAGAAAGTTATGTAAATCACAAGCAACATAAAACAATCACACACCATGACTCAAGAGTACATTGTGCAAGTTGCATTAACCGCAACCTACATTTAATTGTGTCAATAGTTGCACATGAAACAACAAGCCACGCGAATTTCAAGCAACATAGTGCATGTTACATTAATGCAAAGTGCACGCACTTATGAACCATGACTTGCAATGCAAGTTGCAACTAACACATTACATAGAAAAACATTAACATTGAAAACATGGAACAAAAATAATCAGAAGGACAAGGTACAAGAAAATTGAGATGAAGAAAACAAGTGCACAAAACAACAAAGGTTTCGAATTTAGGAGCTTCCTAAGGTTTGTAGCTCAATTTATAACCGCTTGCCAATCTCACACCATGTTCCAACAATCACAAGAATTATAACTTGCAATTGCACTAAGTTCTAACGTCCGTCAAAGTGCAACAATTCCAAACCTACACCATGTTCCAACATTCACAAGAATTATAGCCTGCAATTGCACTAAGTTCCAACATCTTTCAAAATGCAACATTTCCAAGCTGCCACTAGCTATTCATTGTTCAACGAGGAAAATGAACTATTTCATTAATTGTAAACTTATGAAGGGAAACATAAATGTGGAGTTGCCTCCTCCTTGTGCCCACAACTCAAAACCAAATGTTCATTGCAAGTGTGCATAGTGTTACTACTTACACATCACAAAGTATAAACTTTAGGCATGGCAAAATGGGATTTTGGGTGGACATTAATGTGAAATCAATGGCTTACAAGCTTGTAAGCCAATGATCCACATTGAACGTAGGTAAATGTTGAATGAATTGTCGCTTTCTTTGCAAGAGTAGGTGGGCAACATGTGTCCTCTTGTGTCCTCTTGTTGTCCCATCATGAGGGCACCAAAAATACCCATGGGGTCCTTTTGTTAAATGGGGTTTGTAAAAAAACTAAAACCCTGTGTGAGATTTGCCACTTAAAATTTTTGGTTGGAAAAAACCAACTTTTCACGCCAAAAAGAACTACTGCTTTGCATCCACTCGAGTTTTCAGGGGTATGTTTTCCAATTGGCATCTTTCACATATCCCAAGAAAGTTTGGCTGCACTCTGTTGGTTTTCCTTGAAACGAAAGCACAAATGTTCTTTACACAACTGAAAACCTCAAGAGGACCCTAAAAGTGAAGGTCATAAAGCCTCAAGACTGGCACTCAAAAACTCCAAAAGTGGACTCGACCCCTTAGATTCTGGGGCTACATGCAGATCCATATCCAGGTATTCTTGAACATCCTGCCCTTAAAACATGGATAGAGAGGTCAATCATCCCTTCCATGGTTTTGTCTGTGTAGCCTGGAGATCTGACTCTAAATTTCACAGTACCAACAAGTTGATAACATCAAAATCAAAACTTCAAGTCCATTTATTTTGTTCCTAGGTTTTTTTTTTTGGCAAGCTTTTTTTTAAAAAACTGGCAACAGTTTTGTACTGGACCATTACATGTGTAGCCAGTAGACAGGCATGTGATGGCACCCTCCCAAAAAGATTAAAACTGGGCAAAATTTGGCAACTTGTTTTTGAAAATACAGGAATTTTTTCATGAGAAATTTGGAAAAATGTCGCCTTTTGGCAATATTTCACTAAAAAAATTGAGTTGCTTAAAGTGTATTTTTGAAAACTACATGGTGCTAGTGGAGATCCTTATTCAAGCACCTGCAGCATGTAACAAATCAGTAGTGGGAATGCAAGGTTGGTCACACAAAGGGGGGAAGTGCAGGGTAAAGCCCTAGGATCTGCGCAATCTCAAAATAAGGGACCCAAGATGAGGTGAGTGCCAAGTACAGCTTTGCATTTTGAGAATGTCACCAACCCACAGCATCATAAGTCCCAAGGAGAAGGTTATCATGCACCTAAAAATATGTACATCATGAGGCCTAGGAAGCGAAGTATTCCTAGACTACTCCTCAAAAATGAGAAGAACCTGACACTTGCAAGTAGGCATAATTTCTGGTGTAACCTTGCCAAACTTTACTCATAATTTCTCTCCCACTCTTATGGAGTAAACAACCCCCTTTTTATTTCTGTGTGTATTTTGAGGGATCTCCCCCAGCAGAAGAACCCTAGGCCATTATGCTGGGGGAGCCTCCCCAATTTTATATGTTCCCACGTTCCCATCAAAATATTTCTTTTCTATGAGAAAGAAGGGAGGAAATAAAAAGAGAGTTGTTTAGGCAAAGGGAGTTTCCTGTAGTGGTGCTTTCTCCTGAGGTTCAGGAACATCCTTGGGGTCATGCCCTCAAGCACCCCTCCCTGAGGAGAACACACTTGTATGAGAACCTCCCCTACAACATAATATACACAAATACACCCATAGTTCATGCCATTGCCATTGGCTTAGGCAAAAATGGCAAAGAACACAGGTAGACCAAAAATATTCTTGCAGCCGATGAGGTGAGGCAGTATGCACCTAGGGGGCCCAAGTTTAGGGGTGTTGGATTTTTTGTTGTTCCTAATGTGTTCTCATCAAGTTCTCACTGTGTTCACATCAAGTTCCAAATGGGTTCCCAACATATTCCCCAAGTTCCCAATGCATTCTCTAATATGTTCCCAATAGTTCCTCACTTTATCCCCTATCCTTTGCCTTAAGTTCTACTCTTGTAACACATATAAAAAACTCAAAGGAATGAGATTACAAGATATCTATTTTCAGACTGTCTAAAGCTTGAATTTTCATTTGTTGTTGTGATGGGCCAATCAAAGATGCCCTCACAAAAGAATACATATTTTGAAATTTAGGGGTCCCCACAACTAATTAGTTTGAGTCATAACTACCATTACACATAATATCTCTCCTCTTTTCTAAGACGGTGATTCATGGATAGATAGAAGGTATCCTCCAAATAGAGTAGGAAAGTTCTCACAAAGCTTTTAGTTAATGGAAATCCTTATTCAAGTAAGATGCCCATCACAAAAGGAAAAAAAAAATTGAACTTTGGGGGTCCCCGCAACTAATTAGTATGAGCCACAACTACCACGATGCATAATATAATGAATAGATATAAAAGGGTTCCAAATAAAGTAGGAAATTTCTGGGAATTTTTTATGAGTTAATGGATATTCTTACTCAAGCGGCTACAGCAATGATGTAAAAAAATCGGTAAAAGCCGGAATGGAAGGCGGGTCCACAAAGGGTGAGGGGGTGGTGGGGTGCAGGGTTGGAACAGCAAATGCTCACTCCCTCCCTCCCTCCCTGCTGTCAAGCCTAGCTAGTGGAAACTGGAAACCCCTTGCTGTCAAGCCTAGCCGTGCAAACAGTACCTACTATTGAGTGAAATCTGAAACCCAAAACTACACTCTGGTATGCTCTGAGCACTCTCTTCTGTTTCACACACCGCAAATATGGTCATCCTGGCAGGTTCTGAAGTGCAATAGTTTTTGCGTGTTTTCTTCATAGCTCCAGTACTTTCTCTTCGTCTCTCCTTCCGACGGGTACTCCATAAAACCTTCCTGTACTCATTATTCTTTCATTACTACCCAACTCCTCCTCCTCCTCCTTCCCTCCTCCGCAGTCGCTGCTCATTGATAGATCCCCAGCTCTCCCCCGTGCTCACAACTTGACTTGGTGCTCACAACTTTCTTGCATTTGAGTACAGTACTTGTGAATCAGCTTTTTCTGCGACAGTGGATTCTCGCCTGCTTTTTGGCATCCAGTGTCAGGACTCTTCTTGCCCACTGCTGCGCTTTCTTGTGCGAACTAATTCGAAGAAGAGAAAGAAAAATCTTGAGGATTCGTTGATCTCGGGATTCAGAAGCTCGGTGTAAATTCTTTTCTTTCAAAAATTGTTCACAGAATTCGGGGAAAATGGAGTTTCCGACGATGCACGAGGTATGCAGCTTTTGAATTTGTTGTTGATTTGGGTTCTTCACCTATTGTATAGTTCAAGGTGCCGGAGGAAAAGTCGAAGAGGCCTTGGGGAATTTGTAGTGGTTGTTGGTTTAGAAGATCTGGGACGTCTCTGCTCATGATGATCTTGCAGGAGATATTCTGGCACAGTCATGAATGACGATCTCAAGTGTTGTCTTCTCCTTTCCCTGTTGTGCAGCTGTTCTACGGCTATAACGAGCCTACTTGGATCATAAACAACACTCCTCCTCCATACCATCAGCCGCCAAGGATGCCACAACCTGTACCTCGTCGATTTGTGCCGCAATATCCTTCTCAAGATGTCCTTCGGCCGCAATATCCTTCTCAAGATGTCCTTCGGCCGCTACGGCGTCCGAAGGAGGTACCCGTCACAGTCGTAACCCGCCCTGGCGTCAGCACCGGCCCCCCAGTTTCGACTTTCCCATCGGTCTGTACTCCCTTGGAGAAATCCATTTTTCCCTTCCAAATTTCCACTCTTCCTCTGTAGACGAAGTACTCGGCGACCTGAATTCCATTTGTATGCAGCTGCACGGTTCTTCTCTGATCCAGATGTGCTTTAGGAGCGTAACCGTTTAAATATGAACCGGTCCAGATATAAATCCATTGCAGAGAGGAGATTATGCGGAAATCTCACTATGAAGAACTGGACTTTTTGTGTGTTTATGCAGCATCTAGTGTTGAGAGTACCGCTTTGCTGCGAGAAATGCATCCAGAAAGTGAAGAAAGCACTGTACGAAGTTGAAGGCGTGCGGGATGTGGAATGCGACCAAACTGAGCAGAAAGTGATTGTCAGCGGGAATGTGGACCCTGAGCGAGCGCTGCGAAGGGTCCGACGCGTGAAGAAGAAATCGCTCTACTGGAACATGGAAACAAGGCCAATAAGATCCTTCTGAGCCTTGAGGCGCCAATAGACTTGTACAACTGCAATCTTCGAGCTTATGATCAAGTACTACTACATAGTACTGAGTCTTTTTTTGCAGGCAAAAAAATGATTTTGTTTATATATTCAACTTGAGAATTCCTGAGGCTAATTTACTTACGACTGCACACAACAGATCTTCAAATGTTGTTCCAGCAGTGCAGCAGATGAGAGACTTTGTTCTTGTGAAAAAGATTTGAATTTTTTACTTGCACCTACCTTCTCATATTGCAGGAGATCAGGTGTGAATTTTTGTACACTAGAAAAACCAAATGTGTTGGTAATTCATTGGTTTGATTGTTTTATTGATTGCACAAACTGTTTCTACAACTTGCTATCTGAAGGCTTCAATTCAGCCCTGAATATAAATTTTCACTCCAATATTCCAACTCACCCTAGTGAAGTGATTTGCATTTCTTTTGGTTTTGCTGGTGTTTTTCAGTGTGTTGTAAGTGTGAAGCTTTCTATTTTCTTGGCAGGTCTGGTTAATTTCAGGATAATCAAACATGAATGGGTGTCAAACCTCTGCTCATCTGGATGGAGATTAGCGTTAATGGCATAAGTGGACAGAACCTTTGCTGATGAGATTAGTGCTGAATTTTAAAAATGGCCTTGGGGAGGTTGTTTAGGGAGGGTTTAGGTTTTCAAGTTTAGGAATTATGTTGAAGGCCTTTGTATTAAAATTTAATTTATATGTTTATCAAAATGTTAGATGAAATCAAAAGAAAATTATCTCAAAATATACTAAAATATACTCAAAAAGAGTTCTTTTTTTTTGGGTCTAAAGCGACCTCATGACATGGTTTCACTCATTATTGTTGATTCCCCAGTCTAGCTAAAAAAAACATTTTACAAAGTCATAACATGTGTAACTGCATGTCAAGTTGTAATTTTAATATAATATATGCCACAATAAACATCACATTTTGTACATTGTAAACATTGAAAACATTGAAAACATAAAGTTTATCTCATGCATGTGTCATGAGCCATGACCTTTTGTGTGACAAAAACCACATTCTGTTGTTAAACTTACCTCCTTATTGACATTTTAGAAAACTTTTAGAAGTTTTTAAGACCTCCCTAATTTGCAATTGTGAAGATTTAATTTGGAAGAAATATTGAAGAGTTCTAGAACTATGAAGGTAAATGAAATCATTGTTATGTCCAACAAAAATTTATAAATCTTGTTCCCAAGACTGGGCACGGTTACTTTAGATTACAATGCTGACGTGAAATGCTCAAGGTTGCTAATACTCAACTTTCCATGTCTGCATAATTAATATCTCAACCATCCACTGCATGCTCCTTAAATAGAACTCCATCTAAATGTGAAGACCACCTATGCAGTGAAGTATACAAAATTAACACCTTTACATGGAATTTCTCTTTGGTTAGAAATTATGATTTGAACATTCAATTGTTTTCTCTTGAGAGAAAAAACTATTACTTACTGCAAGTTGAAAGGAAAGTAATACTATCTAGTACTTCAAGAACACATTCCCAACCAAGGACAACGTTAATGTTGCATTTCAATCAAGCGCCTCATATAACGAACGGCTCTAGACCCTTCATGGCAGGTTGAAACAAAATCATAAAGAATATTGATGGAACCATGTCACTTATTAAGGAATTTTAAGCAAGATGAATTTGATTAAAAAGCAGCCTAAAGAGAACAGCTAGCTCTGCAGCTGTCACCTGCAAATTGGTTCCCAGATCAATCCAAAATTGTATCTCAAATCCTACACTGATGCAAATCTCTCCCCTCTGGACAAAGCCTGGACTTGTTGGCCAACAAAATGGGTAGCTTCTTGATCAAGACTTCTTTTGGCACCTTCTTATCAGACGTGCCATGTATCTTTGTCTCCCTTTCCAAAGGAGATCAAAGTATCAAGTCTCCATTAGCCCAACTGAGATGACATCCAGTTTCACCTTGGTAACCTATCCTGTAAAAAACAGGTCTTGTCTCGGTAGGTAGGACAATAGGTGGGTCGTAGGTAAGTAGATGCATCTACACAATTTGTAAGTAGGTAATGGTTAGGGTAGCTAGGTTGGTCATCCAACACATAAGGACTTTAGAATAATTTGCACACCAGGATTTCAAAAGAATTCGCACACTAGGAGTGGGTTTTTTTGGGCATGGGGTCCAAAGAGAACTTGTGCCTCACCTCTGGGCACATCCATAGCAGCAAAAATCAGCTTTAAGGTGATTTGGTGAAGAGATGTGAAAGTTATGTCTCCCCAAAGGTAGGGGGTCCATTAGTTGAAAAAATTCCTAATCAAACATCCCTATGAACCAACATTTTTCTTCTTCCTAATGCACACTCAACATTTGACAAGTGGACAAGATTTGACCATTGAAAAATGAAATCCAATGAAAATCAATTCATTTCTTTATTTTTAAACATTCATCCTCCATCAACAAAGGAGATCACTATCACAAAAGTTGAAGAAAATTTTTGGTCATGGGCAAAGCTTGTATGCACAACCCTCAAATCTCAAGCGGTGTCATGCTTCTAACACCTTGGGTTTTGTACTTTCCCTCCTACAAGGCATCTTGTGTTGTTGTATTGATAATGGTTGTCACCTTCTCTATGATGATCATAATTGTTGTTTTATCTTGTGCTTTTGATCATGGTTATCACCTTCTCCATCTTAATCGTGGTCATAGCCTTTTCTTGTGCTCCTAATCATGGTCATTGCTTTTTCTTTTGCTTTTATAGCTACTACTAATCACCATTATGGCCTTTTCTTATGCTCTTACTCATGGTCATTGCCTTCTCCATCCTAATCATAGTTGTTTTTTCTTGTGTTCCCAATCACTATTTTTTCTTGTGCTCCTACAGTTGTTATGGATCATCATTGTGGCCTTCTTTTGTGCTCCTAACCATGATCATCACTTTTTCTTATGCTCTTGTAGCTACAATTGATTATCATCATTGTTTTATCTTGTGTTCCTACAACTACTACTAATCATTGTTTTTGCCTTCTCTAGTGTGTTCTTGCAATTGTTGTTCATCATCATCGTCACCTTTATTGTGCTCTTGTTGCTATTGTTAATCAATATTGTCACTTTATTTTGTGCTTTTGATCACGGTTGTCACATTCTTTGTTTTAATTACAATTATTGCCTTCTTCATCTTGATTGTGGTTGTTACCTTCTACTTCCTAATTATAGTTGTCACCTTTTCCATCTTGATTATGGTCATCACCTTCTCTATTTTGATTGTGGTTGTTGCCTTCTTTTGTGCTCTTGCAATTGTTGTTAATCATCATCATCACCTTTTCTTATGCTCCTAATCATGGTCAGTGCCTTTCTTTGTGTTCCTACAATTGTTACCAATCATGTTTGTTGCCTTTTTTTGTACACACCCTCCCTCATTGTGCTCATGATCATAGTCATCACATTTTTTTGTGCTTCTACTATTGATCATGGTTCTCACCTTTTCTTGTGCTTTTGGCTTTTTGGTCATGTTCATCACCTTCTTCATTTTAATTGTGGTCGTTGCCTTTTCTTGTGCCCTTATAATTATTTTTGATCGTGATTGTCATTTTCTTTTGCATTGTTAATCATGTTCATCACCTTCTCTTGTGCACACCCCTACCACCTTTCCTTGTGCTCTTGATGTTAGTTTTTGCTTTCTTTTGTGCTTTTGATTATGAATGTTTCCATTTCTTGTGCTTTTAATCATGTTCATTCCCTTTTCTTATGCGCACCCCCTATTGTGCCCTTGATCATGTTTGTTGTCTTCTTTTGTGCACACCCCCCCCCTTATGCTCTTGCTCATATTTGTTACCTTTTCTTATG
>Ga0116227_10000490_pt1 | contig 76907 bp, 49 predicted proteins | sample S1TSphgellanicum_FD_89693 | JGI IMG/M metagenome (GOLD analysis project Ga0116227, IMG submission 89693) | Host-associated microbial communities from peat moss isolated from Minnesota, USA - S1T2_Fb - Sphagnum magellanicum MG | ecosystem: Host-associated > Plants > Peat moss > Unclassified...
AGGACCAAAATGTTTCCCAAATTGTGAAGCTTTCTGAACAATCATATAAAACCTCATCCTTGTGTATTGTGACCATGGTTTTGGAAAGCTAACCCTAACTTGGCAAGTGAGTTGCAATGAGACTTGTATGACTATCAACAACACTACAAAGCTTCTTTCCATCAACACTCCTCTTACACAACAACCTTCCATTGATAGTCCTCTGGCACGATGACGATGGTGAATGGGGTGTGAATAGGCCTTTGGGGGCTTTCGGCTATCTTTGTTGCTCCAACTGCTCACTAACTCAAAGATTCTACACCTAACCCACTCACTCAAGATGTTCACACTCACTCATTCAAAAATTTTACATCTCACATTCACAACTTGAACCTTCACATTCACAACTTCAAGCATTTTTCATTTGTAATATTCGTTGTTCACTCAAAAACTCTACACCTCACATTCGCAACTTCAAGCATTTTTCACTCGTAATAATCATTGTTCACTCAAAAACTCTACACCTCACATTCGCAACTTGAACCTTCACATTTGTAGCTTGAAGCATTTCTCACAAATGAACAAAGCTACTACTTTGTCAAGGTGCATGAGAGACAAAGACCCTATCACAAGGTGCACAAGAGGGAATAGAAAAACATAGGGTGAAATTCATGGAAACATGAAAATCAATGCATTTCCAAGTTTCACCTTATATTTTTTTCCTTTGTTTTTGGCTCACCCTAGCTTTTTGACTGCACCTTGAGTTTTGGCCCAATTCAAGGTGAAAACCTTGAATTTGGCGACTTTATGGATAACTTTATAGTTTCTAATTTTTTTTAGAAATTTCACTTTCTTTATGACCAAACAAGGGGTATGGGTGCTATGTTTTTTTAATTTTGAAAATAATTTTAATATTTTAACAAATTATAAAATTATAAAATGTTGTCAATTATTAAATACTTGCTCTACGAATGGACTTGCATAAAATAAGAGGACCTTACGCTTCCACCAATTTAAAATTTTTTTTTTTCATAATTTAAAAAAATTTCAACATTTGAAATACATATATTTTTTTTAAATTCAAAAAATAATTTAATTACTACCAAACTTGAAAAAAGTATTACATTATGTACATGCCAACCTTGTGTTAATACCTTGGCTATTGGGTTTACAATCTTATAATAGCTAAATATTGTCAATTTTTTTTTATGGTTATAATTTTGTCTACATGACAAAATTTCAAAAAAATAATTTTGTGATACTATTGCAACTTGAAATCCATAATATTAATTGAAGAATTTAAACTTTAAGCATTAAAATATGATTTGGAATGCAACTCCAATTTGTAAATCATTTTTTTGAAAACAAGCTCCAAACATAAACCACCACATTCATGATGTTTGTTAGATGTCATATATATTCAATGTTATTTTAAACTTTGTTTATATCTTCAAACATAAATTATAGAACATGGTTAATTTTTTGAAACTATGTCATCCTTTCAATATTATAATTACCTGTGACCCCATCAATGGTTTTTTTCATAAATTTTCACCACATTGTGATAAAAAAAAGTCTAGAGAATGGCCTTAAGGATTTTGAGTTGTAGAGTTTTTTAAAATCACCATAATATGATGATGTAGATGGGTGGAATAACCATCATATCAACAAACAATTTCGATCACACACCACCTACACTAACCAACCCTTTTTGTTGGATGCTAGAAATATGATTTACAACAAGTTTCCATTGCCACTCCATTCCTCCAAGAGTGGCTCCCATCACCAACAATGATGAAAGCTTAGGAGAAAGGTTTGATGTTAGTATTGAGTTGGAACTTTAAAGGTTTAGTGTTGTAGTAAGATGAAATTTTGTTTTTGTGCTTTAATAGATTTAGTTTTGGATGTTGGGATTAGGCAACTTGCAATGGCCATAGATGCAATAGAGGAGTTCTAATGGCAAGAAGTGCAATGAAGGAATGTTGCAAGGGAAAACCTTTCTTGTTTATGAAGCTACAACTCCAAAGCTCATGAACATTTTTTGCAAATTTTCTTGCTTTTATTTTGATCACATCATTTTCTGATCTACATTCAAACCTTTGTTGCTTCTTTAATGCTCGGAATGGACCAACAAGGTATCAATATATTTATTTATTTAAAGGTATGCATGAATTTGGATTTCTTTTTTATTGCAATCAACAATTACAAAATATGTTTATGGGTTTTTTAATGTCAACACATCACAGATTAGAATGTTATAATTTTGCAATGATATGGGTGTAATCACAATCAAATGAGTCAACAATGACAAAGGATTGAATCACAAATGGGCACTTTGTGAACATTTTGACTTTTTCATAGAACGGAACTTTTGAAGGACTTTTTTTGCAACATGTTCTTTAAAATATTTATAATTCTTCCAACAACTTACATGATTTGTGTTAACTCTTTTTGAATAAATATGAATTGTTTAAAAGTGTACAGTTTTGCTAGATTTTACATTTCGCCTTGAAAAATGATCATAATTTCAAATCATGTCAAAATATGATAACTATTTTCAACTTTAGTTTTTTGTATTAAGTCACAATTTTTTTCATATTTCATACATATTATGACCCATTTACATCTAGCAAATGATATTATAAATTAAAAAAATTTGAAATTATATTTTGAATTAAAAAAAATCAAGTACCATAATTTTTTAATTGTGAATGTTTTCCATATGTGGATGGTAGGTCATTGTCATTTCAATTTTCTTCTCATCAAAGTTTTTATACTAAAATAGTCCTTAGCCTAGTGCTTTATTAAAAAACAAGTGATGTTAAAATTCAAAAGTCCTTTACTAAACCCAAAATTAAGTTTATTAAATCAAATCATTTAAAAAAAATCTTCAACACTCATAAATTATTTAGCATGAATTTCTTTGATCAACATAACATTAAAGTGGCATTACATAAATATGTTTGACAAAATTGATAATGTTTTGGTCGTTTGATATGAATTTTGGTTCATTTGATCATGATCACACCTATATGAAATGCTGAAGTGGAACTTGACATCACATTCATTGTTTAGGTTCTTCATTCTCAATGCTCACTAATTTTTCTTACTTACATATCCTAGTTTCCTTTTTTAGTTTGATCCCACCTATTTGCAAATCTTAAGTTCTATGAATGTTTTGTGTGTTTTTTAAAACATAAATCTTTTGAATGTTTTGCAAATCTTGTGTGTTGTGTAACTTTAGTCCTGTTTAAAATGTAAATGCATTATGTTGAAACCTAAACATTTGTGTCTATCATGCATATTTGAGTCATTTAGGGTTTTGTTTTTTAGCTATGATTCTCGTTTAAGTTCCAACAAACTTTATGTTCCATCTATTTTATAATTTTCTACAACCATCAATTTTTCTTGTAGCATTGCAAACTTCAATTGTCCAAATGCAATTAAAACTATTATATCACCTAATGTTTTAGGTTTTACTGTGTCTATTTTTGTGGGTAGTGCATTTTGAAAGGGAAATGAAAAGGTTGTGAGGAAATTGTTGCATACTTTTCCAAAGATCCTATAAAACCCACAATTAATGAACCAAAGAAAAAAAGGTTAAAATTCAAAATGTAAAATTAATATGGTTTACTAAGATAAATTGGCTACAAGGTTCATTTGGTTTAAACTTGTTTGTGGGGGGGATGGCAAAGTGTAAAAAAATGTTAACTTTCTAACATCCCCACTATTAAAAAACAACCCACATTCTTGTTGTTTTCTTTCCTTCTTTTCCCCTTATTGCCATGTTCTATTGTATGTTTCGTAGACAATGGAAAATTGGGAGCCAATCCCCTTTCTAACAGTCCTCTTTTCTTGGTTTATTAAAACAAGTGTGATTATTTTGGCTATATATGTGGTTTTTTTTCTTTTGTTGCAGGATTCTGCTAGTTTTCCTTTTAGCCTTTCATTAGTGCAAACTTGGTTTGATAAAACTCAATTCCATAGATATGTTTTCGAACAAAAAATAGAAACCAAGGATGTAAACTTTGTATAATGGTCTAAGTGCCTTTTGTTGTGCATGGTTATGAGACAAAACAAGCATGGATGAACAACTTTTCACATTCAATAGCCACAAATCGTCCCATGTTGAAACATTTTTTTAGCACAATGTTACATTGGTCAATATCCAATAGTTGGTCAAACTTAAATATTGAAGAAAAATTTAGTCATTTGAACATACAACACTTAAAAATATGTTGCCAACAAGTTAAGAACATACACAAATTATGATAACCATATCCAAATAAAACAATTCCCTATGTAGCCAATTGGTGATGTAATGTTTTGAATGTTGGTGATTAGGAATCTTCATAAACTATATGTCATGGTTTCCTCTGGAAAAATTATGCAAATTTGAAATAGGCCTTGTACTTAAAAAGTCCCAAATTTAGAACCAAAATGTAAATTCTTTCAACTACATGTGTTTCAAAGTCTCAATGCAAAATTCACCAAATTCTCACAACATTAGAGCATGGCATTGGTAAGCAATATTGAAAACCTTACAAGATGAATCATTCAAAAAGTTTTTGAAAAGTTGAGGGACAATTTTGGTAGTTCTAAGATTTTGTGTAAACCTTTAAACATGCATCAAATTAATTCTAATTATGTTCATCTTTGTTGATAAACTCTACAAAATAGTTGTAGAAGCCATGGGATCTAAGGTTGTTACAACTAAATTCTTAGTGAACAAGGTGTGCTATACACAATGGCCTTGCCATCAATTTTAGATCGACAATTGATATTTATGATTAATTGGTCATAGTTAGGGGAAAATATTTTTAAATCTATTTTCATGTACATCATGTTGTTGTAAAAGAAGAAAATTCATGGTTTTTTTTTCAGTTTTTTTACATTACATTAGTTAGGAGGAACCCAAAAGGGATCCCTTTTAGAACCTTTTAAAATTTTGTTACCAAATTAAAATCAATAGGGAAATGTTGCAAATCTAATGACTTTTTTGTTACAAAAATAAGTGATCGAATATTCTCTTTTCATATTTATTTTTCACATTTATGCAAAATTTCAAACCCAAAAAAAAAGACTCGTCATGACATGTGTATTTGAATGTTTTCAATCACATTGTCACATTTTGAAAGAATTACACGAATTTTTGTGTATGATGGGTGTCATAATCATTTTTAGAGAAAATATTTTCATATTTAGTTTTGTGATTAAAGATTGGTGACAAAGTCAGTTGGGCTGGGTGCACATTTGAGGAAGTGGCAGAGAAAACAAAATGTCAAAAAATGAATGTGAAATCTTTTGCCAATCAAATTAGGATGAATCATCTCGCCTAGTTGACAGGGGGGCAAAATCTCTTGAAGCTACTATACTCTATAATGATTCTCAACACAATATCCCTGCCTTCAATATCCCTGCCTTCTAAGGCAGGGCCAATAAATGTTGCAAAACAAGTGTATGACAAGTCCACTTTTGGCATACTCAAATATGATGTCAAGGGATTTACCATTGTTATATGGATTAGATTCAAACTTCATCTTTGTTGACTTGCATGGTTCCAAAAGAAAATGATGGTTAAAGCTATTTGCCAACCACACACACACATTGAAGCCCCAAAAACCCAACATACAAAATTAGTAGTACTAAAAGCTCGTAGCAAATATGGTTGTCTTTGTACTTATGTCATTAAGTGGTTTTCATTGGAACCAATGTATATTGTGAAATTAGTGTATTGTGTTCGATCATGTTCCTACACATGGAAACTTGAGTCATTTCCAAGGTGAAGTGGTCTCAAAATGTGTTTTGTAGGACACATGACAAGTCAAATGAGGGATAGGTCTTGAATAATATTGTTCGGTTCTTTGCTTTCAAAAGGAACTTTTTGATCTTGATTTCAATTTTCTTCTTTTTTGATTTTCAAATAGAACCTTTGGTTTGGTCTTGAGATTAGATCTTTGGATTTCAAAAACCTTCAAGTTTAATTATTTTCACAAAGAATTTAAAGCTGATCTAATTTAAACCTAAGTCTAATTCCATCTCTAATACACATAAATAGACCAAAAAATAAAATAAAAAATGTTTACACAGTATTATTTTGTTCAACTAGTGCACATAGTTCAAGGTCCAGATTATCTAGTATTAACTATGTACAACCATTAATGCAATAACTTGCTTAAAATGTATGGCCAATCTTATACTTTCTTTCATTAAGTTATACTTATTTACTTAGAGAGCTGGAACTTGTGTAAAATGGGGCAGCACCTCGAGTTCACGTTTTTAAAAAAACTAGTTACCTGATTAGGTTCCAAGGATGGTTCCAACAAAACTTGGAGCCTCTGAGCAGAAGATCCTAAAACCTAACCTATAAATCCCAGAATCTGCCAACATTGGTTTTGAGTGTCATTGGAGCTAGTCCACAACCCCTAGTAATGGCCCTCCATCAAATAAAGTGAACAAGTTGTCGAGGAAGATAATAAAGGTTACAAAGACTCTTTCCCTTTTCTGAACAAAAGGTCAGCAATATTGCCAACAACTGCAAAGAAGCACTTCTAAAAATACCCCAAATGTCAATACCATTAGTGTTGACGTCTGAAATACTAGAAATTCCTACTTAATGGTCAATATGAGCATATGAAATCCATCCACAACATTGATAACATTGCCACCCGCTAATGGTATGAAACCAAGTTTTGTCTGCAAAATGATGCTGGTGATGAACAAGTTGTTGCTTGTGATACTTCCTTTGCAAGATACTTGCCATAATCATCTTCACTTCACTTATAGTTTGTGCATCCAAAAAGCTGTAGACATTTGAATGTTTGATATGTTTACTTCCATCATAAAAAAGTACTTGAAGACTTTGAAGTACTTTTAAGTACAAAAACAAAACATTAAACTGTGACCTTCACATGTCTCCTATATATGAATAAAAAACTTGGAAAAAATGTTGGATAGATACCTGAACTCAAATCCTTCATACAACCATATTTCCATTTGCTAAAATATTGTCTCTCTTGTCAATTGGCCCATACACATTGCGAAACATGTGTGGGTCATTACCTGATTATAGTGTGAAGGTTCACAGTGTAAAACAGAATGGAAATTTCAAGCATCTAGTTCAAAACATGAAAACACAGTTTCTGAAAATCCATTGTCATCTTCATCTAGGGAAGGTACAACTCATGAACTGCTGCATTCAGCTCAGTCAATTGTCCCCTTCTGGCTAATCACACACCCTTCTTCATCCTTTTCCATAATTGCCTCAATCAGGGGCAGCTTTCTGATCACCTTCTTTTTCAGGGTTATTAGCATCAGTGAGAAAAGTTGAGAGAAAAGTCACAGTACAACAGTTGTTTGGATTGCCTTGGGTATGTGACCTCATTTGGAAAGCTGCTACTCCCTCACACTGGTGGCTCTGCACACCTGAGACAACTTCAGAACCGTTCCCATAAGTCTCCAGAAAGAATTGCACACAGTCCATCAATATTTATACTAACATCAACAGAATCACCTGTTTCCTTTTCTCTTCCTCCATCTTATACCAACAAGAGGACTTCACACAGATCAGCATGTTGTCTAGTAACAAGAATCCAAAACACATACCATTCATACTTCCAACTTGAAGATCATTTCTATGAGATTGCAGAGAAAACCACACAATAATTTGAAGGTAACATGTCTCGCAGTTCCAGCAAAATCTAAACTAACACACCAAGAACAAGTGGGTCAAAACCCTAAGAGTGTCACTCACAAAGTATCAGACCATCACTTTGATCACAGATAGCAGTGACTTGCTGCCTTGATTCCCCATCAGCTCCAGACAGTTGGAGACAAATATACAAAAGCATGTGTCTTGCATTTCTATCACATTTCCGGAAGCAAGAAGAACACTCAAGCATGAAGTTGACTAGCCCTCGAGAGGCATAACTACTATGAAAAGTCAATAGTATCCTCATTCAAGCTGCAAAAAGCTTGTGAGGGAAAGCTTCATTTTATTTAAGCTCGTCCCTGTACAAGCAAGTATCTATGCCTAAGGAATAGAGAGGCCAACATAAACATTAGTGGTGTGGGGCCTCCTGCACCCTGAACATACCCTCTACATATTCAACTCCCTATGCAACTTATCTTCAGAAACCTGAAACTCAAAAATCAACTTCAAAGTTATAGCTGAGCAGAAGTGTAGACTGATAGGACAATCCACCAGTTCTGAAGATGTACCCCAACCAAAATCACAGCCTGTTGAATCCATGTCCCTTCATCATCAAGTTTAACAGAATCATGCAGACTTCAATTCGAAAGCTGTAAGCAGAGCTTGACTGATTTCTTGAATGTAGACTAAACATGTATAATCCAACTTAGATTTGCACCCTGTAATTTGTACCTGAGATTCCAGCTAGAATGTAAGATTCATGAAGTGAGGGAAAAAGCAAGGACCACAGGGCAAAGGCCCTAATTTGGACCAGGTGTGCGAGTTGCAGCCTTGTCCAATACATGCTGCAAAGCTTTATTTGCTTGCTCCAGAGTCTCCACAGCATGACCTTCCTCAAAGGACACTCGCTGCACATTGAACTGCATAGAACACAATCCCAGACAAGATATCTATTAAATTGCTGAGAAAACTCCAACATATAACAATATCTCAGTTCTGGCCAAACCAAAAAGAGGATGACAAGAATGAGTGCAGTCATAACCTTGTGAGGGTCACTCACAATGTACCCAATCATTTTCATCATGTGACTGGCAGTAACTAGCAGTAACTAGCCTGCCATTACTCCCCCACTTAATTCATCAGCTCCTGACAGTGGATGTAGATAACTACAAGTGAACATCGTGACTGAGTTGCTTCCAGAAACATTGGAGAAAATCAGGATGTGGACTTTTGCATGATTGTTTGCTTAAATTTCTGAATGGATTTGTTACCAAAGTTTACATTTTGCTCAACAAAGGAAAACATGGCATGCTTACCTGAGCACCTTGACGAACACGAATGTCAACACCTTTGCTGTCAATGGAAATGAGGGCAGCATCATCCACTTCTACTTCAACTGATAACAACTCTTTTAGAGGTCTTGAAAACTGAGTATTCAGCACCTACAGGCATGTGCCATAATACAAATTAGGATTTTCATGCAGTTTAGGACTCTGAAAAGAACACTGCCCAACAGATTGTACCTTGCAATATTGACCTTAGAACTCTCTGAGAACTTAGTCGGATCAGGAAATCGCTTTTAAGAACTCAATTGGAATTGCTAAACTACAAAAGCAAACCATCTAGACAATAGGGAGGTGAGTTGTAGACCAAAATCTTGGTCTCCTTAGCAGGGTAAAGAGATGCAAACTTTGTCAATTCAGGCAAGCATTTAACCTTTCAACAATCTTACACTGCCAGCATGGAATGGACCCATGGTTGAAAATATGCAGCGGTCAATGCTGATAACCTGACAGACACTACAGCATGAGATAAATTTACCTTTAAAGTTTGCTCAGCACCATTGGCGGCAATAGTATCAGGATGTGCTTTCTCATACTCCTTCACATCCACCCACGCTACAGTTCCAAAACCACCCACAAAGTAGATGTCACTGCATATTTCACAACATATATGTTAGTCCTTAACATACCTACTAATAACAAAGCTGACTTTTTTAAGATACTGGACTTTTTGGTTGGACTTAGAATCAACATCCTAGTTGTTGGAGTTAGAATGATCAATGAAGATATGATCAGCTTTTACAGCCTGAACTTTCTAACAACTCTAAATTTCCAGGGTAGTAGATTTGATTTGATCTCAAGTCTACAATTCACAAACTCAGGGTGGACTTGGCTTGTTCTAACCTTAATGTATGTTACACATGTTCGAACATTTAGATATCCAGATCTCCTTTCTCTGTACAGAGAAATTCAACCCTACTAGCCATCTATAGTGAGAAGACAAAAATGGGACCTGATATTCTCCATACGAAAAAAGGTGAAGTTCCCCCATTGATGAGAGGCACCTTGTTGGTGCTTTGCAATGTAATACTTATGTGCAAGGTCCTGCAAAAGAAGAATACCGGGAATGTCACAACAAGAATGTGCAATTCAAAGAACTCATCATCATTTTCACAATTATATTAATAAATCTTCTCACTATTCAATTGGAGGAAGAAGATCTTGTTGCAACCTGTTGATCCTCAGGTAGTGGATACACATCCCCAAAAATTGTGACCCGAGCATTTGCAAGCCCACTCCATCCAGGTATCTGCCATTTCCCCCAAAATCAGTTGGTCAATTGAGTCTTCACCACAAATGTCAGTTCACCTCCCTCCACCAATAGGTTAAGTACCTCAATTCCTGGAGGTGGGCAGCCACCAATAAAAATGAGTGAGCCTTATCTAGTAACTCCAAACAGGACAATATCCAAACAGCTATCTGCTGGAAGTGCCAGAACCCCAACAATACTCACAAATGAATGCTAGACAGCATCAATCAGATAGACCTGCCAGAGTCTGCTATCAGAAGAAGATATGCAAAAGAAAATGTAAATGGAGCATACCTGAACCACCAAAGTGCATCGCGGATCTGCCAGAAGGTTTCTAGTGTGGATAGCCAATGGTGATAACGAAAATATGGGATCTGTGCATATTCACAGAAGAGAATATTAAATACCTGTCACCCTAAACACACTCACACAACCAATTTTCCTCAAAAGGGTCAAAGAATTCAAGAACAGATGCTTACGTCCAGAAGCATCAGTTGCAAAGTCCACCAGTGAGCCAAATGGGTACCCTCGACGACGATGATGCATCCTTGACATGATAGTACATAAGTGTGCATATCGTGCCTGCATAAAATCCTGAAAAGAGTTAGGTTTGAACCTTCTTGAAAGCCATCATTCCACAACTGACACTGTGTACAAGGGTAGAAAGTCATTGGGAGGTTGGAAGTTTGAAGTTACACCATCTCCAAGGCAATCTCACCATCAACAATACATTATGCTGCTTCTCTCAGCATCACAGAGAGAACTACAACACTAAACAAAAAATTCTATTTCAACTCCACTGGTTGTTTTCCATGTCCAAGCAGACTTAGGTCAAAATATTCTCCAAGTACTGTTGTCATTTGCCAATAACCTCAGCAAAGCAGACTTCCCAAGAGATGTTGTCAGCATGTTGCATCACTTCACCATGATCTTCTTGATCAGTGATCAAGGCAAAAGGAATTACAAAGTCTTTTCGCTATTTTGTTCAAAATTATCAGAATTCAAAACTAGCAACTACGACAAGAGAAGACTGAACCTGCTCAATAAGGTTGCGGACGGCAATGGCAGGGTCAGGAAGGCCATGGGATGATGTTGCACTTTGCACACCTCCTGATATTGGAGTGCGGAACAATCCAGCACGATTGCTATTAGCTCCAACTACAGTTGAAGAAGCATTTGCATTCCCCCCACCCTTGCTTGATATTACGCCACTGCTCTCACTTGCTCTCCCAGCTTTAGACTGAAACCGTAAAAACCTTAGTGAGAACCCGCAGCTCCGTAACGAAGTTTAGTCCCAGAAAACACAAAAGCTCAGAACATTGCCACGCAGACATGGCCATTTTCGAATTTACCATGGGCGATGTGTTAGCGACCGCGGCTCCATTTTCGGCATTCTTCGAGGAAGAAGTAGCACCGATATCATCATCTCCAGCTCTTGAATCATTCAAAGCCGAGCATGAAATATGCATGATACTATCTCGCTGCCTTCTCACCAATTTCAAACTGTCACTCAGGCTGCCAACGAGGGTTTTCGTCCTCGGATCTTCCAAGTATACAAAGGAGTGCATTCCCGCAGGAGCGACTATTGGGGGAGCAGCAAATAATGACGGAGCTCTACAAACTGCCGCGCTCCGACTTACATCCATCGCCATACCTTGCATGGTGCAACAACAAAAGAAAGAAAGAAGAATCTAAGGAAGCAGAATGACGCCGGATTGGTTTATCACCGCCTCCACCACAACACCAACAATTTCCTCAAATTCCACACCGGAGATCCAAACGGGGACAAACAAACAGCGCAAGTAATGTACCAGAACCCTGTCTCTTAGCATGAAGAGGAGGTTGCAAGGTCGAAATTGTCTACCATACTGTTAGGGTTTGCGCCAGAACCCTGTTTCTTTGTATGAGGTTGCAAGGTTGAAATTGTACTACCAAAATATTATTAGGGTTTGTGAACTCCTCAGTAAAATCGGAGAAAAGATGTGTTAACAGTTTAAAATTGTTGTAGAAAGCTCTTTGCAATTTGCATGCAACATGGACTTAGTTCACTAATTAGGCAACTGTTAAAAAGAACTCAAGTCATGCATTTGAAAATTCTCATTGGACACCAAAAGATTTGGTCACACCCAGGCATAAGCTTAGGAGCTATTACAATATTTAAGTGCCAGTTTCCTGAAGTGAACTACTCAAACCAATTGAAAATGATGATGCAACCCTGTAATACTTTATTTGTAAAGACACCACAATTGGAAAATGTACAGAAGAATAAGAAAAAGGAAAAAGGGAGAATTCACAGGATGTCAAGTTAGCCCAAACTAGATGTCAAAAGCTCTCAATGTCAAAAATTGATCGCTTGTAATAGATTGGTTGTATTTCTTCATTCAAAATTTGATCACAATGGGTTGACTATGATGATGTGAGGTGTGTTTTGGAGGGGTGGAAGTCGAGAAGTTGTTAGGTGTACAACTATCGCCTAACTTTAGATGGAAGATGTTTGCATCTTTTATGATGTGATGGAATTTTTTTTTACGAAAGTAATCAAAACAGGAAGATAAGGAGCCTTTGGCCTTTTCAAGTTTCAAATGACATTGGCACAATCATATAAAAACACATCAACTTGTTGGTCACAAACTCCTTAGAACATTTGAAAGCTCCCATTCTAATAATCTAACTAGTGACAAACTCCTCAAAAACAATGAAAAACCTCTCATCTAACAAGATAATTAATGACATAGGTTTTTTTTTTTTTTTTTTCCAGCTCTAGGTGCAAGAGTATTCCATAGGCCTAGCGTACCATATTTGTGAATATTTTCTACAATAACACTATGACCGTTACATGTGTAATACAAGGCTAAAAAAACCTATAACAACAAACAATCTCCACAAAAGAGCAAAGAGAAGGATGTGGAAGACAATGCAAGAAGACCCTTACCACTCTTCCACAAAGAAAAAAAAGTACCCCTAAGAACAAATAGGTATTACCAAATTTTGTTTGCTTGAAAAAGTCATAATGGAATTGAACAATTGAAATGTTAAGAAGATTAAAGTAGATTTTGATTTTTTTTCTATTTTGGATGACTAGGTATTAGGGAATGTATAAGAGTGTTTAAGCCATACTTTGTATTTAGCATTCAAAAACATTTCTCAAATTTAAGATGATTTAATTCATGTTTTCAAGCTTTACTCATAAACATGAAAAAGATGAGAAATTACTTCAATCAAATCACTTGGATTAGTCATTCAATCAATCAAAATTAATTGTTATATTGTGCAATATCTATTGTAGGCACAACATTCTATGGATATATGTGCATTCAACATTTTAAAAATTGTAGAATGAACAACTAGGTAAACACGTCCCTAACCAAATTAAACATAGGCCAATTACTAAACACACATATAGTGCAGGAATTGGCCTATGTTGGATCATAAAAAATCTTATGGATGTTATCACTTTAGCCTATCACTAAATGCTTGATGATGGACATTGGTGTTTGGCATTTTTCACCATTTTGACCAGCCATAGATTTGATGGTTCAGCCATAGGGTTTTAATTGCGCATATTTACATAATTTATGGGGTTTTTTGGGTGTAATAATGATTGGTCATGGGCCATGAGTTGAACTTCAATGTGCAAGGGGATAACATGGGGGTATTAGTAATGTATGGTGAAGGGGGAGAATTAAATCAATTTCACAACGACCCAATGTTTGGGATGGAAAATATAATTTGGTGTTGGGCATCGGATTGAACACTAAAATGGCAATAACATAACATCAATAGACAAAGGGGTAGAATGAGATTTACTTTTGATGTTTGGATTAGAAATGGATTGGCACACCTTTATAAAAATCAAAATTTGGAATCCAGAACATTAGTTTGATGATGGGGTGTGTAGGTCATGTTAAATAGCACACAACAAGGATCAAAGCATCATCAGAATCCATCACCACAATCACAAGGTTCATAAGGTTATGTTGCAAATATGGATGCACAAATCATTTTATCAAACAATATTGTAACATTTTTCAACATGTTAGAGCTTCCAAATAGTGATGGTAGCTTCAGACCCTTCATCAAAATTTTGAGAACATATGGGTTTATTAACAGCAAGTAGGCAACGAAATAGGATTAAAGAAGCATAGATCAAAAACTAAAGTTATTTTAACAAATTTTGAAAAGCAAAGAGTAAATCTTAAAGTATTCAAACATGAGCCACAAGAGGTATAAGAATAGAAAGCAAACATTATAGTAACTAGAAAGGAAGAACAAGAGCTTGAACATCAAAAATTAAATCTTATAGTAATCAAAGCAAAGATAAAAGGAAAAGATTTAAATGTGAATGTAAAGGGACACATAGGAAAGATTACAATAGATGAACTTTACAATGAAAAGTGCAAGAAGTTTTTATATTACCGTTGGGTGTAGAAATTTATAATTCCTAGCTATAATATAAGTAATCACAAGAAAGGAAAATTTGTTCAAGTTCCAAGAAATTGTAATTTGGTTTATACACCTACAACCTGCATAGAAACATCAATTAGAATTTAGTTTGGGGTGACTTTGAATAGTTTTATGCACTTAATATTCATTCCCAAAAACTACATGCATATGCATTTCACACATATCTTGACCTTTTTTTTGGAAGTTGGGACAAACACAAGAAATTCAAATATGTACTTCTTATAGGGCCAAAACACACACCCCCAATTTGTTGGAGGTTTGGGCCAGGGCAATCTAAATCATGATGCCTCGAAGGAGGCGAAATGAACTACAATAACAACCAACACAAGACAAACAAAATGTCCCACCATCTTGTACATAATAACAAACAAGGAAACAAAAAAAACATGATAGATGTAGTATTGTTGACAAGACTAGAAGCAAATGGACCAACAGAACATTAGAGGAGGCCATGGATGCAATCGAAGGTGGGATAATTTCATTGAAGAAGGCAAGTAGGCATTGGAACATACCTTTTACTTCATTGTCAAATCATTTATATGGCAAAACAACATTTAAGTAACATGGGTTAACAAGTGTGCTAACAGAGGAAGAAGATCAAGTTATGGTTGTTTGGGATTTGGTAATGCAAGAAGTTAGATTGTTAATTAACTTACAACACTAAAGTTGAAAGTGGTAGAATTAACTCATACTAAGCTAACACCTTTCTAAGGAGGAATACCAGGGAATTTTTAATGGTATTGGTTTAAATAGAGACGTCCTGAACTCAACATTCGTCAAGTTGAAGGTCTGGGTATCAGTTGAACACAAGGATTAACAACACAATCCTACCACAACTTTTATGACAACTTAAAATCCTTGTACAATGAACACAACTATGTTGCAAATAACATTTAGAATTTAGATGAAATAGGCATCCAAATAGGAAAACAATTAAAAGCAGAGGTCTTGGCCAAATGAGCTTCACACTAGGTGTATAACACCATACTTAAATCTAAGGAATGGTTGATTATAAAATTTTCATAATGACACATGTTAAATTTTGATGGATGGATGAAAATGACATTAACATGACATTATGATTATAGTCATAGGGGAGTTACATAGTAGTTGAAAAGGAATTGTTGTGACAAAGTTTTAATTGAGTTGTAATGAGTTGTAATGTATATATAATGAATTGCAAATCTTGTAACTCTTGCAACTTGTCCAATAACAATCATAGTGTATAAATACAATGAGTTGTAAATGTCTGGTGCAATTCAAAAATTGAGTTGCAAGGCCACTTGCTAAACACCCTTTTTTTTCATAGTGTTTGAGAAGAGTTTTGAAACGAAAAACCCATTATTAAAAAAAATAAAAATTAGAAACCCTAAAGGATAGTTTAAATTTGAAAGATAATGTTAAATCCTCCTAGTATTAAAAGTTTTGTGATTATCCATGCTCAAATATGCAACATTGGCACCATCTTGGAATAAAAAATTACTCATGACCAACATTATTTTCTCCCTTTCAATGCAATGAACAACAATCCAAACCAATTGTAAATAAAATTCAATACTTAAAAACAAATGCATATGAAAACATATAACAATGTATAAAAGTTATAACATTAAAAATGACTTGAAAAATGAAAAAAATGAAACGAAATGAAATGATCCACAATGCATACCTAAAAGGGGAGCTGGTTATTACAAACATCAACATTATCACTATCCATATATTGTAGGAACAATGGTTTCACCTTTGATTAACATAGCTAACCTAAAGGAAACTTGAATTAAAACAACAACAAAATGTGTTAACAAAACACAATACATAGGTGTAATAGGATAATGTGCTATCTAGAACTAAAAAAATCAATTAATGGTGAAATGTCCATGTGCTATCAATAATTAATTTTTTGGGTTTATAGAATACACCAAGTCACGAGAAAAATCCATAATTATTTCCAACAATCATTTTGTAGCCATTAGGCAAGGTAATGATATTTCAAAAAAGCCAATGAAATATAAAGGGAATGTTGAACCACATGCATGAGGTGCCTAGGGCCACTAGGCCATATGCATACAAATCTCTAAATGGTTTATGATAGCCTAACAAAATGTTTGTGAAATCCACAATTTTCAAATCAAAACCATTCAACGTTTGGGGGCAACCAAGTCATATGGCACAATGCATTACATTAGAATCAAATCAATTAGGCTACATAACAAACAATAAAATTAAATGATCCATGTATCATAATTCAAATTAAACCATCCATGCATAATGATTTAGTAATAAACAAATAAAATATTTCATTTTTTTATATCTAGAAATCTCAATTTGAACCTATTACAAAAAATGTCATCACATTTGGTAGAGTAACAAACATTCAATTTTACATATAGAGGGTTGCCAAAAGCACATATGTAATGTTATAAAGAAGATTTAGTTCTACAAATTTATAAACCCACATTTTGGACAAATGTAAGGATTCCAAGTAAAGGAAAACAATTTTGAGCAAATAATTATTGTTTATATTGGACCCATAAAAGGTGTCAAATAAGACATGTCACTAAAAGGAGGATTAAACATACTCTTGTGAACTAGCATGTAATCTACCAACAAGGTATTTTCAAAGGTCATACTAGGGGAGAGAGAAGAAAAATCGTTTAGGTTTTTATGAAAAATAGGCTTTTTAGACTTCTCATATAGGAATTAATCATTTTTGAAGGAAAACATTTGGTTTAAGATTATGGAAGAAGGGAGGACAATGTTAGTTTTTTCAATGATTATTTTCAAATGCCTAACATAGATTTTCCTTGTTGTTAAACATCAAATGTACATAGTGAATTTCTTTATACAAACGAAAAGGAATTCTTTCAACCCAGGTCTCAAAAGCACTGGGCAAGATCTAATTTGACCCTATTTCATTGCCACAAAAACACCATTCAAGTCAAGATATTAAATAATAACACTCGCTTGCATTGCAGGTCAAGTTTTTTCAAAATAATTAAAAGTCATAATTTCTTATGAAACTATTCCATATGAGGATGAAAATGAAGTGAACCCATCCACTACATTTGTGTAAATAGTTTTAGTTAATTGCCTCATTTGATGCTTCGACCATAAGGACATACATACAGAAACATGTGCTTATGATTTTAACCAATAGAAACATTTAGAACAAACATCTCAAAATTTACAAATGGAGTTAACAAGATTGATCATTAGCATTTGGGATTCAAAACCGCAAAGGTTCATAAATTCAATAGCTAGTCATTCAAGCCAACCCAACTAAACAATGAAAACTTACATGACATGGTGCTTAATACACTTGACACAATTCTAAACAAGGCATTATATCATTACAATCCCTCCATACAACATTTTCACTATAATATTAGATTAAAGATCTTGAAACATATTTTTAGGTAACTAGTGCATAAATCTCAAAAACTTCATTTCAATTACGAATAATCATTTGGTCTCATATTGTAAAAAGAAGAATTAACATAATCACTACAAGGATCTAAAAGCCTTTGAAATTTTGTATTTGCCACATGATCTATCATGTCATATCAAAAAGATTGTGTTCCACAAATGTAAACACAAACTCACTTGTGGAACATTTGAAAAGGCTCCAACTAGGGAAGGACTTCCCCCATCAAGTATTTTGAAAAAATCTCTACTTTATGATTCCATTTTTTCAACTAACACAACATTATCTATTGGGCTTATCATCATCCTAACTAGATTATGGTCTAAAAGGATGGTGTTTCTGACTTACATACTCGAGATTTTATGAAAGAAATCTATAAGGCACTTATGGAAAACCATCATTTTTGGTTTGTTGAAAAGAAAATGGTTATTCATCTTGCAAAACTCACAACCAAATATCCACAAAGATAAATATCTTGTAGGGCTTACATTTAATCCAAATATACATTACAAACTTGACACTTATTTTCCTTCAATGTATGAAGGCTCCATTAGTAGAAATCCTACCCAATAAAGAAACTATATGTTAAAAACTTATAAGTAAAATGTCATCCATCTTGTGATTGCACTTACCAGGCAACTAGGTGTAAAGATTTTTCCATCGAAAATGTTGAGGTAGTCAATCCCATCCACAAGTGCCAACTTTATAATTTCAAAAGTCGCCTCCGAGCAAACCTCATTTTCATAGAGCTTTTCATCTTCTAGGAATGAAGAAATTGGGTTTTCAACTAATGCCAACAATTTATTATTTCCAAGAATATTGGCACTCACATTTTCTCCAATTTTACAAGGGAACAAATATGTGTAAAAAAAAACAATGTTCGTCAAGTTTGTGGACAAACTTGGAACCTCCCCCTTTCGAGCCATGTACTAACCGAACTCCAATCACATTTTATCACATACATAGACTTGCACACAATGGTGAATAGATTTTTGAGCAAGTTGTAACCACAAATGCACACAACCAACTTGAATCTTGCCCTAACATTGAACAATCTAGTGACAAAGGACTCCCAATCAAATCATTTCCAAACTATTGGAATATCATGGGGGTGGGGGTTCTACAAATGACTGCGATTGTGCTTGTCGCATTGTCTTATAATTATGATGTTGTTTCCTTGTCAATGACATCCAGTAGGGTGACCATATTATCAACTCAATCAAACTTATATTGATTCTCCAACATAATTGCCTCTATCACATTATCCTTGGAAATGCCACTTTGGATCCACTTCTCCAACGGGCATTTAAATCCTAAGGGGTGCACTTTGTCTAATGGTTTAAACCTCATTTTTTTCAAATAGAAATCATCATCAAACTTGGAGTCTAAAATCGATATTAACATTTTATCCCTCTTGTGTTTGTCCTTCAACATGTGCCACTCATCATCCATGCAGGGCTTTTGATTGTTCGTTGTCAGTGTTGAATGCCTAAAACGAATCATAATTTCATTTCGAATAATGACTTTCCATTTCAAAAGCTTTATGAACTCGTATATGAATTTGAGGCGTAGTTGCCACCCACCCTTGGCTTGATGTTTGCAGAATGTTATCGTTTTTCCAAGGAGCCCTTTCATGAACTTTTCGAGTTACTTTTCTTTTAGGTTGGCCAAGCAATCTGAGTTCATGAACATGGACAATTTAATAAAATATTTGATGATTACATAAGAATTGATTATTGACATTTTACTATGTAAAGTGCATTAAAATATATATTAAAACCTAACTTGTTATGAAATATTAAGTAGTCATTAATTAATTTAGAGGGATGTTTAAAACCTAAATTTGTAGAATTAAATACCCATTTATTAGTAAAAAATAATTATTCAAAAATTCAAATCAAAGCACCCCACCACTTTGTAAAACAATATGATTCCAAATGGATTTAACATGTATCCTTGAATTTCCATGAATTGTTTTGTCAATGTGTATAATAACATTTGAACTTCAATTTTTTCATAAATAGGATTAATATGTACCTAACTAGGTAGATAAGTAAGTACACATGCCTACTCACCTATGTTTTAAAATGTTTGTACCTATTTATGTAAACTATAGGTAAATTAAAAAATTGTCTTCATATGTAAATAGCTAGGTAGATAGATAAATAGAATATAGGTAAATAGGTAGGTGGGATATAGGTAGGTAGATGGTAGGTAAAGACTTCTTTAAAGACAATTTTTTTTCTTTTATTTAAGGAAAGGCAAGGTTACATTTCATGTAAAATTATTTTAAATTTTAGGTTAGTTGCAAATTTGGGGTATACAATACATGGGCAAAATTTGAATATAATAATTAACATTATAAATGCATTGAACTTAATGTAAAATGAAGATTGAAGGTTTGAAGTAGAAATTTAGTTGTTCAATAAAAAATCAAGTGAAATCCATCCAATACCCATTCTAGAATTTTAGGAATTAAATTTGGATTCAAGATTGTTTTATAATATTAAATTGGATGTGGATGAAATCATAAGATCATCCAACTAGAAGTTAGGGTTAATTTAGTGCATGTCCCGAGTCCTTGTTGCTCCCATTTGTAAACTTTTCCTTTCATTTCAAGGTTGAAGCAACAACCTAGCATTAATGTTTTTTAGTTCATTGTTTTGTGAACCTTGTTGCTAAAAATTTGACGAGCCAGTGCCATTCTCTTGATTCACAAAGCTTACATTAAAGCTCCATTATGCCCGCCAAAGTTTTTGGTGCCTATTGTTCAAGTATGGATGCACTTGAGCTTACCTTTGAACTTCGGCCACCATTGCCTTCTACTCACCAAGATGGTTGTTGTAAACAATTCAAACTAGGCTTGAAGAGTTGTTGTAGCAAGCACACAACTTTGTGTCATTTTTCATCTATAAGTTTGTCTTGTAAAAATGACAAAGATTATGTGAAGGGGATTTTGTTTGGGTGCAATCATAGATTATTAGATCATGCGTGTTTAGGTCAAGTTAGAAGTATAAAGTGAATAGGTATAGAGATGATGAAGGTATGACTAGATCTTGATCTAGGTAATTTTCAAGCCTTTGTATTAACCTTTGTTTTTTTAATTTTTGTGTTACATTTGCATCTGGTTTTAAGGCACACTTATCTATATTGATTAAACTCAAATCTTGTCATTAGGTTTGCATTTTTGTAAGCAATCTAATTAACTAGTGGTTGTTAGAGAAAAAGTAATTGGATTGTTGTAGCAGGTATTCAAAGTCACACTTAGAAAATTGGGTCTTGATACATGAAAATCTATGTCGTTGGAACTAAAGCACAACATAGTTTCAACCATAAGCAAAAAAGAAAGAAAAGTTACCTCCACAAATAAACATGATTTAACTTGCACCAAATGTGGAAAAGCTTGGACTTCTTTTCACAAACTTTGAGCTAGAGCAATAGGTGTAGCTCTTGAAGCCTATGTCGAATGTTAGGAGCACACAACCATTGGTGATCTTTCCACCTATTTTTGTAAAACAACTGTCAGAACAATTGTTTTCTTCAATAAGAGCAATTTGAAATAATAGGCATAGGAGTTTTCCCACTTTGATGTTTCATCCATGCTTGCACCTTTTTTTGGAAACCAAGGGGTTAACAGTAAGGAAAAGCAATGTTTTGTTGGAGCTTAACCTAGTGTGAAAATTTTGGTGTGATTGGAAGCAAAAGTGGGAGGTGTGGGTGTTTTCCATCATGGTGTAGAAATGACAATAACTAGTTCTGATGATCATTATTTAGGTTGTCTCCCATAGTTCCAAAGTACACAACTAGATAAATGTATTCCTTTTGTGTGTGTAGGTGACATGTTTTTCAATGGCATTTGTCTTCAATGGTTATGAATTCAAAGACATGGGCACTAGTTTAAGGTTTAAGACTGTTAGAAGATGGTAAGCATGTTTGTGAATGAAGATCTAGAATATTTTAATGTAACTTGTAGTTACAATTTGTTGATGTCTTTGTAAGGTTAATTTGATTAATAATTAGATGCAAATATGGGAGTGTTGGAGATGTAGTCACACAACCCACACATACCTACATGTCATGGTAATTCAAAGTAATGGAAATGCTTTGAAAAATACAACACAAATTAAAGGTATGTAAGCACATTCTATTACTTTATCTTGTTGTGATTTTTGTGATTATTGTCTAGGATTGTTGTATGCATGTACATGATAAGGAAAAATTTGAATACTACTTGTTGTAACTGCCTATCCACTACCCACTACTTGGTTATTTGCTCTTGAGTTACAAATTTTTTACCATAGTCATGGAATTTTTTTGAACATGGGTGTATGAATTAGCTTTTGATGTAATGCTCTTTGTCAAGGATCAAAATAGGAATGCCACTCAATTGTACAAGCCACACACAAAAAACTTTGATTTGTTAGATATAAGGTTTCATTTACTCTAAGTCATGGAATACCCACCAATTTTTTAATTTCTTCCTAATATTCTACAAGATTAAAATGACCACAAGTAATTTACATTCCATGAACATTCTTGTTTTTATCTACTTGATGTCATAAATGTTTATGATTACAAATGTTCGAAAGAAGGCGAAAAAAACAATGATGGCCCTTGCACCAAATGTGGCTTCAAAGAAAGTTTATGGTGCTAACCTTCCCAAGGTTACAACATGAAACTGCCTAAGTTGGTGAGGACAAGTTTCCAATGGAAGAAGATAAAACAACTTTAGATTCATGTGCCTAATAACATTCAAGTATGGTTATTTTCACTTTTCCTATATACAATCATAGCTATCCATTTAGTAATAAATGAAGGCATGAGGTTTTGCACAATGGAGAATTTAGATTGCCACTACCATACCACATTTTTTGGATGGGAAAGGCTACCAGGTGTTTTTTGGATCAAAAATGGTAGAAAACGCCTAGCAACCTGTAAGCATTTTTTGGATGGGAAATCCTAGAAAACACCTAACGACCATCAGACATTTTCTGGATCAAAAATGGTAGAAAATACTTGGTAGCCACTTGGCATTTTCTAGATGAAAAATCCTAGAAAACACTTGGTGGCCACTAGGCCTTTTAGTTTTGAAAATGGTAGAAAATGCCTGGTAGTTGCTAGGTGTTTTTTGGATAAAAAATGGTGGAAAATGCTTAGTAGTTGCTAGGCATTTTCTAGATGGAAAATGGTAGAAAATGCTTAGCAATTGCTCGGCTTTTTTTGGATGGAAAATGTTAGAAAATGCTTGGCAACCACTAGGTGATTTTTGGATTGAAAATTCTCAAAAATGCTTAGTAGCTATTAGGCGTTTTCTAGATGCAAAATGCTAGAAAATGCCTAGTAGTCGCTAAGCATTTTTAGGATAAAAAATGCTAGAAAATGCCTCGCTACCACTAAGCATTTTCTAAATAAATGTTTTGATGGCAACTAGGCATTTTTGGGATCGAAAATGGTAGAAAACGGTTGGCTGTCGCCAAGAGTTTTCTGGATCGACAATTCTAAGAAACACCTTGATGCCATAAGGCATTTTCTACATTAAAAATCATAGAAATCACCTGGCAATCACCAAACATTCTTTGGGTTATAAATCGTACAAAATGCATGGTGGTTGCCAAACTCTTTCTGGATCAAAGAAAAGTGAGAATAGAAGAGAATGTTTCTGCGTAGTTATAGTAGGTGTAAGGATGCCCAACTACCACTAGGTGTTTTTGTGCAAAGATATTAGGTGTAGAGATGCCTAGTAGTTGTTAGGTAGTTGTTCATAACAATGTTGGGTGAAGAGATGTTTAGAAGCTACTCGGCGTTTCTGCGCATTAATATTGGGTGCAAAGATGCATGGTGGTCGTTAGGTGTTTTTGTGCAATATTGCTAAGTGTAGAAACGCCTATTGGCCACCAGATGTTTCTGCACAATAATGATAACTTGTAATGGGCGGGTTACAAAACACATGTTATGGCCAAATTTTGATCCTTGATTTAATGTTGCATTCTGTTTGTTCTTTGCTAACAAGATATGGATGATGGATTCATATTTGGTAGTTATATTAGTCTTTGGGATGTGGATGAGAATGAAAGGGTGACGATTGGTATTGGAATGTGTAGAGATCAATTAGTTGTGGACCTTGTGGAATGGAGAATTGCATAGTGGTTTTAATTGAAGTTGTGAATGAGGATTGTGAACAATGAAAACTATTATGTCCAGTTCCAAATGTGAGATATTGTAGATCAGCAATGGGAATAGAGGTTTTTCGACCTTGCAAGTATCTGTTGATGAATGATGAAGAGGTTGTGACGACGAGAGACCAATGTCACATGATAGTGGATGGGGTGAATAATCTTTCAAAGAAGAGAATTTCATGTAAAGACGATTCCCTAACAGAAAGCTTTCGGGTTGAGAACATCCATGATGTGGAAAATATGGGTAAAATAATTGAGGACTTACGTAATGAGGAAATATGTGGTGAAATGATTTATATCTCTAAGGATGGTGTGGAAGGGTCCTTGGGGAGTCTAGGTTTGATTCCATGAGTGAAAAAAGAAATGAAAATAATATTGCGGAAGGTGATGAGGAGGTTGGTAATGAAGAAACTTTTGAATGGAATAAGGAGGATTATAACTAGGGGAATGCGTGTGTAAATGATGACGTAATGCATGGCCATGGTGTGTAAGGGAAAAATTCAAATATATTAGGAAAACATTAGTTTAAATGGTGAAGAGTGGAATGTGATCTTGTGGATGATGCTGGGGTTTTCTTTGCAAAAGGTCATGTGGTTGCATGTGACCCACAGGAAACAATTCTTGATGATCGGCTTGGGAAGGACCATGTTGGGCTTTGCATCTTGTATTGTCCTACAATTGTGCCAACAATGATGACCATTTGGAAATGGCCGTTGGCTCAAACAATTTTTGATGGGTACCCCCTCATAAAACATCTAATTTCATTTAACGAAACCCACATACCAAATGTTGATGATGTGGGAGCAGTTATTGTGAAGAAAAAAAAACTCGTTTCATAAAAGGAAGCGAAGTGTAGTTGACTATGAAGGTTCCATTTCTAGAATTGAGAAAGTGTTGTTTGAAAAGTTTGTGTGTAATGTGGGTGTGGCAAAGTGTTGGGCCATGAATTGTTGCCAACATTTTCCTTGTGAAAAGACCTTGTTGTTGATACAAGAGTTTTGGAATTTGTCATTTGAAGACCACAAAGCCTATGGTTTAAATATTCCAAGGAGGTTGCATACGAATGGAGTCAAAAGTGGACAAAAATTTATCACTATTCAAGGTTTAAGCATATGTGAAACTGCATGGTATTAGATTGTTGGTCTTTCCAGGTCAACATGTATGTTGTACAAATTAGATAATAAGTGAGCTTGATAATTTTTACCACATGGGAATAAATGTACACATAAATTATGTATGTCAATCTGGCAAGCAGAGTCCAATGTTCAATCATTGATTGATTTATCTGCGGATACAATGTTACATCAAATGAAAGGGATTGGAAATGGTAGACAAGATGTGTAATGTCTTTTGCCTAAAACATGGAAGAGTTTACAAGAACATAGTGATAAGGTAAATTATATGGAATGACCAATTTTTTTGTTCCTATCTAATGACAAACACTTAGTGGCCACTAGGTGTTTCTCATGAAAAATTATTTTTTGAGAAATTGAAATGTATTTTTGAATGTATATTTGAAGGTATACATCTATCATGGAGAATTTAATATTTCTTTGTTTTTGTATTTGTGCAATGGCAGATAAGCAAGGAATTAAACATTAGAGACATTTATCAATCTGTTGTGAGTAGGTTGAAGAAAAGACACCATTTCAATGTTAACGTGTGAAAATAAGGGTCTGTGTTTGCGAAATGCATTGTTTGTGAATCCCTAAAGGACTTGATATCCAAATTGGGAAAGAATAGCATGAAGTTTTAAAATATGAGGTGAAGCTAAAAAAACATATCCTACACCAAGAATCATGGAGAAACTTATACCATACTTGGAGGACAGAGTTAGTGTAATCGAAGGATGAATTTTTATGCTTTATTCATGACAAGATGGACCATGCAAAAACTTTGTTTCCAAGTTTGCAAGTGTGCAACAAAATGATATCTGGCCTTAGACAATTGCCCATCACCCTTACAGGAATGATAGTGCATGGTCATGGGGATGAGAGATATGCACAATATTCTAATGAGTTGTGGCCAAACAATCCCAATTTCACAATTGGGTCCTTGTTGTGACTATTGTGGATTTTGGAGGCGGCTTTAGTTTTGGATCGAAATTATTTTTTGAACACCCCCTGCAAAACTCATTCTTTGTGCACATTTTGCAAGGGAAATTGCATTGCATACATGAATTATACACCCAAGATCAAATTGTTAGTCCAAAGCCTTTGCTAGTAAATTTGTTTCTCCAAATGGATAATTGTGTTAAAAACAGTAAGAATTGACATTTGTTAGCATTTCTATCATTGTTGATGGTGAGGGATGTTTTTGAGGAGGTCAAATTGGGATTTCTTGTAGTTGGCCTTACACATGTAGGTATAGATGGATGCTTTGGCTATTTGTCAAAAACATTAAGGGAGGAAAATAATTACATTTAACAAATTTGATGAGAGTTTTCATGATCTTGCACAAGAGACTGTTCATTCCTTAATTGATTCAAGAGATTCCAAATTAAAAATCTTGGGTCCTAGCTTGTTTGAAAGATGGCCTTAAACCATTGGTATGGCATCTTAATATGCATTTGTTGAGATTTTTTGTTGATTCCTCAAGTTGGCTAATGATGCAATACAAGGTCTCCCCCATAGATCTTGTGTGGATTTCAATAGATGGGCTTCTAATTAGATTATGGAAAGCTAATCCAGATGGTTCACCAAAGTTACCTACTAGAGTTCCAAGCCTTGTTCTATATCACCCAATTCAGGGCAATGATCCATTGAGGTCAATGGAGAGAAAAAAGTTTATAAGTTTTGGATTATCCAAATATGTGGATTTCTAAAAGGTGGGTATTACACAAAGTTCCATATATGAAATGAAGATGAAGCTGTATGTGGAATATTAGGAAGATGTTTTGTTGCATTTGTCAAGATCGTTACTACCTCAAAATACAACTCTTCTAGAGGGCTTTTGGCCTTCAAGCAATTGGAGGTCTAACTATGTTAGGACTTCATTGTCAACTATGATGGACATTGTTGATCTAGAAGATCCAATTCGACTTCCTTATTGTGGGCCAGAGAACATGAGACCTTTAACTGCATACACCATTTAAAGATCTTAATGTTCAAGATTTTGTGCTCGTGAAACCACATGATCTTGATCTTGTTCCTCTCTAGATGGGAAGAACAAAGGGTGATGTTATCAAGGATGAAGAAAGTGGATATTTTAAAATGGTGAAAGTTCAATGGTGGGTTCCTATGAAGATTGGATCAAATTTAGATGAATGACATCTATATGAAAATTGCTCGAATGTGAAGTGGAAATGTAATTTAGCAAATCTAAAACAATGGCTTGACATTTCAGTTAATCTTTTCTCTTTTCCTATTTGAAAAAATACACCAAACAAAAGTCAAATTAATTACTTATGTTAGTAGAGTTAAAGTTAATTTCAATGTTGTTAATGTTTCAACCAATTTGTGAAGGATGTTGGTGACATTGATTAAATTATATTTGTAAATTTTTGATGTCTTTTGTATCATTGTATTAATTGGATTGAGGTTTTAAGACTTTATTTTTTGTATGGTTTAATAAAAATATTATTTTGCCAAAATTTATCCATGATGTGGTTTTTGAACAGTAATAATTAATAACATATTTTGTTCCACTTGATCCCTAATCTCTGGTGGCCACTAAGCGTCAATTTTCCTACATGGAATGTAAAGCCCCAAAAATAATGGACTTATTATAACATGAATAATAAAATTGCATCATAGATTTTGTTATAATTGGTATGTTGTGCCTTCTTTGTATTTTAGAATATTGAATTTTTATTTTTGTTTATTGGGAGCATTTACTTGTGACTTTCTTATTTGATAATCTATTATGTATTATCACTTGCTAGGCATTATGATAAATTTTATTTTAATTATATATGGAATTTGAAACGTAATAGATTTGTTATTGTACGATTAACATGGATGGATCAACTTGGCATTGTTATAAATTTAACATGTTGTCAATATATTAGATTCAAACATTGAGTTTTTTTTTTCCACATTAAATGGGAGTTGTGTCATTTGGTTCTCATAGCTTATAATTTTTTATGTTTCACCTGGTGGCCATTAGGCATTCAATTATATTTTTAAAAAATTTATGGTGTATATATATTTGAAAAGTATTAATAAAATTTGTGTGATAATGTGATGTTGTAGTTTTGCCACTTTGGCCCCTTTCTTTATTTCAAATTCAAAGGGTTCACTATAAGAAAAGTTGTCTTTTGTGACTTGATTTATGACTAGGTTGTTAGTCATGGAAGACATCTATGACTACATGATTATGTAGTCAAATAGGACACATCATTTAAAACATTTAATCATTAATGTGGCTTAGTCACGAAAAATTTTACGACTATGGTTTTTGCAATTGTAAAGTCATGGAGGTCATTAGTGTTTGATGAGATCCATAAACCATGATTGTTGGATATAATTCATTAAATATGAAATAAATATGTTCTGCACCAATGCCATGTAAACACATGGTATAAAGGTTAATAACCTAACTTATATGTTAGGAATGTAGGCCTTAACCTACCTAGGAATATGTGCCTTAGTCTACCTAGAAATGTAGGTTAACTTAGCTAGCAAGCAAAGCTAGTTAGACTAGTTCACTAAGTTGCAAGTGTGAGGACTTGAACCCCTCACCTCCACATTAAGGGAAGAAGTCCTTAACCCCCACTTAACCATTGCACCACATGATTTTTACATGAAAAAAATTGTCCCCATATTGTTATAAACATGTTTTTTTTAACTATTCTATAAGTTAAGTACCTAGGTACTTACCTAATAACTTAAAACCTATCTAGTAACCTAGTAGGTACCTAGCTTGGTAGGTAATAGGTAAGTAGTACCTAGGTAGTAGATAGGTATGTATGTACTATGTACCTAGTAGCTAAGCAAGTAGGTAGGTAGGTAAGTACCTAGTAGTAAGTAGTAGGTAGTTAGGTAGGTACATACTACTTATTTAGTAGGTAGGTAAATAGTTACGTATGTACGTACTTAGTAATAAATAATAGGTAGGTACGTAGGTAGGTAGTAGGTAGGTATGTATGTACTACATAGTAGGAAGGTAGATAATAGGTAGTACTAGCCCATAGGTACGAGCTAATTTATAGGTAGCTAGTAAATAGCTAGTAGGTAGTTAACACCTAATTAAAATACTAACATAGGTAGGTTATTAATGTTTGTAAACTAATCATGTAGTTGTAATGTAGTCACAAATTTGAGTAAAAGTATATGGTTGAGGACATATGACTACATGACTAAATTAGGACATTAGTTGTAAATGTCCAAGTCATGAAAAACACATTTTGACATTGTGGTTGAGTCTCTTAATGTTAGATGGGAGCACTAACATTTTAGCTTTCAATCACTCATGAAAATTCATAATCTTGTCTTAGAATTGATATGAATCTTTTTAACATAATGTGTACATGGATCTTTTTGGAATTATTGGTAACAAAGTTGTTTTTATTTGGAAATATTATATTAGAAAAAATTGATAATATGACATTCATGTAAAAAATGATCATTAATTTGTTAAGTTTAGTGGCCACCAGGTGGAGTTCATTCCATCCACCAAGTTGTATAAAGTCTTAAATTAAAAATTTAGTCCTATAATTTTCACTTGGTGGGCACCAAGCAAAATATTCTTTTCATCATAATATATTAATTTTGAACTAGCATAATATTATATTGGTATTAAATTGGTATGAATTATTTTGAGACAAAATGTCTTTGTGGATGTTATTTTTGTGAATGATTTTTGTTTTTACTTGAATATAATGTTATATTGTAAAAGTTGGTGGCCACTAGACAAAGTTTATACCATCCACGAAGTAGGGAAAAGTCCTAAAGTAAATAAATATGTGTTTAGGGCCATGGATCATAAAACAAGCCCTAGTACCTTGTACACACTATAAATCAAACTAGAGAAGAAGAAGATGATGGTTGCCACTCAAATGAAAATGAGGATGGTGAAATGCAATGGGCAAAAAATGTTGTTACAAAAGAGTTGATCAACATAGTAATAACAACAACAAAATCTACAACTCATGAAGAAGTAGTTGATGATCTAGTTCAAGATTAGCATTGGAATTATGTAAATATGCCTAGGTCTTTAATAATCATTAACCATGAATTTGTAACAACATTAGAGGGTGAATGCACACTAAGGTAGCTAACTTTTTGTCCCTTTCTGGACTTTTTGCAAAGTGTATTCTATTCAAATGCCATAAACACATTGTAAAATCATTAATTTGACAAAAATATTTATCAATTAAGACTACCAACTTGAATAAAAATATTTATTGAGGGGTGAAATTCAATAAACATACACCAATCATATAGTGGTGGACTTTTAAAGTGAGCATATGGACTATGGTCTAGGTTTTACATTAACATTCAATGCATTTTTTGTTATGATTTCATTTCAATATTTTTAATAGGGATTCAATATATGATACTTGATGGAAAAACAAATATGGATTTTAAAAAACTACAACAAAAACTTGAACCAACAAATAACTTTGGACTTTTGAAGGACCAAATTTGGACTTTATTTTCATAAGTCCCTATCTTGGTCATTTTTTATTAAATTGATATTTTTTCCCCCTAACATGTATGTCATAGAATTGTCTAGATGGGAAACTTTTCATATGGATTTTATTAGTTGATTAATCATCACATAAGGCCCACTCAAAATTGGTTTTAAATTATTTTTTCCATTCTAGTGTTAAATATGAACTTTTGGGATTGGGTCTTTTGCCACTTTTGAGCCACACTAATTTGCATCTACCTTAGAAACCTTAGTTGAAGATTTAGTGCAACCTTCATTGGATGTGGAAGCAATAGTCAAAAACCCTAAATGCTCAATTTAACAAGTATTAGTAAGGAGGAGTTTATTATCATTGCCATATTTATAGACAAGAAGGACCCATGGACAAGAACCTTTAGTGGTTTATTCACAAAACCATGTTGTGACTAAATGATTGCACACTAAAGTGGACAAAAAATGGTAGTTTGGATTCCACAATTTTCCTTTTTCAAAATTTTGAATACAAATATTTGATGTTTTAGGAATGCAAATTAATCCATTTGAAGGTAGGAGGCAAGAAGACTACCTAAACCTAAATTTACAAGTTTTTAAATTATGACATGTGTTCTGATTTGATCAACTAAGAGAATAATTGGAAGCAAAAACATGGATTTTTGGAAATTTTATAATTGGCAGATGTTATGTTGGGTAGAAATTTCACTTTTTACAAAACAACATATATCAATTTTCCATTTAATAAGTTATGGACTTTTTAGAATATTGGTAATCTTGCAAAATCCTAATAAATTAAAATATCAAATTTGATTGAAAACCCTTATTTTAGGATCAAAATAGTTTCACAATCATACTAGGAAAAAATATCAACAATTAAAACATGTTTATTATGTAATAAAAATTTGTAACACATTTTATGAATTATGATCATCCATTTTGTATCATTTGAAAAGTCCGCCTTGTAATGAAATGATGACATTTTATCTTCAATGTTTTTTATTTGATTATTCAAGTCTTATGATTTAATTAAATGAGTCCCTTTAAAAAATTTCAATCAAACCTCAACACCTATTATACCAAACTTAAAGGTACCCCATAAAAACTACCCTTACAACACCAAAAAATGGATTATCTATTTTGTAACACTCAACTTTAAAAAAAATAAAATTGAAAGTGTTGCAACAAAAAAAAAAAGGATAAGGAAGTAGTAGACTAAATAAGAAAAAATTGAAGGAAAGAGAGACAAGAAAAACAAGTTAAAAAAGTTCTTATAGCAACAACCATGATTGTAAGAACAACCAAAAATGAACTTGCAAAACAACATCAAGCAAATTTCATCTTAGCTTGGTCATCCACATTAGTTATAGAAGTAGGGGATAAATTTCATCGTAACTTCAAGGATGGAAGAAGAACTCACCTTGTTAGATACAACAATGTGAATTTAAGTGAGAAAACAAGTACTTAGAAACAGGCCCAGTAGTAGGTTAGGGTTCAAATGTAACAAAGAAAGTCTTTTGTGGCATCCTTGCAACACATTTGGCTAAACTATTAAAATTAAAAAGAACAAGGAGGGGAATGAGGTTTGTTGTTTAATGAAATAAATAATGATGACAAAAAAAATAGGGGGTTGGGAGAGAGAAGAAACCACAATAGTGAAGGTTTGATTCTTTGTAACATTGTGAGAGTTCGATCATTGAGAACACCAAGGTTGTAGTTCAGAATCGAAGTTCAAAAAGAGTAGTAGGTGATTAAGTTCTAGGCTCAAAAGGAGCAATAGTTGATCAAGTTCCAAGCTTAAGAAGAGCGGTAATTAATCAAGTTCCAAGCTCAAGGAATAGGAGTTAAGGTTCCAAATTCAAGAGGAATAATAGGTGATCAGGTTCCAAGCTTAAGAGGAACGACATTTGATCAAGTTCCAAGCTAAAGATAAGTGACAATTAATCAAGTTTCAAGCTCAAGAAGAGCACCAACTTAGGTTCTAAGCTCATGAGGAATGGCATCTGATCAAGTTCCAAGCTCAAGAGGAGAAATAACTAAGGTTCCAAGCTCAAGAGGAGTAGTTGTTAAGGTTCCAAGTTCAAGAGGAACAACAACTAATCAAGTTCCAAGCTCAAGAGGAATGAAAGCTAAGGTTCCAAACTTAGGATGAATAACAACGAAGGTTTTAAACTCAAAAGGAACAATAATTGATCAAATTCCAACTTCAAGAGGAATAACAACTAAGGTTTTAAGCTTAAAAGGAATGGTAGTTGATCAAGTTCCAAGCTCAAGAGGAGCGGTAGCTAATCAACTTCAAAGTTTAAGAAAAGTAGTAGTTGAGGAGGCTAAAGTTCCAAGCTCAAAAGGAGTAACAATTAAGGAGGCTAAAGTCCCAAGTTCAAAAGAAGCACTAAAAAATTGACTTGATAACATTACTAGCAATGTTTGTGAGCTTCAAAGTTTAAGAGGAACAATTATTGAGGAGGCTGAAGTTCCAAGCTTAAAAGAAGCATAAGAAAAGTGACAAGATACCATTATCAACAAAGATTGTGAATTTCAAAGCTCAAGATTTACAGCATTGGAAGAGGCTAAAGTTCCAAGCTCAAGAAAAGCACCAAAAAAATGACCAGATAACATTACTAGCAATGTTTGTGAGCTTCAAAGCTCAAGAGGAGCAACAATTAAAGAAGTTGAAGTTCCAAGCTCAAAAGAAGACCAAAAGAGTGATTAGATAACATCAGTAAATTGAACATTAAGAAAGGACCATGAACGACAAACATTAAAAGCACAATAGAGGACTGTGAAAATTAGATGAACAACACCAAGAAAAGGCCTCAAAAACACACCTTCAAAGCATTAGGAGAGGATTGTGAATAACACACGTACCAAGAAAAGACCCATTCTAACACTTGCACCCCACAAACATCCTGGAGTTACTAAACATCTAGGAGAAAAGTTGGGAAATTGTAATTACTTGTACTCCAAGAAAATGCCTTGAGCACACAATGAACACCATGAGAATGGTCACACAAATCTACACAATGAACAAAGTTGTTGGCAACAATGAAAAGGCCACAAGCAAGAGGGATTTAGAATGGATACGGGGAGAGGAAAGGGAATGGGTGTTAGTGTGTGGGGTTTTGGAGTGGCACCGTGCTGGAGAGGGTTTTTAAAAGTAGGGTTTAGCACACTTTAGCGCATCAGTCACCAAACACGTTTTTACCCATTTTTGGGTTTTAATCTTGACCATTGAATAAACATGTTCGTTATTTCCAATGGAAAGTGTACATTTGAGTAGAAGATTGTTTGGTGATATCCTAGATGTTTGACATGTGTTAGGTATGATATGTGCGTAAATAGATGTTGGATTGCTCTAAGATAAGGACAAAAAATATTTGGTGGAAACTTTTTTTTGAGGCAATGAGGCTGAGACTTTTGGGAAGCCATAACTTTTGGCTTAATTCCTTGTCCAAATCCAACAATCTAAAGGGCAACATGTGCGCCTAGAGCTCTTCTACAATCCTTCTTTAGACCTTGGAAGCAACCAATGTTGTAAGAGATCACAAATTTCCTCTGAGTTTTTAAATGTATTATAACTGGCCTATTTACTGTATAAAATGTAGATTTAATCTCTCCTCTTGAAAAAGAAACGAAGTTGGAGATTGATAATGAAACAACGAAAAAATAAAGATGAAAAAAATCATTTATACCTTAAAGTTATCTATCACCCAACCTTAAGATCACACAAAAAGATAATCAACTCTATAATTCATTTTCAAGCTTGAAGCTTGCACCCAAATAAGACTTAACATCAAGCTCTAGCTTACACCCAAACAAGACTTAACATCTAATGAAAATGCTATCTATCCTAATATCACATGCACAAGGTCATCATCCCATGTAAATATTACTTCCACAATAAGTGACATGAACATTGCAAGCAATAAGATGCTTCAACAAAATTAAAATATCAAAACTTAAGTGCATGAAACACAAATATTTAAACTTGCATTTTGATAAATAATAATGAACTTTCAAAAACAGTATGATTGTCACTATAGTGTGTAATATACCATGGAGCTGAAGTTACTTTGTACAAAGATGAATAAATACCATAGTCAATATAGCCTTGCCTACATAGACCCCTATTTAATAACTTGCTGGTCTTACTTAATCCCCCAAGGTTAACTCACCCTTAGCCTTACCTTTCCCTCAATAGGAAGTTGATGACTTTTTAGCAAATGAAGAATCAGGTCAACATTTGTATTACATTTTTCAATCAACGTGCTCCTGAAACTACAAAGTAGTCTTAAATGCGACACAAGAGATGGAGATGGAAGTGTCACTGTAGACAAAAGAAATTGCAGAAGAAATGGGGATGGGAGTGTATCATGGAGAAAGACAAGAAGAAAGCGCAAAGCACTTTGGTGGGTGAAAGGTGCAAGAGAGATAAACTAGTGTGCACCAATACTAAAATCATTAGGTAGATTTTTGTAGTGTAGTTGGATGGTGCTTTACTGCATGGAAATTTTCCTCTAATAGGGCCAGATATTTTAATACCTAAAACGAAACACATCCTTTGTTTTTTAGTTTAAAAAAAAATTCTTTCTCTCATCATACTCAATATGTATCCATTGGGTATCATGGAAAAAAATTAAAAATTAAGAATCCACTCAGTAGTTTCCATTCAGTGGAGGCCATAGGGAACCAGCATCCACCAGTGCACCATCCACTATTACTCAGTTTATGGATGAACCTCAGCTGGAATTGATATTGGTTTCACCCTTGGTAACCAATTCTGTAAGAAATAGGTCTCATATATGGGTAGATAGGTGGGAAAATAAGTAAATATTAGGTAAGTAGATGGTTTCTAGATAGGTAAGGGCTGTTTTTACTAACTACCTACCAACAACCTGCTTGTGGATTGTTAGTAGGTAGGTAGAAAAAAAAAGCAACTGAGCTAACCACCATGGTTAGCTAGGGAAATGGAACCCAACAGAAAACTGTTTCCTGACCACTTACCATTCATCTTTCATGGTGAACTGGTGGGTGCTTGGCCCCCTAGGCTTTACCAGAATCAGGCCCGCCCTTGGCTCTGCCTCATGTGAACCCTTATTTCAACATGGGGTGTGTCACACTGTGGCCTTCCCATTTACATTAAAAAGTATTTCAAGGGAAGAGAAGAATTATGAAAACTCAAATATTTCACCATGCAAAGATACTATCTTCAAAAAATCCTCTAAAAGAAACAAAAATCCTTCAAGATCTTATAACTCTATAACTAATCTCAAGTTTCAACACAAGCCAAAATATCATCTTTCAAAAAATACTCCTATAAAAATACACGTATAACCTAAGGGCTATAATCCCTTAGGCGAGTATACTCTATAATGAATCTAAACACAATATCCTTGCCTCCGTAGGCAAGGCCAATAAAGCCCCAAACCTTGCGCTTAGCTTTTACTCTACACAGTAATAATAGTACCAGTGCAATTGATAACTGTCATCTTGAGACTTGACATGAAGAGAGTCTGTCTAACTTTCGCAGGTTTTCCCAAAAAATTCTTGCGCAGGTTGTTGCAAAATCCATCTGAAGCTATGGTCTTCACGCATAATAATTCTACCTTTCTTGTGCTACTGCTTCTACTTGTGCTTTTTGCTGCATCAATTGCAACACCACTGGATGACTACATTCTCAAGGAAGACTCCAACTACAGGTTTAAATGTCAACTGTACCTTCACGATTTCTATCATTTGACCCAACAATTTCATGCTCCATATATGTTGTGTTACAGAATTTGGACAAGCGTCAAGTCTCTGTTGATTGTGTTTTGTGTAATTGATTGATTGAGAATCTTGAGAGAAAGTTGCAACTCAAAAGTTTTCAGTAAGAGTTGTTAATACCTGTTCTTCCAGGATCCAGTTCGAGACTCTTTCTTAGAACAACTCATGTGACTTTTGTTTTTCAAGCTTTTTGCAGAATATTGGTTTGATAGATCTGTATGTGGGAGGGTGTTAAGATGGTATGATACAGGGGGCAGATTGAAAGGCCGGTTTTTAACTGGTGGATGGGAAGGTGTTGTGCTTAACATGACAAGTCAGGGATGGCTATCACCCATGCATGTTGATTGTTTTCTCTGGACTCATAATCTTGTGATTCTGGTGATTTTCCTTCACACCATTTCCAGCCCATGAAAAGATCTCTAACCCTTGAATCATGTTTCAAATCACAAATTTCACACGCTTGACATGCAACTGTTTTGTAATTGTAGAGGTTGTAGGGTTTAGGGTGAGGTTTTAAACCCTAACCCTAAACCAAGAAGCAAAACCTAAAATGAGCAAGAACAAAAATTGCAAAGTACAGACAGACCATTCCTGATTCTTAGGACAGTATCTTGGTGGGTTTGTGCATGAAGAAACCACATAAAGTGATGCACCCACGGACATCCTTCCTTCTAATTGGGCAGGGTAGCAACACCAATAACCCTCCCAAAGCTACAGATCAGCTCTTACTTTTAGCCGCTGCGTGAGTTTCTCAAGAAAACTTTCTCATGTTATTGGAATTTATGATGCTTCAAATTGGAGCTGAAAATTTGGATTCAGGATAGGTGCAGCATAGGTTCTGCAGTCTAAATCACTGTCAAACAATTCCTGTTCATGGTTGTTTGAATGAAATTTTGAACATAGTCAGCAGAAAATTTCACATGGTTTTTTGGAGCATTTGGACATGAATAATTGTGGTGATGGTGAAAATATTTTATGGAAGGAGGAATGATAATGCAATCTTATCTAATTGTCTTAGGCTGGCAGTGAGGACAAATACAATAGCAGCTGTGCTATATCAGGTTCCCAATCAACCATGTGGATTTTCAGATGATGAATGGCATCCCCGTTCTGAAGATGACATTATTGCTTGTAAGCAGGCAGTCACTGTCAAGTGCTTTTCTTCTTGTATTGAGTGTGCCATTTATTTCAGTTGAGATTTTCCAGTCATATGTTGGTTTTCATCATTAAAATGATGGCCTTTGGAATCCTGCAATTTGAATTGCTTCATGTTGATCATGTTGATCTCATGTTATAATCCATCTAGTGAATATGAAGAGATTTAACAGTGTAGAACACTTTTGGGTGTTGTGTGGGTTACACAGACACATGGGCACATTTTATTAGAAATCCAGAGGAAGTGGAATGGCCTTTGCACATTCCCATGACAAAAGCTGCTGTTCGGGCTATGGACACTCTGCAAACTTATGCCTGCAAACATCTCAAGATCCAGGTTTCAACATTTGCCTTTGCAGTACCAAGAAGTTTCAAAACTTTTGTGTACTTATTATATTACATGAAGATTCTGCAAATAGAGTGATTTGTAAGTTCATATATCTGGGATTCGACATGATATTTGTGTGTTCTAGCTTTGGTTTTTGTACCATGCTGCTGATTATCTGACAAAGGGCTGAAAGAGAAAAGTGTTTGTAATAGATTGAGTCATTTGTGGTGGCGGGGGCAAGTAAACGGGGTTGGACAACTTGGTTAACTGCTGCAGTAGACAAGGTCACATTTAAACTGCCTCTCCCTTGTTTGGTTTAGGGTTGGTTGAATTGGAGTGTGTCTAGTTTCTAATGTAAGCATGCTGCTGATGTTTCATAGGGTGTGTATACATCTCAATTGAAAATATCCTGAATGCTGGCACAGACACTCTGACCACAGTTTCCAAGTGTGATACCAAATCATCCCAACTTAACAACCATATATCTCAAGAATTCAATGGTTGCATAGCTTTTCTTTATGGGGATTGGAGTCTCAATGGCCACCTGAGGATATGCACATAATCACCTTACCCCTTAGCATTCTTTGCAATTAATAGTTGTGGCTTCATAGTGTGGATATTGAATTGAGTTTGCAAATAACCTACAAAGCTTATCAGTCAAAGGAACTTTTAATGTGTCGATTTCTTATGAATGTGTTGACACATATACTTTTGATCAATTGTACTGTATCTTCTGACATTCTACTTTTTGGGTGCAGCGAGTGGTAGGGATTGCACCAATTGTGATGGATGCATTACGATTTGTGGACAACTTGCACCATTATTATAAGTCCTTTGGTGGGTGGCCGTGGTCATTTGAACCCTACCAGTCCCTCAACCTCACTACCAATCTTGATTCACCAGAGTTTTCTGCACTCATGGTAACTGCATTGATCACTCTTCATTTCTATCTCTTTTCATGGATATTCCATCAGAATCCCAAAGAACCGTCAAGTAGGGAATTCCTTTAGGTTTGGCCCTTTGTATGTGCATTGCTGTAGAAGTTGAGTGCATGCCTCATCTGGGGAAAGTATAGTGGCAGGAGGCTTTTTAACACCTCCCATGGGAAGAGGTTCTTCATTGTGAGAACTCAGATTGGCATCTTCTGTGTGTGTTCAAGTTTCTGTGTGTACATGTCTCTTTACAAAGTCTGTTGGTAACTCATGAAAGGTACAATTGATGGAAGTTTATTGTGATCTCAGCTGTGATGTTCTTAAGTCATTGGTCAGAGCAAAAGTTTGAAAAAGATGTTGCTTTATTTGATGAGAGTTGATAGATGTGTGAACTGGGTTTTAAAAGACTTCAGAAAAATGCAGAAGTGATAAATGTGGTCTTTTCAAATGCAGGGAATAGAGGACCCGTATGTCTATCTGCCTCGGCTCACAATGCCCAAGCTTATTGTCACATCCTCAAATGATGAATTTTTCCTTCTTGATGACAGGTACCACTTTGATGAATGATGGAGGTACTACCCATATTGCCTTGTTGTGAGAATTATGGTGATCAGTTGATCAGTCATCTTGGGCATTGGATAGCAGGTGCTAAAATCTTGTTTTTTCATTCTGGGAAAAATACAGTTCATATTTCTGGAGTGAAATGGTAGGTGAAAAGCATCTTCTTATATTGTCAAATACAGATCACAGTCTTTTGACTGGCTTGCCTAAGGTAAATCCCAGATCCCAACCCCACTTTGTTGAGATATGTGACATAAGAGTCAGCCTCTATCAAGTCTCTAGGGCTTGCCTCCAGGATGTCCTCTTCTTGAACTTTCACCATTTTTTGATCTTGTAGTGTTGTTTTGTTGGGTTATTGGTTCTTCATCGGCAAGAAGCACCTTTTGTTCAATCCATTGAAGTACATGTGCAGCTTTTGGCAGCAATGGAGGCCTTTGTATTGAGCATTGTCTTGGATTATGAGAAAGACAACCCAATGACAGGCACTCGACCCAAAATTCAGAGTCAACAAAAGAAAGGCTTTTCTTCTATGTTCTTTTCTTTGTTTCAGGCACCTGAACCCCAAGATTTGTTAAATATGGCTACTCGCATCAGCAAATTTTTCCTGTCACAATGTTTGATTGAGAGCCTTCATGACAAATTAAGCACCTCAAATGGATGGAAGAATGGTAGACCAAACTTTTGGTGGACAATTGATTGGAGAAAGGGAAGACTTGAAATATTGTCCAAAGAGATGCCATCTAAATCTATTCTCTGGTATGCATACACAAACAGTGGCAATAACAGGCGAGATTTTCGATGGGTTGCAGCAGATTTGGGAAACTGGTAAGTAAGCATCAGCAAAAAAGGTTAATTATATAGAATGCCCATTGAGTGGTCTGAGGCCATGGCTCAAGTTCTGCAATGCCCTATCCATCATCTGTTTGACCTCCTCCTAAGTGTTGGAAAATGTGTCGTAAAATAGGAGGGGCAAATCCACAGGTTTTCCAAAGAGTTAAATTAAAAGGTAAATATGTACTTACAGGTTTTTCTTGATTGGTGATGGGGAAGTGTACTGTAGCTCCATTTTCCTGTGCATTGACTATGTTGCATTTGTATTGAATTTCTCAATATTTCTTTGCAGTTCTACCTTTACAGTTGGAGGAAAATGCTTTCAACCTATATTTTTCCACCATCAACACATTCAGCCTGTTATGTTCAAGGTCACCAGTGAAGGGAACCTGAAGTATGTGGCAACCATCACCTTTCCAAAGGTAACAGTTATTACTAGCTCTGCACCCTTTACACAATTTTGTTTAGACAAGATGGGAATCTCAGCAATCTAAGTTCTTTCTTCTTGGCGAAAGATCATCTTGTTGTTAGTTCCTGTGAAATGGAGGCAACTGTGAAATGGTACATGCTTAAATCTTTCAAGATAAGTTGCTATTGGACAACAGCTCAATGGGTCGTTGCTAAAATGCTTGAAGTGTTTCTCAGTAAGCATATGCTACACATTGACAGTGCTTTGTGAATTATTTTTGTACTGGATATTTGATACATGTGAGCAGGAAGGATATGGTGCCTTTTTTGTTGAGCTGAGATTCAAGGGCCCTCAGGCCACAATGCCGTTTATTTTCACAACAGAAGCAGTAATTGTTCCCAATACTTTTCCTTTCCCAGATTGCCATGGAACTGGGTGCACTGGCACCTTAGTCTGACTATTTCAAAGTCAGAATTACCCTCTGTAAAATTTATCATGTACACAAGGAAAGCATGCTGTTATACCCCAGGTAAACCACCTCTCTCAATGGCTACCTGATCTAATGTGTGTATAGTTCCGCCCTCTTCTCTTTTGTTGACTATTGTATAAACTTGAGGAGAAACTCTTTATCAACATTCTTCCAGGACCAGGTACTTTTCAATTGTGTTATTTGAGCAAGATGTGACCAGCTGGTAGACAATTCCAGCTTTGAATCTGATTCATTTCCAGAGGATGCATTCTCTGTGTGCAATGTGTCATGAGTAATGGTTACATCCCTGCCATGTTGTAAGCAGATGATCCACTATGTACTGGGCCCCAAGAGTCTGACAGACAGACCATCCATTGGGCAACAACTATAATCTGATAACAATGATGGCATTGTTAAATGGATGTTTGTCTATTGGATCATTTGTTGGTGTCTGGACATGTTTGCAGCCCTTACAGCTGTTGGCTAGACCACTGCTCAGGCCTCCTCAGCTATTGGCACTCATATTTTGTTTTCCCAATGGAGAAGCACATGAAGTTGAGAAGGACATTGTAGCAAAGCTGTCAAGCCAAGATTTTGTCTCCTCTGTGGGAAGGACTTGTGGTTATGCACAGGGTGTTTTTTGGACAATTTTGTCACTTTTTTGACCCCAAAATTGGGAAAGTTTTGGTTTGTTTTGTTTTTCTAGTGTAAATTAGACTAATTTTGCTAGGTTTTAGAAAATTCACCAAATTTTCAATTGGAAAAAAAAACCCACAGTTGTGCCTCTAACAGTAATGCAAAGGAGGACTATTTGAAGGTTATTTCTTTGTTTTATCTGTTGGTATATTTACATTTTCAGCAGCCTGTAAAACTTCTGAAGTGATACTTGAAGATGTTGCTTGATTTTCTTCATCTTGTGGCTGTGAGATCTGGCATGTAAAAATATTATGTTGTCTGACCCCATATATATCTCTATTCTCTATCATGTCTGTCAGATCTGGAAGGTACAAATGTCCTATTGCTGCTTTAGTCTTAGTTTTCTTGCTTGCTTATCTAGCACCATGCAATTGATCTTTGTTTTTCCAAGTTCCATCTGTCTGATTGTGAATACCTGCAGTAAGTTGTTCAGTTTTTATTGTCTATTATATACACATAATAAGTCCTGAGTAGGAGAAGGAATTGAGTGAATCTTGAGCTGCTGATTGAGATTGTGTTCTAATTGCACCTGCTAACCTTAAAAGCATTCAGGATTTAGCACCTTACAACTAGTATTCAGCTATTGTTTTGTCTCCCATTCAGAAGTCTAGGAGTTACAGCATTTACCCTGGGCAAATAGTTGTAAATGGATAGAGAGAGAGAGAGAGAGAGAGAGAGAGAAAGATCTCACCCTTCCACCATGAGTCTGGAAGCATTGACCTTGATCCTTGTCCATCTCATCCTATTCTCTGTTCCAGTGTGGGCCTAATCATCTCCACGTCTTTCTTTTTGCCTCAATTTTCTTGCCCATCAAGCTCCTAAAGAATCATCTTGTTACATCCCATGTATGATGTGCTTGGACATAGTTGACAACAACATGAAGTTGTTTTAGTACTCAGCCAAAGTCCCAGAAGTCACTAAAGAATTAGAAACAGAATGGGTGACTGATATGATGAGCCAGTACCTGAAGGGGTGATGTATTGCAGCAGTGAAAAAGCTGCAGCACTTCCAGCCAGTCAGAACTGGTGAATCTGTGACAACAGTATCCCTTGGGAAAAAGGATCATCACCCCATCATCTTTCCAAAGCAGAATATCAGAGACCAACTTCACACCTTCGAGATGAAAACAATTCGCCAAGTCCCAAGTCTAAATCCAAGAGACGCCAACTGGTAGCTCATTTGACTGCTGGAGAGAGAGACCAGATGGCTCAACGTCACGCCAATTTTAGTTAAATGAATCATTTCTACTGTACAGGAGCCGTCGAAGTTCGTGCACAATCGCAGCCAGTAGGCGAGCTAACGGTGTTTCAACTGGTGGGCCCTATATAAGTACGATCCGAGTACGGCCGATCTTCGGCGCCAAGCTCGGGATCAGGACGTCGTCCACCTGGTGGGCCCCAATGTACGATCAGAGTACGGCTCTGGGGTTACGTGGTTCAGCGGAGCCTAGTACGATTGAGTACTGTCTATCGTTGCCACCGTGCATCTGGTTCCGTAAGGTCCACGCCGTACGCAAGTTGCTCTTGTGCTAAAAATGTCAAGCATAATCTAGATCCTCAGACTGAACTCATCATCGTCATCATAGACTGGTTCATATCTGTAAGTGCTTGCAGACACCAATGTTACATGTGTAACACTGCCTCGACCTCCTAGACTGTACTTTGCAAAGTTGATCTGATATTGGGGGCATCGATCGATAACAGTGGATGGACTGTTCAGTGGTGGAGCTCTAGATTTTAGGTAGAAGGATACAGTAAAGAGATAGATAGTCACACAACTGGTGATCAGAATATTCTGTGCAGGTCAATTGCAGCAGAAGAACATACATTCTGTACAAGACTGCTGATGAGACGCGCCGCTGTGCCAGGAGCAGCTGCCAGATCAATCGCCTGGCGTAATAGAGTGCATAAAGTCGGGTCCGGGAGTATCGACATGGCCACTACGACGTTGTGTCTCACGATTGTCGTGCTGCAGCTATTGTCTTCCGCTGCCTCCTGCTTTGCGGCAGGTATGTCATGACGAGCCACTCTTTCCTCTCAGACTGAACAGACTATAGGGGATCAGGCTTCAACAGAGCCTCAAGCTAGAAGCGCTTACCTGATAGCCGGTGCACTACTCTCCAGCTGCTGATCATTGCAAATAGGTCATACAGGTTCAATAATCTTGTGCTCTTAGCCGATCCTGCAGCAGATGCTAACTACGAGAGCCAAGCAAGCTTTATTGGCCGGATCACTGACTAAACCATCGATCTCGGTAACGGAAACAGTAGTCTTAAGACCCTGCAATATTCGAAGATCATACTCATCAGTCAGGCTTGAAGTATTGAGCAATGAATACTCGCATATTTCAGCCTGGCTGGAAGATTTCTCCGGGATCTTGGATGTGAGACCCCAGAAAGTCATGAGCAATCGTAGAGACAGCTAGCTGTTTAAAACCATCAGGGATCTCGTGTCATGAGCTCAGGGGAAATCTTTTTTTTCCCATCTGGATTTATGTGATCAATTGTGATCGAAGTATTTTCAAACTTCTGGGACATTTCATACCTCTGCTGCAGGGCACATTCGCAGAGCTTTGTTGCAGACTACTCCTCCAGGTATGACGTAACAAACCTCTCCTAATCTCCTAGTTAACTCCTCCTGCAGGACGTTTGCCTCACAGTTGATCAGCTAGCTTGCAGGGGGATTATTTGATTTTCTAAGGGTCTTAGAAAACCTGTCTGTTCAGCGTTTCTCTTTACCATGCATTTGCATAGATGCGTATTGTCAGAGCTGTTGAATTGTAAGCATAAGAAACTGTGAAAAATCAGGTTCTTCCATTACACAGCGCAACTGAAAACAGTCAGTACAATAAACCTGGACAGAGAAAAGGAATCACACTCGAAAGCTTAATCTTGCTAAGAACTATGCTAAAATGAATTAGTGACTCGAAACTAGTTCCTGCAGAGAGACGGATCGATGACTCGACGGATAGATGACTCCGAGATGATCAAATGGGAACCTGCAGTGAGCTTATATGCACATGGAGGATCGCTCAGAGATAAGGCTAGTAAGTGCTGGTAGGTGGAAATAGCTGCCATGCAGCGAGGGTAATCCAGAGTAAGGTGCACATGGGTGTCTAACTAATGCACTAGCGGAAGTGTAGCGAATTCAATCCAGTGCACATGCCACCGTTTCTGATTTACTATGACAGCGTGGAAATGAGCGGGACTACTAAGATTAACTCGAGCGGTAATTTGCCGCTACTGTTTAGTGCTCCCACTTGAAGTAGCTTGACCACATGCTACATACAGGAGCAATGTTAAGTACTGTTCTTTTCACAGGTAGCACTAGTCCCGTTCCTGCAGGAAGCAGCCCTCCCTCCGCTGCAACGACTGAATCACCTGCTGGAGGTGTGTCTGTTTTCTCTCTCTCCTTATGTTCTAGAACTCTTCTAAGTAATTTCGCAAGAACGGGAGATACGTGAAGAAGTTTCAGAAACTCGGGAAGAAAGGTTTTGGAACTTCAGGAATTCCTACTTTTTTGCTGTTGCAGATTGAATTCCTATCTGTAAAATGTTTTAGGAATTCCTACTTCTTGTTGTTGCCCGGGCAGACCAACTGATGCTCGAGCTTAGTTCTATGTATTTTATGTTGCAGAATCAGCAGGTAGTGAGGGTAAAGCTGGAGGTGCTTCACCAATTGGAGCTTACATTGGTGAGGCGGCTGCTGCCTTGGTGGTATTGATAATCGTTGTATTAGTGGTATGCCGTTGTTACACCAACAGAAAGATGAAGAGATATAGATTCTTTTAGCCTACGAGCTATCTATCTAGAATTAGAATGCGGAACCTGATCTAAACCCCAGCTGCAATTTAGGAGCTGGTACACATGATCAGTCAGGACATCTGTCTTGTGATCTGCATGTGGGAAGCTTTTTTTACATTCTGAGGGATGTGGATCTTGTGTCTTGAAATTGTAGATCCTCCAGGTACCTTTTGTTGAAAAAAATTCTCTTATGGAAGGTCATGTGTGTCCAGAGGTAAGTACTTACTGAACTTTTGTGGAATGTCGGCACTATGGTGAAAACTAAGCGATCAGCAGGGTGTTTAATAAAGAAATAATTTAGTGTGATCTTGTGCATGATGTAGTAACCTTCAAACTATCGAATCTCTGAACTCTGAGAACAAATACACAGCATACAATTATGAATGGATCGGCCCATTAACTCTGTGGGTTTTGCAATATTTCGGAAAGAATAAAGATTGAATCCATTTGGTTTGAGACAATTTCTTTCAGTAAGCAGCCAGTAAGCTGCAGGAATTAGCAATCAACAGTAGTTTTTACACAAAGATTTAGGGGCAGCTTCGAGAAAACGCAGTTGAGATTTCGATAGTACACACAGTTAGGTTTTCTTCTTTATTGGATGGCACAAGATTGCAAGGAGCTTGGACTCGAGACAGAAGATATGAAAGCATCAATTGAGTGTGTCCTGAATGCTGCATAACTGATCCTGATCTGCCACCTGACTGCATATTCATAATTGTTCCCAATAGAGACCCTAAATTTCTATATTTCAGCCGTGCATCTATGAATCATGGAGCATCTTCCCAGAGATGGCAGTGAGATACGGGAAAACATTGGGCATTTAATGAATGTGGAGACAAACATGCATTTATAGTAGGACCCTGAAGGCAACAATTTTGTAAATCTGTCTACTTACACTCAAATCATAGCAACAATCGGTTGAACAGATTTTGAAAGAGTCAGAAACCTAGGTCCTAGATGACTACGCTAAGATAGAAACGCCGAAGAATGATTTCAAAAGGAAAATTGGAAAGGTCCAAAGAAATTAGAGAAAAGAAAAGAGAAAAGAAAAAGAATCTTGAAGACTAAGAATTATCGACAACGAAGTGATCGGTGTTCAGTGGTAACGACATGACCATGATCCTGTAAATTGCAAAAGTCAAATCTATTATGGAATGGTCTCTGATGACATGCAGTTAGCCGTGGACAAGCTCAGTAAATGCCCTTGTCATGACCTCATCAAAGAGCATTGCATTGTAGTGACCATTTACAACAGCATTTCTCTTGCGAACCAACATTGACCATGTAAGGTTCGAAACTTTTTGCAATTCATGCCGAAAACTTCGATGATTCAGTAGTGCTTGGAAGCTCGTTTGATACAATTGGTCAGTTATTCGTGAACCCTGCTGCTTCTGGCGATTGCATAATTACGGCGTGAAGCTCTGAAGCAGAAGATGTATTTAACAGTGGACGTTGTTGACGTTGTAACGGTATGTCCTCCCTTCACATCAAATTGTGTCGCCACGCGACCGCCTTGCAGGAAATGCTTTAGTTTTATACTTTCAAATTTTCTAAACATTGCAAGCTTAAAGGCATAGGCAGTAATTTCACGCCAGATTTCTTCGCTGGAGATATAACAGCGTCTCATGTCTGGAGCGAAGAAATCTGGCATGAAAACCTTGCCTAAGCCTCTTAAGCTTGGAAACAGAAGAAAACGCAATTAATGTAACCACTTCTTCAGCTTAAATCTTACATGTCCAGATTGCAAAGAACCAATCATACCAAGCCAGAAACACGGTTTAGTACCTCACGCAGGAATACTAATTCAAACCGGGTAAGAAGAAGATGATGTTCTGCAAGATTAAGAATCTGCCTACGGGCGTTTAAATCGGATCATCAAAAGTTCTAAGCAAACCCCGTAACCGTAATTCCTTCTAAGGGCTTATCGAAGTAACTCCACAGAAACTGCATCTTGACCTTGCCGAATCAAGCTTCAAACAATTTGCAGCAAGTTTAAGGCGAAGGTTCTATGACGTTTTAAAGACTATCCTGGGATCAAGCCTGTACATGTGCATAATAGAGAGCCTCCGGATCATTAGCGTCCGTCAGTTTCTGGTCTAAGGAAGGTGAGAGTAAGACGTGCAGCGCAGCAGCAGAGAAACAAAAAAGGAGAAACGAAACGATCTTATGAATCCATAAACTCGACTTGATCATCAATGTGCTGTATTTGTAAGTGCCCCGGGCTTCTCGCCCTGCGCTCTTCAATGAATCAAGTACTGCACATCCGTGTTTTTTTTAGGAATCTTTGTTTCCAGCTGAAGTGGCCATCATTAATAGGAAGATGTAGAAAAAGTGGCCATCATCCCTAGGAAGATTCTGGCTAGAAACCAAACATGAAGTACAAATCTTTAATCATATTTCTATATTTTTTCTACACTGAAAACCAAATGTAGAAATCTGACTATTTTTATTAAGTTTTCTCCTCACTTTTGGCGATTGAAAACCTCTAATATCACTTGATTTTCAAATTTTAAATCTTTAATTTCCCTTTTTGGCAAAATTTCGTCAATTAAAAAAATGGCTCCTGCAGATTCTGATGTAGTGTGAGGTAGTGTAGTCTGTTTTCTTATTCAGAACTGAATGATCCTGCTGCAATTGAATAGGAATTAAACTCAAGGATTCCCGAGGGCCATTGCACGGAAATTTTTGAAAGCAATGAGTTAGTTCGACTGTCTGGATCAGCGTCATGTTGAGCAGTTGTGGGTTGCAGTCTATTGAATTATATTACTTCATTTTTTCCTGGGTACCGCTCGAGGGAGAGTTGTGTGATCGATTGGGGTGTCTCAGGGTCCCTGGACCAGCAACAGTCATGCATAAAGAGGAGAGTACGTGACCTGCTCGCACTGTTTGGTATCTTTTAACTTGATCCCTTATACTCTCGATATGTTGGACTACTGATCTGCTTTGCTTATTTGCTTGTTCTACTGATATAGCTTGGTGATACAACATCTTTGTACTTTAATTCCAGATTGACATTTCACAACTAGTCGAGCTGCTCTAGTGGGTGGACGGATCAGCTATTTTGCACGATGCAGTTGCCTTCAGGAGTAGTTGAGATGTTGCACCAGCGAGTACATCCATCACCAATGGTTCAGCTTAGATGTCAGGTACTTGATAGCTGCTGTCAGATCGATGGGCGCCGCACCTGTCCGCCAGCTCCCCTAGTGCCCTGCAACTAGCGATCAGCTACATTAATTCAAAAGATGCATGAATTTGGTCGGTTCATTCATTCCGTAGAAGCTAAAGTGTCCATCGCATGCGGTAGCTGTATGTCGTGTTGGCTGGCCATATGAGGAAGAGACATCCATAATTGATATCAACATTCACGAATCTGGTTAGTTCATTCACTCAGTCTCAGTAGCGAAACTGTCCATCTCATGCGGTAACTGTAGGTGTTGGTTGGGTTTAGGGTTGGCCGTATGAGGAAGACATATCAATAGCTCATTTATATGACCTTATACGGTAATATACGGCTATTGAATGCATGCATATTCCGTGGAGCGTCGGTTGGTTCTATAAACCACTCGTGAGACAATTATCCATCTCAAGATAAGGAAACTAGTCAATTGCAATTGTTTTCAAGGCTGTGTGCCGAGCAGCTTATTGTCTATTGTTGAATTGAATTTGGATTGTATACCATTAATAACTACGGTGCGGCGGGTCGGGCAGCTCCATATGTCAGGATCAGTGATTAGTCATGCGTGCTGCAATACTCTATATTCTTGTTCTGCTTGGACCTTTTATTTTCAAGTGCCAATGGCAGGTACCTGCATCAAGGAGGAGGAGGAGAAGGACAATAGGCGCAAATTGGCCGCACCATCACCGTGCCCTTGTACACGGACACAAATTAGCTACAACTACCATTCTAATTGAACACGGACGTCTGAATATGGTAGCAATACCTTGTATGATACAATAAAAGAAATTGTTGATGTTTTTTTAACTTTCTAAGACACTGAATTGAAAAGAACCAAACCACTGAAAATTTTACACATGTATCTGCAGGGAGACTATGCTGTAACAAGAAGATGGACACAAATTGCACATGAAAAATCAAGTTATATAACATCATGTCTGAATTCGCCCAATCTAAAATGGTCTCTGAAATATTCAAATTGAGTATTATGCTGATGGCTGCCAGGGAATTAAATGGGTTGCTGATCAGTATTATTTTTTTGAATTTTGTGAAGTGCAGCCAAAGTGGAGATAACCACAGGAAGATCTAGCCAAATCTGGCTATAAACCAGATATTAATGTGAAAACAATAAACCCAATAAAGTGATACTAGCCCTTTCATTCATGGATGAACATTGGTGCTTTCAATTGTTAATCAAGTTGTTGGTTTCTTTGTTATTCATTTTCCAACTATAGAACACTCCCAATAATTACCCTATATTTGAGCTGTGCTCTGCTGTGCACTATGAGTGACGATCAACTATTTAATTTTTTTCTTACATGTTTTCATATGATTTTCAACAATTCATCAATATTTATGTCATGTCACATTTAATTTAAATTAATGTACATTTCATGGACATGAAATACAGATGTTATTTGTTTTTTCATATCCATGTTGGTGGAGAAGGAAAAGAGTGAGTTGGTTATAAAATGGAGGTAATTATTAAGAAAGGTGGGAGATAGTTATTAAGATATTTAATAGAAAAAAGTACTTAAGCTTTTTTTTAACTGTGTTAAGTGTACAAAAGAGATTTTTTTAGATGACATTGACAAATAGACATCATTTTAAAAATTATATAAGTGTGATTGAAAGGGAGGTTACTAATAGAGTTTTCCAAAAAAAAAGTTCTTGATAGTTTTATTTATTTTGAATTTGAGAATTTGTTCAAGAGTTGTGAAGTGTTTTAAGCACAAGTGGAGTTTTAAAAAGACACACGTGTGACAATTGAAGAGCTGATAGGTGTGAGGATTTATAACTTGGTGCAACCCTACATTGGGAGACGTGTAAGGTATGTGGAACTCAGACTTGTAGCCAGGCATTATTTTTTTTTCCATTACTAGAGTAAGTTGGGTTAGATTCTATTATTTTTTACATGAACACAAACTGATCTTTAATGTGGTTTCATAATCTGTAGTTTCATATGCATTTCAATCATTTGTTCAAATTTGATTGAAACTAAATCACACCAAAAGGCCAAGTGATCATCATTTTGTGTCCCTAAATTTATTTTTGGATTTTTGCAATCACCCACGTTGTTCAACCAAGTTGTCGCAATGCTATTGCTAGAAAATGCACCCTTACATATTCTTACAATAGCCCTACAACTTGAAGAGCTTAGAAATAGTACCTTGATGAACACTGTGCGTCTTCTCTATCAAATATGTGTGTCAAATTCACAACAACTTTGGCTTTCTGCGTACAACACAATGACCTATATGTCTATTACTGCATCTTCAAATTTGAGGGGTTCTATATAATTCTTTACCTTAAGATGATAGAGTCTCACCAACTACAAATTACAATGTGCACCTGAGGTTTCCACTGCAAAACACAGTATTTATAACATTTGTGCCAACTTTCTTTCCTCACCTTTCACATTGGCTTTTAACCTGAAACTTCATGTGGGTACTTGGTTTTAATTTTAAGTAATTAAAAATTGATCCAAATGTTTGAAGTTGGGTGCTTTTGACTTGTCAATTGTCTCAATTTGACAGGGCACATATGATGGAATCCATGTCCAACTAAAAAACAATTCATATTCCCTACTTTCCTAACTTACAATTTTTTTGTTATCCTATGTGATACATGCTATGTTTGCCATTCATTTGGAGGTTTTCACAGTTCAAATCCAAAACCATGTACATGTCATCTGCCATAATGCCCACATTTTCACTGGGCATGAAAATCTTTGGGCTTAAAGCACACATGCAACATGCTCACCCTTGTGTCTTCAATTTTCAACCATCTACTATAGGGGAAACTTCAACACATGTTTGCCTAATAATTAATTAGTTTTGAATTATTTTTTTCAAAACTTAAATGTTCCTCTATATGTCCAAATATTTTTCATTTTCTTTCATTTATTTTTAAGAATTCAACATTTCTACTTATGCCATGAGTGTGAAGGTATTACGGTAGCTTGTAAGTACTAATTCTTATTTTGAAAATAGTATCAAACTATAGTTACAGAATTAAATTATACTTCCAACATAAGTTCTATAGAACTAATACAAACTACATAAATAGCTTGAATTCTACATAATTTATAGAAATTCATTTTAGACATACACAATTAATACATGTGCAAAACAAAATTCCCAAACCTATTGTTATTCTTTGTTTTAGAATTTAGTTGTATAATGCCCAAAAACATAATGAAAAAAGAATCGTGAAAAAAATCTTCCCTTCTAGAACATAATTCAAAATGTAATACCATATTTTTATTGTTGGTTAGTACCATAATGACTATTGTAAGCATTATTTACTTACAATAGTTCTATTACATAATGAATTCAAAATAATTATGAAAAAAATTTAAACCATCAAATCTAGCAATCCCAAATTGGCCTTAAAAGAATCTTGAAGCCTACATACAACAAGCTATTATGCTAAACATTGAACACAATGGTCTTTTCCTACCATTTTCGTTGGTCTTTTAAAATTTTCACAAACCTACCAAACCTTAGCATGTGATGAGTTTTGTTGAAATAAAATGTACTAGCATCAACTTTGAGCATTGAAATTGTGGATTTTCAATGGCCTTTGTTTTTTAACAAGTTGTCAAGCTTTGGAATCAACAACTTTTGTTTTCCTTTGACAAAAATGCATTCTTTACATTTCACATGATGCATTTCACCCTTTTTGTCCCACATTGATTCTGCCCATGGTAGCTTGGTGGTCCAAGTATTTCAAAACTTCTTTGAAGGTTCGCACAATTTTCATTTCTTCTTTTCTTAGATTTGCTTTGATGGATCTTCAATGTCACATGTTGGATCAACATCATACATAACACATTTAAACCAAGATCTCTCATGCAGGTTTAAGGTTTTACGTGGTGAGAATTTTGGGGAAGATGAAAGTAAATGTTGTCTTGAGGTTAAGAACAGAGACCTAAAGGAAAGATGGGGCAAAATTGGATGTTTTTCAAAATCTACAAACGGCACCATTTAATAATTAATAAGAAAAACATCCTCTACAAAGTTATGAAGTGCATTAACTTGTAAGATTTATAACATGTTATTCAACTATGTTAATACATTGAATGAAGTTTCAACTTGAACCCATTGAAATATGAAAAAACCTTAAAAAACTAATAGAAGAAAATCAAAACCTAAAATAACCAACAAAAGTTCAAACTTTCAAAGTTCAAACTATAGAAGGGTACAACATTGGAGGGTGAAAGCATGTGATCAAGTAGACAGCAAATGTACTTTGTCACAAAAATTACAAATAAATACAAAAGATTTTTGTTGCATTGAAAGTAGAAATATTATTTTATTTCATGATTAATATGAAAATATTTTTTATTATAATATTATAATTTTGAAAAATGAACATCTTCATGTATATTTAAGTAGATTTTACAAAAATTACATCTATTTACACATGAAATGTCCAATGTTATAAAATGGGTTGCAAGTAAATGGAATATTGGAGTTTATTTATTTTCAAGTTAATGGAGTTTTAAAAAATACATGTGTATTATCAAATTATGCATGTTATAATCATAATACATAAAAATTTTAATGTAAAAGTAGGTTAGAACACCAAATTGACCCTATCAAGTTCAAATCTACTTTTCACATAAGTTATGATAGTAAAGTTTTTTAATTTTGTATTCAACATACCATAAACTAAATGAAAAAGCATGTTTTTTCATATTTCTACTTTCACAAGTTTTCAATCTACTTTCATGTGTTTATATAAAAAATTGGGCAAACTATTTTTTTTCTGGCTACTTGACCATGCTTGCACCTTGCAAAACTTCAAAAGCTAAAAATTAAACTTAGAAGCATCAAACTTCAAAATTTGAAACTAATAGTTTATTTCAAGATGTACACATGCAAACTTGAAAGTGAACTTTCCTCGAACACAAAGCTTGAAAGAGCAAGCATCTTTATTTCCCAAATATCATTGAACAACAACACAAGCAACCCCTGAGGCCTAAAAGTAGTTGAAATTGCCATCATCATTAATTTTTTATGTTTGTTCATATGCTATGTCCATCAGCCTAAGTCCCCTATCAACTGCAAGCTCTTAGAATTCATCCAATTTTTCAGTCTCAACACAAAACAACTTGAATGAAAAAATGTAACTTAACAAATTTGATTCCAAATTTCTACAGCAACAAAATTATTATAAACATGACATTGTTGTTTGATAGAAAAATTGCACCATATCAAATCCCAAGGCAAAATCCTAATACCTACAAATTAAATTTTAGCTTTAAAATGTTATTGACAAATCTTATATTTCATTGTTTCGCCACCTCCTGACGATGCACACACAATAAAGGTCTGTAAGGTGGTGAAAAACTCACTATGATGACAGGAATGATGACAAAAACTTGTTAACGGTGTGAGAGACAGAAGCAAATTAGTGTTTTTTTGTTTGTTACATGGTGGCGATCCTACCACTTGGCAACAATAGCACTAGGCGAAAACGTGAGATCAAAACCCTGGTTTTTCTAATGGACTTGTCACGGGCTCCCTGGTGTCACCTTTTGGTGATATTTCGTTGAAAAAAAAATGCTAATGGGAAGTATATAAGTCCTGTAGTACTTGTGGGAGAGCCAACCATATTTGGGAATCCAAGATATATGCATTTACCAATCCCATTTCTCCCATAAACAATTCCCGTCTACTTTCTCTTTACACAATACAAATTGCTTGATCTGCAGCATTCAAGGCAGATCTCATGTTCAAATATTCTTTTCAGGACCTTGAACTGGAATTTCACGTTGGATGTATAGAGAATTTTTTCTGTCAAAGATTCCTTTCACGATTGATGTTGTTAGACTGGGTTGTGCTAGTGCAAGGTGAATTTGTCTCTTTGCAATCTCAATCCAACCAGAAATTTCTCTTTGCCAATGTTCCATTCCCAAATGAGATTTTAGACTTGTTTGTGCAAGTAAAACAGTAGGAAAGAATGTGGTTTTTCTCACACAATATATCCGATTTGACATTAAGTTATGGGACATATTACATTTGCATAATATGTGCCATAACTTAATGTCAAATTGTAATCTTAATGTAATATACATGCCACAATAAATACTACATATTGTAAGTTGTAATAGATGAAACCACAAAATTTATCTCATACATTTCATGAGCCATATAGGCTTTTGTGTGAGAAAAACCATATTCTCTTGTAGTTTAAGGTGAACTTTCATCCTTGCAATTCCCTGCCAACAGAGCTTTCTTATATCATATATGGTTTCAGATTTGTTCGTGCAAGTGCAAGGTGAATTTGCCTTATTCCATTCTCAGAATTTTTGGGTAGATGTTGATCATGGTTCCTACAAATCTTTGATTTCCAGTCCAGGAAATTTCTCATGGACTCATTACTAAGGGGGATAACCCTATGCGGGAACCCTGGACTGTATTAGTCAATTTCATCATAGCTGGAATGATACCAGCCCATTACAAGGTGCAAACTTTAGTACTAAATACCAACACACCTGCACGGGACCTGCATGTGATCTGGACAGCTGAAAAAATTCTAAGTCTGTAGAGATGGGCTGCACACACAATTATGTATCCAAGTTGACCATTGACAACATTGAGATTTTATTAAATATATAACCAGAAAAGTTGAAAACATTGGACACAACGAAGCTAGAGACGACTATGCTAAGATCCAAACGTCCAGATAAATTTCAAAGGGAAATTGGAGAGTTCCAAAGAAATTAGACAATTGCTACTTAAAGAAGCAGCAAAGGAAAAGAAGAATCTTAAAGAATCTTAAAGAAAAAGATTTATTAAGTTTAAAGAGGTGGTCGGTGTTGATGACTACATTCTGTACATTGCAAATCTATAATGGAATGGTCTCTGATGAAGTGCATTTAGGTTTGGAACAAACTCAGTAAATGCCCTTGTCATCAGAGACCATTGCATTGTAGTGAGCATTTCTCCTCCGTCTTAGCAAAGTTGATCGACGTGTTGAGTTTCCAACGACAGAGATTGTTGAATTTCTTGGCATCTATTGGTAGAATTCTCTGGCATCTTGCAATTGATGCCAAAGAGTTCCACGCCGTGAGTGCTTTGGAAGCTCGTTTGATACAATTGATCCTTGCAAACCCCTTCCTAAGTGCTGATCATCGTCTCAACTCCATAGAGAATTGATCTTGAGTTTGCAGAGTCAAGGTTCAATCACTAATTTTCTGCAAGTCAAGATCAGTTGTCCATGTAGTTTTAACTGCTGACCCGGGATCGAGGATATACATGTACATAACAGAGAGCCTCCTGATCACCACTGTTTCGTCAGGTTCAGAGGAATGTGAGACGAAGAAGATGTGCAGCATAGAAACAAAAAGAAAGATATATGAAATGTTCATATGAATCTAGAAAGAAGAATTGAACAATGTGCTGTATTTATAAGTGCTCCCTGCAGCCAGCTCGTAAATGAATCAAGGACTACAGATACTGAAATACAGTGTTAATTCTATTTTCTTATTCAGACCGGAGTATTCCTGCCGCAATTGAATAGGCACTAAACTCAATTCCGACCTATGGGCCATTGCAATGAAATTTTTGGAAGCAATGAATCTAGGGTCCCTGAATCAGTAACAGTTATAAATCAAAGAGGAGAATACGTGACTTTTTTGCATGATTTGGTCTCTTTTACTTTTATCCCTGATGACGCTGCTTACAGCTTGAGTTGGCTTTGTTCGTGGGATGTACTTTTCGCTGAACTGGATTGATTATAACTTAGCTGTGTGGATGTTGGACTACCTTCAATCTTTTTGACTAAATTAGGTACGTTCATCCAGTAGTGACTGCAGGGATAATGTGATGAAGCAGCTGATGTCGTGCTGGTGAGCTACGGCTTGTGGAAAAACGACACTTAATTCGATTGCATGATTCTCATAAATTAGTTAGGACAGATTATATATACATTTGTCACTCATTTTGCAATTTCACTAGGTCCTCGCCTAAGGTTTAGGATTACCAGTTTAAGGTTGCCACAGGTCTAAGCTTGGTCTAGCTAAATGTCGTGTTGTTAGTGTTTTTTTATGCTTGGCCCTGAGAACGCAAAAAAACGCGTTCGGTGCTGGCCAGTGTATTCAGCGACGTTGAAGTCGCTCCATCATGCCTGCTGGATCTAAAGAAACCCCTTGAGATAATTAACCCGGGGGTTTGTCTCTTGTTAAATGCAATGCGACTGGAACATCTAGCGCAAAAAGCAGCTCCTCTGTTGAGACCCATAACTGCCTTCAGGCTCCACTGATTTTTAAATTGAAATTGAAGGATCAGGCTCCAGATCGGTTATGTACATTCATTAGTATCAACTCAGCAACATTCAGCAGCATGGGAAGGTGATTTACTCTTTCTCATCTATATTTAGTCAAACCTTGGATCACTTGCGTGACTATTGTTGCCGGGCAGTTATTTGTACACTCATCAGGGAAACTGCTTGGTATCTTCAATTTCAGCCAGATTTCGTCCTAAATTCGAGACACGGATCTGCTTGCTTACTTGCTTGTGCCACTAATATAGTTTGATACTACATCTTTGTACTTTAAATCCAGATTGACAGTTTCCTAGGCAAGTTATTGGGAGGACTCATCTGCTCTTACGATGCAATTCCCTTTAGTAGTAGTTGTGATGTTGCACCAGCACGGACATCCATTAGCAATGGGGCAGCTGAGATGTCAGGTACTTAGTCGCTACTGTCAGATCAATCCGCACCGCAACTGTCAGATAGCTCCAGCGTCCCGCAACTGATCAACTACACGAATTAGATGCATGAATTTGGTTGGTTCATTCACTCCGTTTAGGTAGAATGTCATCTCATGCGGTAGCTTCAGGCCGTGTTGGCTGTCCATATGAGGAAGACACATCGATAGTTCATCGTATACGACCTTCTAAACATGCAAGAATATTGTGGTTCGTTCATGCATTAATTCAGTACCAGTAGCTAAAACGTCCATCTCATACGGTAACCGCGTGTGTTGGTTGGTCATATGAGCAAGACAGATCCATACAATCTTATACTACTCTATAAGCATGCGTGAATTTGGTTGATTCATTCATCCAATAGTAGCTAAAATGTCAATCTCATGCGGTAGCTGCAGGTGTTGGCTGGCGACCCTATGAGGAACACATACATAGCTCATTTTGTAATAGCTAATAATATGGCCTCTTGATTACATGCATCCGTGGAGGGAAAGGCTGCACGGTTGACTCATGACGGATGAATCATATCTCAAGATTCTGGAACTATTTAATTGCATTGATCTCAAAAAACTAAAAAGTTTGTGTACCCGTGGGTCGCGGTTTATTGTTTATTGCTGAATTTAAAGTTGATTGTATTATCAATACTTACATCGTAGCTAAATTATCCATCTTATGCGGTACAGCTGCAGCCTGCAGGTGTTGGCAGGCAGCTGTAATAGGAAGGAAGTTGGATACCTTATTTTTATAAGACCTTATACGACCTCTTCAATGCATGCATCCGTGGAGGGAAGGGCTGCATGGTTCGCTGTATATACAATTCGCGAAACAATTATGTATCTCAAGATACGGAAACTAGTTAATTACACCTGATCTAAAACAATTGGAACATTTATGTAACAGGCCGCGATTCATTGTCTATTGCTGTTGCTTGTAGATCAATTATGTCTGCAGTACTGTTAGTTAAAATGTCCATCTCATGCAGTAAAATCTGGAGGTGGTGACTGGCTGTCCATAGGTCTTTGTAAGGCCTTATAAGGTTTCTTCAATGCATGTATGTCCCTGAGGGAAGGGGTGCACGATAGGCTCTAGATAAGTGACTCCTGATTATATTATATCTCAAGCTACAGAAACTAATTACAAAGTACCCCAGGCCTGTGGCTTATTGTCGATTGCTGAATTGAACGTTGATTGTATATCGATTACGTCTACATAGTGCTAGCTAAAACGTCCATCTCGTGTGGTAGAGCCTACAGGTGTGGCTGGCTGCCGAATGAAGACATATCGATAGCTCCTTTTATAAGACCTTATACGGCTCTTAAATGGATTCATATTTTGTTGTGGGAAGGGCTGCATGATCGCTAAACAATTGTAAACATGTTATAATAATTTTTTAATAAGAATGTAAACATGGTGTAAGTGCATTTGTTTTAGCTGCTTTTGCCTCTTGTTTGAGGGTTTAGGGTTTACATTCTTATTATAACAACTTTACATCAACACAATTCTCTGCCCAAGAAGAGTCCTCTCCTCTATTAGCGGTCTTCTCATCTTCTTTATTTTCTAAACTAGTCTTTCAAAACCCTGCAAAACTTTATTTATAAACACAAAGCAAATTCAAAATATGTACAAAGGAATAAGGGAAAAAAAAGGGGGGGGGGAGAATTGAAAGGATGTCAACTAAGCACAAACTAGATGTCAAAATCTTGAGCCATCTCTCAAAACCCTGCAAAACTTTATTTATAAACACGCCATAAATTTGAAAAATGTACAAAGGAATAAGGAGAAAAAAAGGGGGGAGAATTCAAAGGATGTCAACTAAGCACAAACTAGACGTCAAAATCTTGAGCCATTTCAACAACCGACTATTTGTAGGGTCATGATTTGTTTGAGTGTACAGAACATACTGACCCACATAGTTTTTGTGTGGTTTTTTCAACAAAATATTATATAGTGCAATGTTAGATGTTTTTTAATGAAATTTTGAAATTGCAATAATATAATATACAACAAACACATCACAAAAATGCTGAGACATATTCATAATTATGAATATAAATGATATTAAATGGTAGCATTGTAAAAACATCAAATTTATGTCCCATTGAATAAATATCCCATACATGTATGAAAATGTTATGTGTATAATTAATTTTTTGAAAGACAAATGATGTGTTTTCATCAATATTCATTAGATGGATCTTTTCACCAATTTTTAAACCCATCCATTAATAATGACTATGAAAACTTGTGTATTTAGATCTTTTTGAAAATTGTCCACATTGAAAAATACATTATTTTGTTAAGAAATGGTATGAAAGTAATTTCGAAGGTGTTAACAAGGAAGTATACTAATGTCACCTATATTTTTATGTTTGAAACTAATCCTTTTAAAGTTATAGTCATATGGTTTATAAAAGGATCTTAGATTTTTTTGAATATCCATAAAATGTGACTTCTTTTCATAAAATACCAATAATTTTCATATATTTGAACCCAAAATGGGTACAATAATGCCATGTGTCATATGGTTTGAATGCTTGAAGATTTTGACACATAAAAAATTGTGTAATTCATATGTTTAAATGGGAAGGTTAATGGAAATGTGTAAAAAAAATTTGGCATTTGAAAAACTAAAAGACTATAATACCATATAAAAAATTATAAATTTAAGCAAACTAAGACCTTATAATAGGTCAACCATGGTGATGGGGGTTGTGTTCTAAACAGGTGAAAATCAGGAAATAGACCTACCGCTATCAGGTGAAAGCATGAATAGGTGAATAGTTGGGACTATCACACTTGTAATTTTTTTAGATTACATACAAACATAAAAATTTTAAATATATTCAAAAAAAAATTCAATTTTTTAATTATTCATTTTTTCATAAACTTTAATGGGAATCATCATTAAATTTTGGATGAATTATAAAAAGATTATGGACTCATAATGAACTTTTGAAATGACAACATGACATTTGTCACATCGAAAAAATGAAAAATCTGAATTCAAAAAATATGTAAAATTAATGTCAAAATAAAAATTAAAAAATAAGGCATTATCAAATGAAAATTTTGTTACTAAAGTGCATTGAAATTTATATATATATATATATATATTTTAAGGTTCTAAATGATGTGATTATTGTACAATTTTATCCTTGAAAATCCATTTCACATTTAAAAATTTAATCTTTTGCATGTATTTTTTTATCAATCACATGTTTAAGGATATTCATAAGTTGACTTATTAATAAAGCATAGGGGATAATTATAAGATTTATGGTTTGATAATTATTAAAGTTGTAAAAAATTTGTTAGTGTTAAATTATGAACTCTCAAACACCGCTTTTGAACCACCTAACCATGTTTTCACCCTACTACCCAATCTAAAATGGAAGATGTTTACGAATGCAATCACAATGAAAGGAGCCAAAATAGTTGTTGACTATAATAAAAAACTACACCTTTTCAAGTTTTAAAAATTGTCAAAAATTATGTTGAAATGATATTTACATGAAATTTTACAATTGTGTTTGCTACCTTATGAAATTGCAACACTCAAAATTTGAAACAATTTCATTATGGTGTGACAATTTTTTAGCACACATATAATATGTATAAATCAGTTGTTAGATGTGCTCGTAAAATTTGAATGTGTTTTTTCCTACCAAAAACTTCACCAAATGCTTTCAAATTTTTTTATGGGCTTTAATATATTTCATAAAAAGGTCCTCATTTTTTGCACCATTAAAAAATCATTTTAGATGTGATAATTGGATTCTAATTTTTGAACGTGCTTAATGGCTATAATAATTCAAAATTTGTGATTATGATTAAAATGAAAGTTGTACATTTTATTATAATGTAGGTCCTAATAAAAAAAATCATAATTTTTTGATGCAATAATTCATGTTTCCATTCAAGTCAATATCTAGATCAAAAAACTATATGTAGGTAATTGGCAAAATGGGACCCAGAATGCAATATTTGCATTAAAAAAATAACATACTATTATATACACACATTGCATAAATATTTGAATATTTAAACATCATTTTTCCTACTATTTATATGTCATACATGGTGGCAAATTAGAGTTATAAGATTTATTAACATAAAATTCCAAAAAAAAAACATCATTGTAGATGAAAAACACATCAATGGACACAAAAATGTAATCCCAATAAAGGCAATAACTTTTGAATGGTTTATATTAAAGAAAAATTAATTAAATGCCTAATTGATAGTTAGGGTTTCAATGAGTTGTTGTTCCAACATGGGAATTATTCACTTGAACTTTTCTACAATGATCAAGCCCTAGAACAAAAAGTGTCCTTGTACATCAAGTGATTTCACTGAATTTTGAATGAATTTGTTGGTTATAGTGAATGGGACCTAATGGGGACATAACGAATTCATTGGTTTAGTGAATAAAGACTAATGAACTACCCCCACATTTAGTAATATTGAAGTGAGCAAATGTGTTGAAGGTCCGTAGTGTTGAATGTGCAAAATTCCCATGGCCAAATTCAGCTTTGATGTACTTCACTTCACGTATCAAGTTCTAATTTTGTTATCTTGTCATCTTGTTCAAGGTTTTAGTCTTCAATCACACTCTTGCACCAAGTCTTAAAGGTTTTCAAGGTTTGAAAGGGACACCAAGTTCAAAAATGGCGAACCTTTCATCTTGGCATTTTGAAACTGCAAGCTTAACATTTCTTACCTAAATCCCAACTTGCAATGTTTTCAAATGTTTTAAGTGTTTGATTCTACTACTCTTCAACAAATCCATTTCTTGAACTCCAATTGCACACACCTCTTTAAACAAACTAATATGAGTAGTTGTGCTTATAAATAATAAATATGGTTTTTTGAATTGCAGTTGCATGTGCATATTTGAACATCTATATTTGTTTGCAGATCTAGTTTTGCATTCCACCAACAACCTTGAAGGTCCCCTAAAGTTGCACAAACCCAACATTTGATGCTTGGATGTGAACGAACCACCTTGAATGCAAGTTTTTTTGCAATGTTGTGTTCATTTGAAGGTAGCTAGAGGAGGCTCTCTAATTCATGTCAAAAATGTTTTATGCAAATTATAATTGATAAATCCAATTTATTGTTGTTTAAAAGGAGTTGTGTTTTCTATGGATCTAACATTTGAACAAACGCGATGTAACAACTTGGACATGTTCAAATTTTGAATTCCTCATAGAAAGCAACAAGAACAAACAAAAGACTAAAGCTATTGCAATTTGTCGTTTGATGAATGAAGATGATTTCGAAATGTTTGTTGATGATCAAGAAGAATTATATGTAGAAAAGGAGGATCTAGAGGAGTTACATGCAAAGAATGAAAAGAAGCATGCTAATCAAAACGCCAATCATGATGAACTTGTGTGTTGAGAGTGAAAGGGAAGATGAATGGGTGCAAGAGGAAGATGCTTGTAAGCAATGGAGGTGGATGTATGCTCAAGAGATGCATAAACTTTTATGCATAAATGATAAGGTGCAATCCTAGGCGCTCACCATCTTACACCAAAGAGATGTAGAACTTCTTATGTAGTAGAGAAGACTCCACCCCTGCGTCACATTGTATGTAGGGTAAAGCTCAATGCCAAGGGCTTTACCACGTTGGGTTTTACCCAGCATAAAGACCCACTCCAATTTTCTTTATTTTCCAGTGATACCTGGTGCGGAACTTCAGCTGTCACATGAAGAAGAAAAAAATTTAATTGGGGGATATTTCAAAAAATGGAACACCTATAATATCAAAATAGTATTTCATTCTTTGAAACGGCCCCCAAACAGCTGAGGGAAAAATGCACTGGGTAACATGCCCTCCAAGTACACTAAAAGAAATCAGAGCAGGCATGGTCCTGGGTGCTCCCCTAATTCGAGGGTCATAGTCCATAAGGAATAGGCCCAAAACATAGGGGATGCCCCTGGGAGCAGCCCTTCCCCAGCTTTACAATACAAAAGTGTGAAGACCTGCAACAAATTTCTTAGTGGATTTGGAGGTAATGTTATGGAGCGAAATTTTTCATCAAAGTAGGAGAGTTTTGTTTTGAAAAGTTCCTCTCCTTCGCTTGGTCTGTGTTTATGTCATGTAAATCCCTCAAGCAAGGGCATTATCAAAATCAGGCCTACACTTGACAGACATAGTATGCCAGGATTGATTGGCAGACCTTAAAAAGTTCAAGAACTAAATACTAAGACAGCCTACACACACTAGACTGTCCCATAAACATAACAACAGTTTGTTTATTATTTTTTATAATCGTTACAAGTTGAAAATTAAAAAATTAAAAAACCAAGTGCTGAAGTTAAGGATTCAAATTTAATTAATTATTTGACAGTTTGTTGCCAAATCTGATCAGAGAGTATTATATTGGCTTGCCCTGGCCCTTATTTTGATAATGCCCTGCCCTCAGGCTTTTTACCCTACACTTTTTGTTCTCAATGGCAAAAGGGTTTAGGGTTTAGCGCGAGGCCTGGCAAGGGCAAGCCATAAAGGCAGTCATGGGGGCAGATTATGGCCTAGCAGACACCTTTCCTGGCATAAAAGATTTTGACTACTGATTCTGCAATAAATATGGCTGTGGTTTTCTGGACCTCTACAAATAGGAGTGCAGAATAGGCACTTCGATTGAAACAGCCAAATTCTGCAATTTAATAATCCTGACAGAACGCAGAATCGGCTATCCAAATCCTTTACCCAGAGGGTTGCAAGCATCCTTGCAAACACCGGCCCTATTCTATTCCAATGTGTGAAGTGCCATCCTCCTCCATAAGAAATTCGAGAGGAACATTGAGGAGGATCGAAATTTCTTGGAATAGGATGGAAGCTCCGGGGAGGGAAAATATTTTCGGGGACTTGAAGTTGAGGAAGTGATCCTGATTTGGGTCTGATGGAAAGTTGCCAGAATTTGCTGAAAGAAGTGCGTCCATGGGATCCTGGGACCTGAACACAGGAGCAATCGTCCGCGCCCTCCAGGTTGCCTGCCGAACTTTACCTTGCATTTTCCATTGTCAAATTGGATTTTATTTTTTGTTTTTCTGAAGCCTTTTAACGCAGCAGAAACCTACATTCATTGGTTCTACAATGAAGTTACTGATTCCCATCTTTTGCAACAAATGATGCCCTTCATGACAATGAGCCATCTTCCTTTTTCTCTACATGTAGAGGACCAATCTTACTTGATGGCTAGAATGGGTTCTCTCAGGACATATTTTTCTTGTTCATCATTCTTTCTTGCATCCTCTGGCAGCTTGAGTGGCATTGGGGATGTTAAAAGAAGAATAGCATGAGGCTCTGACATCTTTTACCACTGTGTTTGTTTCTGTCCACATGTAGCTCAGACTTTGGCATCCGATGGCGCTTTTCCCTCTTGAGCACCTCAGAATGTGGGTGCACTGTATTGACATCTCCATGAAATCATGTCATATAAGTGAACAACACATGCTGCCAACTCTTTCTTTGAATCTTGATCACATTATCAAAGCAGCAGCAGCCGCAGCAGCTCCCTGTGCCCATCTATTCTCAATGAAGGAAAGATGAAAGACTGTACATTGCTGATCAAGATTGCAACTGATCTACAAATATGGGGCAGAAAAACATCATGGATCCATGAATACCACCAATTCATTTACAAGTGCAATAACCCATTTCTCCCAGAAACATTCCAGTATACTCTCTCTTTACACAACATTGCTGGATCTGCAGCATTCAAGGCACATCTCAACAATTCTTTTCAGGATCTTGAACTGAAATGTCACTTGAGATGGAACTAGAGATTTGTCTTTGGTCAATGTTCCATTCACTATTTGATGATTTCAGACTGGTTTGTGCTAGTGTAAGGTGAATTTGCCTCTTTGCAGTTCCAATCCAACTAGGAATTAGTCTTTGTCGCTGTTCCAATCACAATTGATGACTTCAGACAAGTGTTTGCAAGCCTGAGGTGAATTTAGCTCCTTGCAATTCCCTCCCAGCAGAGTTTTATCATATATGATTTCAGACTCTTTTGTACTAGTGTAAGGTAATTTGCCTCCTTGCAGTTCCCTGCCAACAGAGCTTTCTATTATATATGATATAGAATCCATGCAGACACAGTCACATAAATTGGCTATTGAATATCCAAGCATAATGTCTCTGTGTAGTAATTTGCAGATGTGGTGTGTACTGAAAAAAACCAGCAAGCCATGGTGCACGCAGGTAGACAATATTATCTATGAGTTTAATAATAACAACACCTCAAATCAGAATAGCTAAATGTTGTGGGAACTGCAGAATTAAGTTACCACTGTCCTTTAAACCCTAATCCAGAAACCGTAGATGGAAGAGCAAGGGAACCAGATTCTACATGCCCTCAAACTTTGTAGCTGTCACCAATTTCAACATTGAAACCATCTCAGCTTGTCATCTCTGGACTTAGCATTTTTGGTCGCACACCACAACCACAGCATCATCACAACGAGTGGCTGCTTCAAATACAGTGCCCTGACTAAAATGTCAACAATTTTGATGTTCATTCACACTTAAATTAGTGTTAAGCTAAATTAGAGTGTGAAATGATTAGGTGAATTACTTTTGTCATAATGGATTTACACCATCCTGGTAATGTTAAACGTTTAGTAATCAGAATCAAGATTGATTATTTCAATCAAGCTTATTAGAATTAATAATAATTATAATTAACATTGAGTTAAAGGGTTTTTTTTAATCTCTTTACATAACATTGAGTTAAGATCTTAAAACCTAAGCTTCACAAGCTAATCTGAAACGTTAATTATAGCAAATGTTAATGAATGCTAACATCAAGTTAGCACCACTTGCTAACAAGGAAGTCACATTATTAGCAATGCTACCTAACATTACATATGTGAATACACTCAAAATCAAGAATATCTACCATTGACTTAACATTAAGTGTGGATGGTGCTCAAAGAGTTCACAGGAGATGGAATCTATATTGCCTTGATTTTCCTAAGTCCATCACAAGGGCCAGTGCCTTATCTCACTTGATAATTAGCATATTGTTTTATTGTCCTCCACTATACCCAACAGATACTTATGTGTCTCATATCACAAGGGAAAAAGAAGGAAAAAATGTGCCTTTGAAAAGGAATTGTGCCTTTGCATTTTGAGGTAGCATTATTATCATGCATAACCTACCCTGCTTTATAACTAAAAAATTTAAGTCAGGGCTTTCCAGATCAAAACTTGTCCGCCATGTTGCACTTCCTGTTTGATCAAGCTGTGCAAAGGGCTGCTGCATCACCACCTCCTTCACCCATTCCTTCGTTCAAGCAAGCCAGCTTCTTTTCCTTTTTCTGATCAGGCAGAAAACAGAAAAAGTTCTTGGGCAAATTGCAGAAATTCTGCAACTGCATATCACAGTAAACCCAGAGTGTGCACAATCAAGCCAGTTTCACATTTTATTTTCACAAAGAAAACATTCAGGAATTTTAAATAAATAAAAAATGTTTTGATTTCCAGAACTTTTGGTTGCTCATCTGACAAATGTCCCACACAGAAACAATTATTGTAATTGTACAATGCATATGCACAAGCAAGGAATTTTCACATTTTCTCATGGAAAACACTAAACAAAAGGTGTCCTTGCATGTCAAGTGATTTCATTGGATTATCAGTGAATTCACTGGTCATAGTGAACAGGACCTAGTGAGATGCAGTAAATTCATTGGTCTAATGAACAAGGACAAAGACTAATGAATTGCGCTCACATTTTGTAATAGTGAAAATATTTTCAAGAATATAATAAAATTGATAATATTTTCATATGTTCAACAACTTTTGATGGATAAACCTCCTTAGTGTTGCATGCAGTAAAAATTCTTGGATGAATTCGTCATACTTGCATTATTCCATAGCCATGAACTCAGCATCTTTGCACTACAAAATGCATGAAAAATGTTTTCAGGGAGTTGAATCACAAAAGGGCCAAAACAAAATTACCAAAAATCAGTCTCTTTGGTGGTTTAGGCAGGATGTTAAACACCCCTCATTGAACTCATGTGTAGCACCATAGATGGTTTTGGGGAGTTGCGTGGTTCAAGTCCTGTGCATGTTCTATTTTGCAGAAAGAGAATCACCAAGGTTTGAAACTGGAGCCTCATCAATCCAGGAACTAGCAACTCTACTAGTGACTGAGTTTTCCAACTCCAAAGGTCCAAGTGTTTTCTATGTTTAGGCTAAAGCCCACCCCACATAAAATTGCACAATTAACTTGTTAGTTGTGTAAAGCCATGGCTTTACATGGTGACTTTACATGGTTTAAAGCCATGGGGTGGGCTTTACACAAGTTTAAGGCTGTGGGATGGGATTTAAAGGGGAAGAAAGCACTTGGAGCTTTGCAGATCTACTTTTGACTGGGAAGGGACTCAAATTTATAGCTCAATCAATGGCTTTACTCTCATTGTTTGCGCAACGAACTTACTAATCCCACCCCTTATAAACTTGGTGCTTTACAGATCTACATGTAGGTAAATCACTAGTATGTTTTTAACATTTTCCATGATACCTGGAAGGTACCCACGGGGTATCACCAAGAAAAGAAAACAACAATTGGGGGGCCTGAGTGACCCAGCACGCACCAATGCACCATCCAAAAATTCTCGTTCCGGGATTTCATGGATGGGATGAAACTGTCCCTTGAGGGTCAGTTTACTTGGTTAGTTCAATTTTTTTTGTTTCTTACTTTTTTTTTCTCAACTTTTTTTTTTCTTTTTGAGCCTCCTTTTTTATTTTTATTTCTCCCACCACTCTTGACCCAAGTTTTTTTTTGGGACCTCCTACCTACCTACCTACCTACCACCCTTTCTGCTACCGACCCATCTACCTCTTTCATGCTATTAACCCCTCCTCCCCCATCAGCTTTGCACTCACCTCCATCACCAACAGCTTTAGCATTTGGGTTTAGGATTTACTTGTGAACTTAGAATAGGGTTTAGTTTAGGAACATTTTGCGATTGGTCAGCTTCAGCTTGAAGAGCGAAGAGTTTGAGCAACGTGAGCAATAGTTTGAGGAGCACCTTGAAAAGTGTGAAACTACAAAAGCTCCATTAGCTGCTTCAAGGTAAGCTTTTATTCTTTTTTTTAAAAAGCATTTGTTGCTAGTGCTTCCATAGAGACTACCTCTCTTTTTTTTTGAGCTCATGTTACCTCCACAAAGTTTTTTTTGAGCTACCAGTCTTGATTTTTTTGGAGCTGCTTGTGCTTCCAGAAACCACAACGAGCTCAGATTTTTTGGACCTATTAGTGCTTCCACATCTCATTTGATTTAGTTGTTGGGTGCTGCCACAGAGACAATGATAAGTATTGTCTTTTTTTTGTTGCAGGTACTTCCACAAAGACAATGGTGAGTGTCTTTTTTTATTTGCTGCTATTGCCTATAGGGCAAAAACAATAGGGAACTTTTTTTCCCCATCTGTTGTGTCCAAAGTGACAAAATTCCTTCGCCAATCCTTGACTTGTTTGCTTTATTTGCATCTCTTATGCTTATTTTTTGTTGATGAAATAAACCATAAATGAAAAAAAATTAAGAATGTTGTTTGTGTTTTTTCGCAAATGCAAACTTGCAAGAGAACAAAGAATGATGCGGATGGTGTCCATGGTGTTGCAAATGAAAGAGATATGGAAGCAAGGGCAATGGGACAACAAATGCAAGTGTTGAGGATTTGGCTACATTGGTTCCAGCTGAGATTATTCATGAACAAATGCAAGCAGCTACATCGAGGATTTGGTTACATTGGTTCCAACTAATATTATTCAAGAGCGAATGCAAGCAAATGTTGATGTTGGCGGAACATCTGTAGTAGATGCTGACAAAATTAAAGTTGATTTGCAAAAAAACCATTTTGATGATAGAATAAGAAAGTGTAGCTCCGAGTTCAATGCTGAAGCAAGATAATGGAAGTCTTATTTCATTGCCAAATGAACATGTTGTACTTCATGCTGATATTAATGAAGGTGAAATATAAACTTTACTTATTATAATTCATTGTTCCAACCATCGTCTCAAGTAGAGAAGATGGGTGGGGTGTTTTTTTGTCAATTTTTTAATTACAATACCTTCATTAATTGTGATCTTTAAATTTTTGCCCCACCTTCCTTCTCCATGTGAAAGGGTGGGTGGGGTATTTTTTTTGTCAAAGTCTATAAGCAATACCTTAAGGCTTTATAAATGAATTTTTTTTCTAAGGTTAATTTCATTTCTTGCAATTTTGAACATTGGGATCTAACAATACCTTCATCTTATGTTTTTGTTCTCTTATATTTATACAATACCCTTAACTTTTGGTTTTCATCTTTTGTTTTTCTATGTAATATTTTCATCTTGTGTTTTTGATTTTTTATCTTTTTGTGCAATACCCTCATCTTTTCTTTTTTATCTTTTACCTATCTAAGCAATACCTTCATTGTATGTGGGCTTACCTTCATCCAAAATGTTAATTCTCACATTAAGTTTTTTGTTTTTTGTTTTAGATGTGGTTGCCCTTCCATGGGTTGCCCTAGAAGGTGTACATTTTGCAAGGGAGGTTACCAAGTTTGCTTGTAGGGTTGATGGGTGTGATATGGCCTATATCGCTAAATACAACTTGGTATGCCATTTGCATGTGCATCACAATGTTATTATGGAGCCTAGCAAGCCCAAATGCCCATTTACTTGGGAGGAAGGCCCGAGGCATCAAAACCACATGGCCATGAATGCACGAGTCTTGAGCAACCCATTGGCTCAATTTCATTGCAATGAATAAAAAGCAATTGCAAAGGCTAGGAGGCATGCAAACTTAAAATGGGATAGGCTCCAAGTTGCCATGAAAGACACACCTGAGGTTCCTAAACTTGCACTTGTCAAACTAGCTTCCAACACCATATTTGAGCTCCTTGGCATGACTTCATGGGGTGTGGGGTCCATCCCCCTCAAAGTGCAAGCCAAGGTGAAATGCGACAAAGACTTAGCGATTGTGATACGATGGATTTGAGTTAAATATGTAAAGGCATTCAAAGGCACCTAGAATGAATGCAACTAGAAGAGTGTGTCCATGTAAATTGTGCAGTGTAGGGAGATTGGCCTTCTTATGCACTATCATGAATCAAAATTGATTCATGGTTGGTAAGTTTTAACAATGTCATATTCAATTTGATTTTAATTTTAAGTTTTTGCTCTCATATTCCATACCTATTATTTTGTGTTGTTTGTTTTAGGGTTTGAAGCACCGCTAAGGAGGTGTTTATAACCAATGTTGTGTAAACATCAGTGCCTAATCGAAGGGTATTTACGCATCAGCTAGCCCAGGATGCACATGTTGTTGTAGCACAGTACAAGAGGGCGAATGGGATCCCATCCCCTTCCAATAGTGACACAAATAGCCCATAGTTTATCCCCATTTTGGTTAGGGTATTTTTTTGGATTTCAAGATGTTAGGGTAGTAATTTTATGTTACAACAACTTCATATTTACCATTATGACATGTTCCCCTTGTTAATTAAGGTTTGTTTTGGACTTGGGCATTTTTGTAGCCTTTTGTAACACGTCACTTAAATGTTTTTATTCAAGGTAGTTTACTTTCTTTTTGCATCATCTTGTGTAGTGTTTTTTTGGAAAATTTTCTTTGGTTAGCATGTCAAAAAAAATTTAACATTAAATGATAACAAAACAAGCATGACAATAAAAAATTTATATGTTCATGTTTGTATTTGGAAACCTACAAGGGCAAGGCTTTCAAATTTGGCAAACCCAACCCAAAAGCCCTATTATTTTTGCAACTTTTTCCCAAAATTTATAGGAATTTGTGACAAAATATTTTTTTTAAAAAATTGTGTTGCTTTTTGGCAAAATTTCTCAAAAAAAATAATAATAATAATAATAAAATAATAAAATCTTGGGTCAATGGTTACATTTTTAAAACATATACTTGATATATGATCCATTTTTTAAAATTATGTGAATAAATTAATTATTATGCATTGAAATCAATTTAATGATTAAAATATTATATATTATAAATCATATATATATATTATAAAATTGTAAGTGGAAATAAAATTGTATATGGAAATTTTTAAATAAAACAGGATTATAAGATGTGGGACATATATATAAAGATTTTTTACGTTAAAATTTTATAATAAATTTAATTAAACATTTACATATTATATGTGTATAAATATTTTACATGTATAAAACTAATAAAATTTATAATTTCATAAATAAATTTAATATTACACTAGAAGAAACACCCCATTTTTCAACTTGTCTTAAGTGACTAAAAATGTGTTTTGTAACTTTGGTAGGTTTATGCAATATCCTTCAAAGTGTCAAAAGATATGTGATTGAACCCAAAATAGTTATGGAATACCTAGAGTGGGGTATTGCAAGTTCATTTCATCTTTTTGGTCATGAGCAATACCCCTTTGATAACATAACCCAAAATGATTTAGCCCAGGGCATTTATGGATTATCCAGTGCATGGTATTGTAGCTAAATTGGATATTTACAAGCAAGAAACTTTCATTGTTTTGTGCATTACTTGGACTTTGAGATTTTTATATTAACCACATCTAATTTTGATAAACAATTATTCATTAACACATATTGGCTACATAAACATTTGGATAATACTTTAACACATCCATTGGGGTTTCTTTTGTAATGCAAATTATGGATAATTCAATTTGACTTGGTCAAGGTGTAAGGGGTTAGGTATAAATGAAAATGGAGTGCCACATATATTAAATCCAAATATGGGTACAAATGTAAAACCTTTCTTTACTCCCTAATCCTCTTTTTACTAGTATCCAAATGCTCCAAAATTATTTCATGCCAATCTTTCATTTGATTGATAGAATACCTGAAACCATCATCTACTTGATAAAATACCATTCATGGGTGCATGGATTCATTGACTTGAGCCAAACGGATGGTTCAAATGTTTGATGCAACTCATTGAAGAATCAATGTTGCATGGTTGTACATTTCAATGCTTGCACCTTTTCCATAATTGGCAATGATCTTGGCCATGGTTTCATGCAAGCAAACTAAAGCTAGATCCATGGGGGTGGATGAACCTTTGGGCACATCAACATTGTCACAATGACCATCGTCATCCATGGTCACAAGCACCCCAATGTCAACAATGTTAACCTCATCAACCTAATCTTAGTTGTAATCCTCATTGTCAAATGCACCATCATCCAATTGTAAGTATGTTGAGTTGGCAAACATGGATTTCAAACCACCACAGTGAGTCCCAAAATAGATGCTACAACATTCAATGATTTTTTTGATGTTAAATTAGTACAAGTTGATAAAATAATAACCTGATGCCTGTAAACATTGCCTTGCAATGCCCATTCACCCATTCACCCATTCACAAGTGCAACTTGTGTATTCAGTGAAGGGGGCATGAATCTTGTAAGTAACACTAAGATATTGTTGGCTTCACACCCGCCACAAATTGTCACCATCATCCCCTTCAAAGGGAGGAGGGATCACATCATGTGTGGAATTCGATTAACTTTGTCAATGTTTGCCGCTAAAGTCGCACCATCACCTTATTTTTAATGAACCCTTGCCTATTCATTTCAGCTTGGTGCATATGATGTCATGCCATTATTGTGGTTAGCCTTCACACCAACCAATCAATGTTATGCCCCTTCAAACCCTTGGTCTCACGAAAGAACCAACACTTTATAGCCTCATGATAAAATTTTATGTTTACTTGCGTGTTTTGATTAGAATGTGCCATTAATCGAAGCCCAACCATCTAAAGATTTGCATGGACATGCACAACATACTTACAACCCATGATGTAATTTGAATATGTGTGAAAAATCAAAATGCAACTTGTAATGCATCCATAACAAAAAGGTTTTAAAACATGCCATATTAGAAAAAATAAATTACTTACACAATAATAGGCCCAAAAATATCTTATCCAAGTAAAACTTGGTTGTAGGTTATCAAAACTCTCCACCACTGTTTCCTTCCCACATGCCTTTAAAGATTTAATGGTTTCATTTGGGTTGATGGACATGAGCATCACTGTGTGGAGGCAATCAAGTACTACACACCTCACTTTTAGATCTTTGATTTTTTCCATGGAACATAAGCACCATGCTTTCAACACATGCCATGTGCAAAAACAAATTTATTTATTATTATTATGGGTAATAATATACTGATTATTATTTATCTAAATTAAATTATTAATTAACTTATTAATTAATAGCTTTTATTATTATTTAATAATTTAATGGTTTATGTAATAATTTAAATAGTTTATTTTATTACTAGTTACTACCTAATTAGTAGGTGGTAATAATTAGTAGGTAGGCTGGTAAGTGGGTAAGCAATTATTTAATGTTTAGTTAATCAATTAATTCTAGTTAGTTAGTTAGTTAGTAAATTACCTATTAGATATATAGTTTACAAACTTGAAAAAGAAGCCAAAGGATATTGGATAAACTTTTTAGTTGCAACTTAATTTCAACTTAATCGCAAACTAGGTTGCAACTAAAAAATTTATCCCATATGTTTTGTCTTCTATTTCCATCTTATAAAATTATATAAAGAATGTGTTTTGTTTTATAGTTTTATATTAAAAACATGTGTAATTTGGGATGAACCAATGAAAAAGGTTTAACCCTAAAGGTTAAACCTAAAATAAAATAAAAATATTTACATATCTACCTACCCACCCACCTACCTAATCCTACCTACCTTCTCCTACTTAATTACCTTCCTACCTACTTGCTTACTTACATACATACCTACTTAAATATTAATTTAAATCTATTTTGGCCAAAATTAATTAACATGCCATGTGGCAAATTTTTATTGTGCCATGTGGCATGATCTAACACCATCCAAAATAGATGATGAAGATCCAATATGTAATTTAAAAACATAAATTTTTTAAAATATTATGTTGCCACATGGCACTTTATAATGGGTTATAACATAGTTGCAAATAATGGTGAATAGTTGCAAACTTTATACAAATGGTCGACAAATGAAGTTGTATATGTTGACCATATACATCATCCATGTGGATGTGATGACATCATGTTGATCATTTGCAACTAGATGTTGCATGTGACTTCACTTATGCAACTAATGAAATTTTAATTATACACGTTGGTTGTAAGTTAGTTTTAGTTGTAAATTATAGTAGCAAATTGAGACTTTTTTTAAAGTGACAACCTACCCCAATGCTCAAAGTTTCTATGGGGCATCATCCACAATGAAACACGTGGTTTCCAACATGGCATATATGAAAGGAGCTTTGTTTGTAAGCCACTTAACCATTGCACCAAATTTTCGCATGTTTGCTGACTCATGATGATCCAAGTGATTGGCACCCCTATGTGATGAAAATTGAACACCATCAATGTGAATAGGTGGTACTTCACATCATTGGTGCTAAATGTGGCATCCATAGAAATAACAATATTGTGATCGAATTAGAACATGGCTTGAAAATGGTAAGTGTCTAAATCCCTATGGTGAATGGGACCTGAATCCCATTCACTTCACCTACATCTTAGAAATAAAAAAACATCATTAGGATGAACATAAACCCATGACTAAATAGAAAATGTTGAGTTTTTGTGCAAGCGCCAAATACCCCTTTTGTGCTTTCAATTCATGTAGGTGATATCTTGGAATCTTAGCAAGTCATCTCGTGTCATTTGCTCACCTACATTCACCCTTGCCCACTAAATTTCCTTGTGCTTGTCATAGATTTATTTCACAATGTATTTCAACCCTAATTAAATCCATATAAAATCTTTCAACTTGTAGGACTATGCGGAGCAATATGTTGACATTTGTGATGTGGACCATGGGTCACGTGCACCATGAATAAGATCTCCATTGGCTCAAATGTGAATCCAATGATAAATGATGATTTTCGCCACCTTGGGCCATGCGTAAAGCCTCTTGATGGAAAAGTGGGCCAAACAACCACACTTGATTGACCTCATGTGGTTGGGTTCTTCATGGTGGTCCTCTAGCCCATAACCACATTCATACCTACCAAACATAATTTTCATTGAATCAAATCAAAAGACACAAGAACAACTAACCCTTGTAAAAATGATTAATGGAAAAGGTTTATAGGTTGTCAAATCATACTAAGTATGTTTGAGGTGATTTTTGTCATCGAATTTTTCACATCTTGTTGATGGAACAAAAAAATTTATATGTTCCATTCCACTAAAGTTTGCATATCCCTTCGTTCACCCTGCAAAAACTCAAAGACATGAACATGGGGGATGTATGCAGTTTCAATTACCATCTTGTTTTGGCCTCCATGCCTAAGCCCATCTTTCCACACCAAGTCAACAATTGAAAAAAATGACTTTGTCAAGTTTTGGATTTCGATGGATTGAGCCAATGGAATTTGCCCCATGCTTTGAATTGCCAAAGAAATAGCCTTATAGTAGAAGTCCCAAACTTTTGAAAACCCATGAAATACCTTGACATGTTTACAAATCGTAATAACCTTAATCAACAAAGCCATTAAATCCTAATCAACAAAACCCTTAAATCTTACAAGTGAACTTTACCATAACACATAAATAAACGATAGTTCACAAATGGTAAAAAAAACCATGTGGCTATCTTATGGCCATCTAAATTTATGCAAAAAAAAAACTTCCCTATCTTCTTAAAGATAATCAATTCAATATATGTAAGGCTTTTAATCAAAATGTGCAATACCCACATGCAACAATAATCACACATTGACCATGGGACTTCTTTGTCTGAATGTGATATGTTTTTTCAATTCGATACTTCTATGACCATCCATATCCAAGGGGGAGCAAAATACCCTAAGTAAAAGCAAAAAATAAATAAATATGAAAAAAAATTATTAAAAAAGGATATCATACCATCTTATATATAAATTCACTACGTCTTCCCGCCCGTGACGTGACGTTCTGCTGCATAAGACGTTCTGCTGTAGAACCGGCGGTAGTTGGGAAAAGCAACTGCTCCCTTCTACAATATTCTTCTGCCATGCCTTGATGGGTCTTACTGCTTCTTCCTCCTCTGCAATTTTTCTGTAATGGGTCTTGCTGCTACTTTTCCTTCTGCAATTTTTCCTAGCTACAGAACAATTACCAATCATGAGTTTCAATTCTGTAGAAATCACATTGG
>Ga0116227_10000491_pt1 | contig 76885 bp, 57 predicted proteins | sample S1TSphgellanicum_FD_89693 | JGI IMG/M metagenome (GOLD analysis project Ga0116227, IMG submission 89693) | Host-associated microbial communities from peat moss isolated from Minnesota, USA - S1T2_Fb - Sphagnum magellanicum MG | ecosystem: Host-associated > Plants > Peat moss > Unclassified...
TGGTTAGAAAAGATTAACTCGGATATAGATTGGGAAAAGCGAAAACTAACATATCGAACCATAGCTTCTCATGTTTCGTCTAGACACCCTAGAAATGTCCCAAACCCGTATCCTTACCAAGTCCAATTGCTCTTCTAGCTTTCTCGCTTCGAGTATTACTAGTTCTAGTTTTGGAGCTTAGAGTGTTATTCCGAGTCTTGTGTGAGTTGCCGTTCACAACAGTTTGACGAGAGTGAGGGACAATGTCTCGAGGCTCTCTATTCATACTGTTAGGACGCTACTGGGAAACTTTAAAGTTGGAAAGTTAGCACCGCCTCCAAGTTTGGAAAAGTTCGCACCGTCACCGTTACTGTCACGTCCGCGACATTTAGGGAGAAGTCTACACCGTCTACCAGTTGGGAAAAGTCCGCACCGCCTCCCAGTTGGGAAAAGTTCGCACCGTCACTGTCCATCACCATCACGTCCGTGACAGAACCCCGTGCCTAATGCACAAGTGTGTGTGTACTTGACAATACATATTACAAAATTACAATTACAAACTACATTTCCAAAACCTTTTTATATACAACATTCTGCATGTATCCATCGGGACCCTGGCCACTGAAAATCTTGATGTTTGCACTGCTTATGACCCGTGAAATAGCAACATACGACTAACCATGGGAATAGACTAAAGATGGCAAATATACCCCAACGTTGTTCAATGTCTAACCTTGACTCCTGTTGATTGTGATCGCAAATGCCACTCGAACAGGAAATTGACGATGACGCAAAACAAATGGCCAATCAGTCCAGGAGGGGGACATGATGATGTGAGGTATGAACACACGTTTGTCAACATTGTTCCCTATGATGATCTCCACTTCAATGACACACTAACCCAATCTCTTGACAATCAACTTCGTACCATTACACAATCCTATTAATTGATTGAGATTGCACAACAAAAAGATTGGCATGCCCACTTTGAGTTCCAGCTTATGATTTGCAATACAGCTGAATTACAAAATGTTCATAAATTCCACCGGATATAATGAATCCATTGAAACTCTTGCATCAACACTTGCACTTCTTCTATTGGAGTCAAAGAATATACGCTCAGGTACGTGTGCAATTCTTTAGATAACAATTCTAAAATTGCATTGTTGACTTCATTAACGTCAATATTTTTGAAGGCCAGAATGTTGCGTTACATAAGATACATGGCATCTCCAGACTAGCGTTGGTGATCTGGATAGATGGTTCGAATTAATCTTCTTAAGCTACAATCTTCTGTTAGCAACCTCATATGGGACAGAATCTTGATCCAATCTAGATCAACACCTTTTTCTTCTACAATGGTAAGAAGACTGTTGTCTCCAACATTCAACACCCATTTGGCAAATTCTTGCTACTCTTCAAAATTGGCTACCATGACTCACATGTTGATATGAAGATGAAGAATCATAACATGTTGCCAAAAATGCGATCGAAACAACGAAGCACTGACAATGTCTTCTCGTCCTCCCTTGGGAACAATAGGCAAGATCTATCAAAAATCCCCACCAAGGACCACGGTTTTCCCACCAAAGATTTTCTCGATTGCTTATGCGTCATCCAATTGCATCAAATCACATAGGGTTCGATTAACAACTTCGAAAGCTCGGCGATGCATCATCGGTGCTTCATCCCAAATGATCAGATCAACTTTATGCACCAACTCAACCACTTTCATTTGTTGTGCGATGTTGCAAGTCGACTCAACATGCAGATCGATCGGAATCTTGAATCTTGAATGGGTGGTTCTGCCACCCAAAACAACAAAGATGTAATTCCTGATGAAGCAACTACAAACACGATTTTACCTTGTTATCGTAGATGGGACAAAAACATTATCGAAACAAATGTTTTGTCGGTTCCACCACTGCCATACATAAAGAATAGTTTGCTTTCTTTGTTTATCATGGCATTCAAAATAATTTTGTATGCGCTACGTTGATCATCATTGAGCCTATCTTCTGCATTGTCTTCATTTGTGGTCAATGAATGTTGATCATAAGCCAGTTGTTCCTAGACCAATCGGTTTCCTCCATGAACAGAAGGGACGTAATTAGACTTGGGAAGCATTGGAAAATCTTCCATGTGATGTCCATTGCGGATGAGAACCTGATCGATCTCATACAATGCACGATCCTTTACCGCATCCTCAGAAAGGGTAACAAATGGATCATCATGCTCACAACGTGTCATTGCTTCAATGTCATCGGTCAAAGACTCCCAATGTACATCCCATAGTTGTTTAGGATTTGTCACCTCACAAAACATCAGCATGGAGGCAAACATGTCACACAATTGTCATCCTGAGGCCCAAAGACTAGCTTCTTCCAAGGCTTGATGCCATTCATTGTTGTCTACAAGCAAACCCATTGCAATGCATGCATCTTTGAATGTGTCATGCTCTTTGCCATCCATTGTCCGCAAATGCTCGTAAGATGTGGCACCTTTAACGTAGTTCAATAGCATTCGCAAATAATAACGTTCACCCGATGTCAAGAATGCATAATACATGCAACTAATGGCAAAGCCTCTTTTGAGCATTGTCCATCGCTTCAACTTTCGATTCCACACCCATTACTGAGGGAATTGATCGAACGTAAGGCTTCGTCCAACTTCCGATTCTTGGTTTGTTTTGAACCATTCCATCAACATCGTTCTGGAAATGGCTAACCATGCCGCCACTTCCTACACATCATTGTCATCGTCGAACAACACCATTGGTTAGTTGGGCAAATGGTATTGTAGACGTTCAACAGTAGGAAACTGCTCATGCATATCAAACTTGAAGATCCACCACGTTGCTTCCAATGCAAATACATAGCAATAGTCGAGATATTTTTTAATTTCATCAGCTTTGACCATGTTCCTTTCAGTGGCATTGTCATTCTAGCGTGAGATCTCAACAATTGCATGATCATGTCCTTTATAAACATACTTGAACAAATACTTGACTACACGAATGTTGTTGCAAAACTCAATGTTGATGTGTGCATCATATTTGGTCAATAAATAGACATTGTGCGATACCACCCAACGATTGTCCAATTCAACACCATGAACCAAAAGTGTGCGCCCCATATTTCTACGTCGATAAATAGGATATCCATTTACATTCATCATTGTCTCGGATTGGAACTTACGTGGATATTGGTTTTTGCATTTGCCTTCTTCCATGCATGGGACATTTGGAAACGCAGCTCCACATGGACCATGCATCATGCATTTGGCAATTATTTTGTGGGCCAACTTGTTTGTCTCTGGATTTGAAAGTTTAACATTGATCATGCGGTCGACATCCTCAATCGTGTGTGGCTTGCAACCTTCAGCAAAGAAGATGAGAATGTGTGCATGCGACAGCCCATGCTTTTGAAATTCAATGACATAAATTCTCGAAATCATGCTTCCCAAAATATGCTTTTTGTGAATGTCATTAATCAATTCCTTCAGCTTGATTTTGAACATTCAAGTTGTTGTCCGAGCAGCAATGCCCTTTTGATTTCAGGCCATTAAGGATTGTAAGTGAATGTAACAAACGCATCCGGGCAACAGGCCCATCTGCAAATTGCCATGGCATCTTGAAAATTCTAAACCATGTGATGTGGACCTACTGTGAAAAAAGATGGCAGAATGATATTTTATCCAATGGTAGCCTGTAGCGATGGCGTCCTGAAGGCCTTGATAAAGACTTGCATGAAGTTTTTTTTTTATTCAGGCGTAGATACTTCAAGCGGCTTTGTTCAATAGTCGCATAAGCATCCACAATGTATTGATGCTTCTATCGGTCACCCCGAAGCAACACAATGCCATCAACATTTCAATGTTGAAATCAATAACCATAAAATTCAACCATTATCACATTGTGATGCTTTCTTTGATGCTCAAATTTTTTCACATGGTCTTCATCCAAATCTGCATCAACAACAACACCATTGAGCGGAATATTCAGATGTTATCCATCCTCACCATAAGGAAATAACAACAGATAATGTAGAGCCATGTATCCCACATGTAGCTTAGAAATGCGCTAAAATGGGCTAGCTTGCTAAACAACGATAACGTCACTTATGTCTACAGCCTCAGAACCATCTCTTACCATCAATGTAGCAACTTCATCGACCATCGACACATTGTATCAGTAGGCATCCTTTGTTCGAAAGGCAATGAGACACAATTTCAGATCTATGGGAGCACCTTTTGTTGCCATCATATATCCCTTGCCATTTTGAACACTTTGACATAGGGATTGATATTGTACATCATGGTTAACAATCGATCTAACGTCGTTGGATCAAGCGATGGCATAACGACATGGCGGTTTTAACGTTCGCTCTTCGTATCATGAATGTATAGATGTGTAAACTATGGATGTTGTCCTTCGGCAGGACACAGGGAACCGATTTTGTGATAAAGCTCACTTTAAACATGAAAGGAATACGGTCCAATGCCTCTTGTTACCGATTCATTAACTTTGGCACCAAGCGAAGTGAATGCCAACATTGAATTGTACATGCAAATCGGATTTTGAGATTTGACGACACTTCTCTCTTTACTAATTAAAAGAACTTCCAGCTCTTGCGATGTTGCAGGAAGACTTAGTAACATAACTTTGCCATTCTCGCAATACAGAAAATTGTGGGTTGTTGTTGCTCGATTTTGGCAATCGTTCTTTGATCCACATTTTGGCATTGCATCCACAGATTGTGTCCATTTCTCCACAATCCCATGTCCTCGAGCTGACGTGTTTTTATCTCCAAATAATTGCAATGCGTCGTTGCCAAAAGAAGGTCATGCATGTGCTACCACTTGTTATACGGTTTATCGTTCTCAACGTAGATGATTATTTTGCTCTTATGGCATTTCAGATGGCCTGGCTAACTCTATACGTTGCCTGGCACACCGTTCTCTCTGTAGGCAATTGCAACGTTCATGTGCAGATTATGATGTGTCTTGATTGAATTCTACTATAACATTAATATGTGGAACAGGATTTTCAAAAAGTTAGTTTGCTCGTCATTCTGCTAAGCTTCTAAGCGCTGCCAAAGGGTTGCTAAAGCAGCCAAAACACTACCATGTTGCACAATATGTGCACGCATACGTTCTTGTATGTCTTTGGGCATTGTGGAGAATATATGTTAGGTTTGTTGCTGATATTAATATCAAAATCTTGGGGGGGGGGTTCTCCTACACTCTTGTTTATTAGTGCCATGTGTGTATGTATGTATTTTGGAGGTTGCTTGAATTGGCACACCCTAAATTTACCTTGTTGCTATTGTTGTCAGGGATTTAGGGTATTCATTGTAACATTGGGATCAGTCTTCCATTGGAAAGTTCTTGTTTGGCTGGAGTTTAAATCTAGCTAGAAAAAGGAAACCACTCACTTACTGCCCTCAATGATGTGCCCTCACAATGATTTCTAAAAGTGATTTCAAGGTTTACTTAGACTTGATCTCTGAACCATATAGTTGATTTGCGAATGTAAGAGAGCATGTGAACTGAGAACAAAACAATGAAGGTAATGCAGTGGCAGTAACAGATCTGGAAGACGTCCTTTATTATATCAAAGAGATTCAAACATCCTTCTTTTTCTTTAGGTCAAAATTTGTCCCTTGGTGGTTTGGAAGATGATTACCATAACCTGGGATGTGATGACTTTCAAATTTCTGGCCGTGCTCTTTCTCTTTTGTCATGGGGAACTCCTTGTCCCCCTGTTGCTGTTGTTCTTGACCTCAGTATTGACCATACAAACTTGGAGTACCTTGTAACTGATAACACATGCAACAACTTAGATTCTTCTTTCACACATCATCCGCACCACCAACACCACCGGCACCAACAGTATTAACCACAAGAACAATATCTTATACTTGAAAAGTTTTATCAAGTGCAATTTACATGTCTAGGGGGCATGGAGGTCAGTGAAAACAACAAAATCACAGATAACCATCTTCTGGAACAATCCACATAGATGCAGCATGCTGGTGGGACAACTTTAAGTAATTTTTTTTCATCTTTTAGTGGGTCGGGGTCAGATGCTGCAAACTCCATGTTGACACTTTTCTAGTCAAACAATGACCTGGAAGGAATTCAAAGTTGTGGAATGTCCAGGAGTGTTCATCAAATCTCAAAGGCCACCAGTGATTTGGTGCACACATCAAGCTTGCACCCTTAACCAAGGCTCCAAAAAATCAAAGAATTGGGTCAAAGAACATACCTTAAACCACCAATTCTTTTCATGTGAATGGCCATCCTTTGGAAATTTTCAAAAACCCAGATCCAGAGGTTCTTCTAAAAATATTAAAAGAACTTGAACTGGAGGTTTTGAAATTCTAAAATTTTAAAAAAAACTGGCACCAGAGGTTTTTTGATTTCTAAACTTTTAAAAGAATCTAGAACCAAAGGTTTTTTTTATCAAAATCAAGGAAATGTCCAACAGACCCCAATAGTTATTAGGGCAGTTCTTAGGCATCAAAAACACAGTTCTCAAGAATCAAAGAATTGGTCTTGATATATAACTATGGTTTTCCTTAAAAATTGGGCAATTTAATCAAATGATTGCCTATATAACCACTAGTTTTCCATTGGTTTTTTTAGGAAAACCCCACTAGTTCTTTGAAGTTTTTGAAATAACTAGAACCAGTGGTTCTTTGATTCTGATTTTTTTCCTCCCCACAAAATAGAATTGACAATTCTTTGTTAATTCAAACAACTGCACAATGCTGTTCTGGACTTCATGTCATAGATACATAAGCCATTGTACTCAAAATTATGCACAACCCCAACCCCTTCCCCCCCTCCTGGGGCTCTGGGTGCAGCTAAAACTGTGCATGTGAAGTAGTCAACTTCTCCTATTACTCACCTCACAAGTACATGCAAGGCCTGCAAGATTTGGAATGTGATCAATGAGTGACGCCACCACAATGAGCTCCTGTCACCCACCTTGCATATGTCCCAGCTCCTTCAAACTTGATTCATTACTTGCAAGCAACAACTCCTCCTCCGCATCAATTGCTACAAAGATCAACAGAAAGGTATCAAACATGATCCTAGTCCTTTCATAACCATTTAGCTCACTTCTCATGTTTAAACCTAGGTTCGACAATTATTAGCAACTCCACCAAACCCCCGTTGGGTATCAGGGCAATTTTTAGGGACAATGACCATAGTTATCAAAAAATCAAATACCTGGTTCCAATATATAACCACATTTATCACAAAGTAAAATACCTAGTTCTGATATCAAACCATGATTTTCAATTTTTAGGGTTTAGGGTTTAGGGTTAGGGGTTTTAGGTTTTGGAAATTGGACAACAAAATACGTGAGGAAAAAGTTCCGAAAGTTGTAGTGTCATTTTGTAATGTGTCACCATCCTCATTTTCTACAATCGCATGTGAAACATTATACTCGTGATATCATAAAAAATTGATCTTCTTCTAAAAGTCCCAAGTACCTCCCTGGGATGTCATCGTTAGCAACATTGGCATTTATGCAAACAAAGAAGGTGTTGAAAGTAGCAAGTGGTGGTCCAGGTCTGGAATTGCTGGAATATGACCATGTTTTTTAGAACTTTTATCATTGTGAAATGTAGGTAGCTTAACATTAAAGTGACCGCTAGCCATTACCTCCCTTAAACCTTCCCTTGCTTCCTATAAAACACATAACAAGAGAGGCACATAAAAGGTTTGACCAAGCCATAAAGGAAGATGGCATCATCGATAGAGCATTAGATCACAATAAAATAATAATGCCAGACACAATTGAAACCCAAAATGGGTTTAGGGTTTATGTTTCTTTTTCACTTTTCTTTCTCTATGTCTTATGTTGGTTGGCTCACATTGAGGAAAAGTGCTATTTGGTCCACGATAGCAACTGGTGTACATTCAAAAGCCAGATCATCCACCATTTGTATCACATGAAAGCCACCCAAAATTAGACCCACACACACATCATAGCAATGTTTTAAATTCCAACAAATAACTAAAGAAAAGGAAAGTCAATCACCCATTTGCTCTTGGAGGTTTAAAAAACAACACTTCTGCAAGGCTTTTTTTTTGGGTGCATTTGTTGCCCTGCCTATTAGCTAGACTGCTTGTTTTCTTCTGCTTCAAACTCACCCTATTAAGATCAGTTTCCCCCTTGTTTACACAAAACACTCCTCGTGGTGTGACCATAAAAAATGGGTCAAATTTATCCAAATATCTCCCCATTGACAACCTCATCCTGGCTCACATTAATAACACAAAAACATTGTCAGCTTTTTAGTGCAAGTCTGAATACTACCCAATGCAAAAGCCAGAGCTTCTAACGGGCTCTGTTTGCGGCGAGAGTGTGTGTGGTACCTACACTACTTCCCAAAGAACATTATTTTCTTTTTTTACATATAATCAAAATTGATTAATTTCTCTTGTTCCTTTGATTAATTTTTCTTGTTCCTTGGATTTACCCAAAGTCTATGGTTTCAAGTGGTATATATATAATAGAAACTTATAGTATGATGATATTAAACAAACCATGATAGGACGGATGGATGACGAGACAAATGGATGAAATGATGCTTCACATCATAAAATCCTTATATATATATTGTTAAGGATAATACAAAAGTTACACTTGATGCACCTCAAATTGGGTGTTATACTTTATAAATCCTAAAACAAAATTAAGGAAAGGTGGGTGTAATTTTGCAAACATGTACTAAAATAGTTGAAACCATTACTTAGTTTTATGCATTAAACATTTTAGAAGTAAAAAAAGAAAACTACAAATGGAGTAGTTTCTATACAATGTTATTTTCAATACATTGATACACATATCTTAAAATTTTGAAATCACTCTAATGAATAAAAAATACTTTAAAACATTTTAAAAATAGTTGTAACCAATGTTTTTACAATGTAAAAGAATTCATACCCAACTATTTTTGGCAAATTTTAATATTTACCCACCTAATTGTTTTTCGGATTTTTTTTTAATGTAACCTTTAGCACATAATATAAATAACATCTTAAAGATTTTTAATTATTAAATAAATATATTTCTAAAAACATTCAAAAATATATATTTAAAAAGTAATGACCTAAATGGGTGGGTGTGGCTCATGATTGAGTGTTTGCACCCAAGTCTAATATCATATTATACAATGGAATAACATGTCTCAAAACACATGTTGATGCAAACCATTCAATACCTTTCAAAAAATTTAAGAAAGAAATCAAAATTGAAGTGAAAGGAAGTGTGGAGAAACATGTTAACAAAAGAACAAATGCATATGGTTTTTCCATATCTAAATTTTTTGCTTTCAAAAAAGATGATGTGGAATGAAAATTGTTTTGGAGGATCATACATTTTTGGTAATGAAAAGTCATTTACCTTTGCAATTTGTGGAAAGTGTTTGATCTTGCATTTGTGGGAAAAAAAAAGCAAATATATGTTTTGCTTCTCCTTGAATAATGGCATTTTTTTATTACCAATTTTTATTTTTAGATGTCCAAAGGTGTTCATGATGTTTAAATGTTATAATTTTTTGGGGATCTAATTGGAAGCCAAGGCATGTAATTCTTGGCTTATTTGAAGCTATTGAAACCATAGGACAAGCATTGGCAAAAAAACTTGACTAATGATCTTTTGGATGCATATCATTTGAAGAATATGATTATAACATATGTAAAAAATGAGGGTTCAAATTTGCACATAATAATAAGCATTTTCAAGTCAATTGTGAAATGTGAAATTTTGGGCTTGGAAGAGAGCTTTCAAGGGACATCTTAAATTGGGCATGTTTTTTCCAATGCATGTTAATATGCCACCATAGATGAGAAAGTTTGTAAAGGCTTTCAATATGATTCTATAAAGTCTACCAAAAACATTTATAAAAATGTATCACTTACCAAAAGAAATCTAGTAAAAGCCAACATGATTGGAACAATGCTTGCATTAAAGTTGGTTTGAAGCCAAAAAAATTAAACATTCTAGTGAAAGCAAAGTTAATTTTGTCTTTATGCATTGTGGTTTTGATGTTTTTGTTTGTTTATGGAATTTTTTTTGTTTATTTGTGAGAATTCCAACATTACTATTTTGTTGATAAATGAATTGTTCTTGTATATTTGCAAATAAAATCAATTTTTTCTAAAAAAACATTGTAATTCAAGGCAATAATTATTATTTTTTACCATTGGAAAACATTAGTGAAAATTACTAGTTTTGTTCCTCCATTTCTAACTTGGCACCTATCTCATTTAATCATCATTGATGTTCTTTCTCTAGTTGTGAGTGTTTGTGTGTTGAATCAATCCTATGGGCATTCATTAACTTTTAATGTCTTGCATGCAATAATTAACATGACCTTGAAACTTAAAGAAGAATATGGAATTACATTCTCCATGAATCATCTACTGGAGGATGGTTTTGGTGTGGTTTTGGAGTTGTCAATGTTTACATATAGCATAAAAAATGAAGTACATGGGGTTTTAAATTGTTTACTTTCAATCCTAAAAAAGTATGAACAAAAAAAACTCCATAACATGTTATCTTTAATGTTAGACCCAAGATTTAAACCCAATTGGTTTTTTCTTTTATTGGTCAAGAACAAGGTGTTTCCATTATGGAAAATTATGATAAACAATATTTGTTACCAATTTTTTTGAAATCCCACCATGTACTTACACCTTATGGCAAAATCTAAATCTATGGCAAATCAACTAAATGATTAAAATTTCAATTTTGACATTCTTGAGGCAATTGTTGGGATTAATGAACCAACTAAGCAATTAATGAATAATGAATTGCAAATGTTTAGGATGTACCAAGTTGATGAAAAGGACATTAAAATATTTTTTCTAGGGTGGGGATACTTAAGGAAACGTTAGCTACAATTAGATAATTTAGATAAGTTAATATTTGTGAAAAATAAAATTGGCTTAACGATCTTAAGCTAGGTTGCATTTCACCTTTTAATTTGACAAAATTGATTGAAATTTATGTTTTTATAGAAGAAGAAACAAAAGAGTATAATGGTAAGTTTGAGTGAGTTGAACTTGTGGACATATAATTTATAATTTCATCTTATTATACATGGGCTTTTTGTAATAAAATTGTTGGATTTTGAATTTTAGGTTGTGATAATTGCCTTGAATATCCAATATTTCCCAAGGTATCCAAAAGATTGAGATCCGATCTTTATTTTTATTTTAAAAAAGTTGATATCCTTGCCAAATTTTAAAAATTAAAAAAGAATAAAAAGATCCAACCCAATTTTTAAAACATATTTTGAAAATTGGAAAAGCATGGATATCAAATTTTTATGATATCCACTTAACATTGGTTCAAATCCTAGCATGGCCCAATTTTGTTTGTGTAGGGTGAAACCCCAATGTGGGGGCATTCCCAAAATAAAGGCCTAGGATGGTATGATATCATCAAATTTGATTTTGAATTTTGAATATTTCTTCAACTTATGGGTTTCACCCATCATAAAACATGAAATGATGGTTATCATGAACCTAAACATAAAAAACTACATACAATTTTTTTGAGTGTAATTAGGTTATTCCTTATAGTGGTATATTTTCATCCATAGTTCCTAAAACATTTTAAAAAGTGGAATGTCCATTGTGATGGGTTTTTTGTTTTTTTAAATGCCCCACAATTTTCTTTTGGTTTTTTTTCATGTGATACCCACCAAACATCATGAAACTTTGAAAAAATAGAATTAACACAAGTCTTTATGCTTGATAAAACCTATGGCCATTCACTTTATCAAAGTAAAGGCTCACATGTGGAAAAAATCAAATCCACATTTAGTTACACTTTACATGGACTATATTCCAAATTAACACACAACCTTAAGCTTTACCTTCACACATAAGTAGATTGCAAGGTGTAGGAAGAAGTTATTTATGCCTACTCCTTAAGAGGCATATTAATGTCATTTAAAAAATGTTTCAAGTTTTTTAAAAAATGAAAAAAACAACAAAATCATTGGTTAAGGTGTTTTATAAATGCTTTTAATATAATATATTCATTAGATTCGTCCAAAATTGGTCAACATGTTCCCATAATATATAAGAGTTTTGCTTAATATCACATTTAGTCAACCTTTTTTTTGTGCCATGTTGACACCTTCTTTGTCCCCTTCATCTTCACTTTGTTGTTGTTCAGAAAGTTCCAAAAAAACTTGACCAAACACCAAAATTCAACATGAAATTGTTGTAATTGACATTTAACATGATTGTCCGAGGTGTGATGGTAGGCAAAAGAAGCTTACTTGTTTCAAGATTTCCCTGAAGCATTATAGTTAGGACCAAATTCCTTTTAGCACTTTTTGAGCAAAAAGGAATTTGGTTCTAATTTTTGCACCAACGTAAATTAATATACAAATTTAATGTTCACATAACATTTGACCCTGATCAAACCCCTAATGAGTAGTTTCATCACCTATTTGGACCATTTTACTCATATTTTTATTACAAACATTGTCACGTAAAAACATTGAAAATTTGTAACATTAATACAAATTTTGACATGAAAACATGAAGAATTAAACAATAGTTACATTTTTTATGACTCTTATTAGTGTGACTACACCCAAAACATACAACTATATCTAATGCAAACCTTAAATCATAAACCCAAAACTTAATAGTTAATCCTAAATGTAAAACCCAAACCTAAATTTTAAACATTTCCTCTAAACCTATTATTAAAGCTAAATCTGAAACCTAAACTTAATGCTCTCTTTAAAACTCAATCTTAACTATAAAACTTGAACCTTGATTGAAACTTAAAAACAGATCTTAAACCATAACTATATTCTTACACTCGAACATAAAACATACAACCTAGGCTTGATCTAAATCTAAATCTAAACATTAAACATAAAACCTACCCTTAGGCTTGATCTTAAATTTAAACCATAAAACTTAAACCTTGATTTAAAACTAAACCCTAACCCTAAAATTAATTTAAAAACCAACAACCAAGCTATTGGAATCTTAATTTTAGGCTCGTGAGCAATGTTGGTTCAAAGCAAAAAGGAAAGGGTTGGGTACAAGACAAGGCAAGAAAAAGTTTACTTAGAATATAGGTAATGAAAAGGAAACATTATGGAAGATTGAAGATGAATTTTCATTTTGAGAGTTGGTAGTCTTGGAATGTCCTAAATTTTTGGAACAAAAGTTTAAAGGTAAACCTTGTGTAGATGAAAAGTTTTATATGATTAGAAAGCCCCTCTCACTCAATGTTAGGTAGAGTGAAAATAAAATGTGTAATGAAATGAAAACATGTTTTGTAATAATGCTCATAAATTTTGAGCTTATTTCTTATCCTTAGACCTAAACTTAAACTTAAAATACATATTTAAACTTGACACAAGTTCTCCAAAACTTAAATTTAAAACTCAAACTCAACAATCTTATACCCTAAACCTTTTCATTAAATCTAACCATGAATTTAAATCTAAAACCTAAACTTAAATTTTTTAAACCCAAACTTTAAAATAAATTATAAACTTTTAACTATTAACTTAGATATGTAAAACTTAAAACCTAAACTTGACCCCTGAAACTTAAACATTGAAGCCCTCAAAAACAAACCTTTAATATTTAACCTTAAACCATAAAATCTAAACCTTGAACTTGGTCCCCCCAACTTGAAATGAAAAACTCTAAAATATAAACCCTACAATGCAAACCTTAAACCATATAAATGTTAATAAACCAAACCCAACATCATGAACCCTAAAATTTTACCTTAAATCATAAAATTAAAACCCTAAACTTTGAATTTAAAACTTGAACATGGAGATTTTAAAATATAAACCTTAAAACTCAAACCCTAAAAAGTTTCCATCCTATATAAACCATACAATTCTACATCCTAGAAATTGTAAATACACATAAATCCAAAACTTAACTTGAGCAGCCTTTAGTCCACTTAAAACCATAACTTGTCCATTTTCTTAAACCATGACATGGAAGGCTGGAATGTGAGCTAGGAAGCATAATGTAGGGTACCTAGTCGTAGGCAGTAGGAGGCTGCAGATGGAACCTAAGTTTTAGGCAAGGTTAAAAAGCTGGAATGTAAGTTACGTGGTGTAACGTTCAGTAGGGCAAATTTAGGTAGCTACGTAATGTAGGGTAGGGAAAAACTAGGTACCTGTCCATAGGCAGGGTTAAAAAGCTGGAATGTAAGTTACGCGGTGTAATGTTAGGTAGTGGAAATTGAGGTTGCTAATTAATGTACAAAAAGGTACGTACCTAGTCGTAGGCAGTTGGAGATCGCTGCTGGAACGTAAGTTACGCGCAGTGTAATCTAGGGTAGGGGAAAACTAGGTGCCTGTCCATAGGCAGGGTTAAAAAGCTGGAATGTATATTATGTGTTGTAATGTAGGGTAGGGGAAAACTAGGTGCCTGTCCATAGGCAGGGTTAAAATGCTGGAATGTATATTATGTGGTGTAATGTTGGGTAGGGGAAATTTAGGTGGCTATGTTGCTTCACACTCGGGAGAAGCGTTTTCGTGCATGCTCTTTTCAGGGTTTGGAGCTCCGCGAGGAAGAGAGGAAAGAAGGAAGCGCACCGGTGCGCGGATTTTTGATTTTTGGCCAGTTTTAGTTGCTTGGTAAGGATGGCAAGCAGAGTACTGGAGCGGCCGCCTGTCTCGGGATTCAATGAATTCTTGATAGGGAAAGATGTAGCAGCGTCGTTGAGCTCGTCGTCGTCGTCGTCTGTAGCGTACCCAACCAATGAAACCCTAGCCATCGCGTTGGAGAATAAAGACTCCAACCCTGGGGAGGCCATTGCGTTGCTGCGTGAGATTCTGTACCATCCATCGTCTACGTCTGAGGTTCTACGCATTAAAGAGCAGGCTATAACTGCGTTGTCTGAAATCCTGTCGCAAGAAAAGAAAGCGGAGGAGTTGCGAAGCTTGTTGACGGATTTGAGGCCTTATTTCAGTTTGGTGCCCAAGGCTAAGACGGCGAAGATCGTGAGAGGTATCATCGATGCGGTGGCGAAGATACCGGGGACGTCGGAGCTTCAAATTTCCTTGTGTAGGGAGATGGTGGAGTGGACTCGATCCGAGAAGCGAATGTTCTTGAGACAGAGAGTCGAAGCTCGTCTCGCTTCTCTTTTGATGGATAGCAAGGAGTACGCGGAGGCTTTGAGCTTGCTGACGAATCTTGTACGTGAGGTACGGAGGCTTGATGACAAGCTTCTGCTTGTGGACATTGATCTTCTTGAGTGCAAGCTTCATTTCTCTTTGAGGAATTTGCCCAAAGCAAAAGCTGCTTTGACTGCAGCCCGCACCGCAGCTAATGCCATTTATGTCCCTCCTGCACAACAAGGAACTATTGATCTCCAGAGTGGTATACTTCATGCAGAGGAAAAGGATTACAAGACTGCTTTCAGCTACTTTTTTGAAGCATTTGAAGCTTTCAATGCCTTGGGCGATCCACGTGCTGTTTTCTGCCTCAAGTATATGCTTTTGTGCAAGATTATGACCAATCAAGCTGATGATGTTGGGAGTCTCATTTCATCCAAAGCTGGATTGGAGTATACAGGTCAGTGGAGTTCAAATCCATTTTTAGGGTTTCAATCTGGAGGATCTTTTCTGCAGTTTTATTGCACTTGGAAATTAGATTTTCTAGTATTTAGTATTTGTTCTAAATCTTGATTTGCAAGTTTCAATTATATTCCAGTTTCATGATTTTACTTGCACATTCAAAGTTCAAACCCTGAACATGATTGAAAGGAAATGTCTTGTTTTCCTTTTTGAGTCTGAGGAGAGCTGCTTAATGAGAGTTGAACATATGCAGTTGATGACTAGATTCATTCAGGGATCCAGTGGCTCTTGGAATGTCCATTTATTTTGTATTGTACAATGGATCCCTGGTGCATTTGCACCTTAGAGGGTCCACTAGTGCTGCACACATTGTCTGAAGAAAAGATTGAAAGCCCAGATAACACTGTTACACTGGTGGGGCAAGCTATCATGCTCTGTTGGAACTTTTCTGTTTAGTCCCTTCTTTGTCTGGACTTTAGTTTTCCCTTGGAGTAAGTTCTTTCTTGTTCACCCACTGTTCGGTGCTGATGAATCTTATGGGGATGTTATGGTAGCTTGTCAACAGCATATTTTGCTTGTTGAAGGTCTCTGAGCATCATGTACTCTGTTGTTCAAACTTCATAGCACTCCTCAGTTTTGCTTTTACTTTGTTTTCATTTGAGTTTTTTGTTTTGTGTTTCTCTGTTTTGTAAGGTTTGGTTACCTCTTTTTCCTGTTTGCTGGTATGTTGTCACACATGAAGTATAAGTACCTTTGAACATGTATTTCTTGTATTACTTTAGATTAATGTGTGGGGTTTACGTGACAGACTTGTCTTCTTCAATTTGCTTCAGAATGACCTCAAATGACAAGCCTAATTGACATTTAGGGAAAGGGGCTCCGTAATGCACGATATGTCACTTTGTGGATTCTCTCTTTTGGATTTATAGAGGCCCCTCCAGCTACCTGTTTTGGGTGATAGGATGGTCCATTTTCTAAAGTTGGGTCACTTCCAGAAAAGGTTCTGTCTTTGTGTCTGGTTTTTCTCTGCCTGTTTTCTTTTTTGCTTTTCTGTCAAGCTCTCTTCTTAGAGACATGCTTTGTTTACCTGTAAAGTTCTCTTGCAGGTTGAAAGTAGTAATGTTTTAGCTCCTTCGAGGGTCATTCTAAAGTCTTACAAGTCTTTAAGTGTTTAGGAGAGTTCTGTCTCCTTTTTGCTTGTGTGTTTTATTTGTGTTCTGTTTCTTCTTCTCTTGTTTTCACTTTTAAGTCTCTCCTTGTTAAGAGTCCTTTCCTTATTCTTTAGGGCATGCTTTGCTTACCTAAACGGTTCTCTTCTGGGTTCAAAGTAGTAAGACTTTAGCTCCTCTGAGGGTCATTCTAAAGTTTTAAAAGTCTTAAGTGATCAGGAGAGTTCTTTGTCTTCTCTTGTTAGTGTGTTTTTCTGTTTTTTCTTGTCTGTGTCTTTTTCTTTGGGGCCTATTTTAAGGTCAAGAGCAGAGTCCCCGTTTGTCATAAGGCATTTGTTGCAGGTGACTCTCTGCAAGTGCCAGCACTGTGATCTTTGGGTTGTAACAAGCAATGCCTTTTGATTTGTATGCCTCATGTTCATTCCAATATCTCAATTACTGCTAAGTCGGGAGTTATCAATAGTCAATTTTACAGGATTTTGAGGCTTTGTAGTTGTAAAGAGTTTTTTGTCTCTCAGATGATCAGTCTTATTGTCCTTCTGTTAAAGCCATCTGTTAAATGCTACCCTCTAAAGAGTCTGTTAAAGAGGACTAGAGGGTTGCTCAATAAGAAAATTTTCTTTTCGGAATTTCTGCATTTGGGGTATTCCAAATGATTCTGTATAGAGTCTTGTACATGGGGAGGTTCTTGTAAGCGTACTTGGTCTTTGTTCTTCCCTGTTGTCCTTTTCTGTGTGTTTTGTCTATCCTGTTGTGTCTTTCTGTTTTTTGTTATCTCCTTGTGTTGTTTGTTGCTAGCCAGTAGCATGGCTGAGTTTTCCTGTTGCTTCTGATTTGCAGCAGAAACTTGGTATGCAGGTTAGTGTTTTCATTGGCCTTTATCACTGTAGGGAGCTGATGAAGTCAGTGGGGAAGTTGTGATAGAGAAGTCACTATTATACATGCTACTGTTGATGGTCCCTGAACAGCTGTGAGACTGGCACTGTTTTTCATACTGCATTCGTGTTTATTTTGGTTTTTTGTCCTTGTTTGGTTTTTGTTTCATGATCCTTTGTTCTCAAATTTTGTCAATCCTTTTCTGGAAATTTTGGTCACTTAATGAAGAAGTGTTAACCTTGCCTTGCTTTTCCTTAATCGTGAGAATGGGATTCCTCTGTTCTTATGAGAAATATTTAGGGAAAGGGGCTCTGCTTTTGTCAAGACTCCTTAATACAGTAAATCTTGGGTGCATATTACTTCCAAACAGACATGCACCTGATGTTCTTTCAATGCTTTCATTCTATTGCATGCTTATTTACTGGATTTAGTCTGCTGTATACTGTCCATATCTTCTGCAGCCAGAAAGACTCTGTTCTGTGAAGCCTTTATGCTTGATATTAAATCAGCAGTCCATGGTTGTGGGAATGATTTTGACAGGTGTGGAGCTTGATGCAATGAAAGCAGTAGCTGAGGCTTACAGCAAGCGCTCTCTAAAGGATTTTGAAGAGGCTTCAAGTACATTTCGAGAGCAACTTGAGCAGGACCCTATTGTCCACCGTCATCTATCCTCCCTATATGACACACTTTTGGAGCAGAATCTGTGCCGATTGATTGAGCCGTTTTCTCGTGTTGAAATCTCTCACATTTCAGAGCTCATTGGCCTACCCATTGATGCTGTGGAAAAGAAGCTCTCACAAATGATCCTTGACAAGAAATTTGCAGGGACATTGGACCAAGGGGCTGGATGTCTCATCATTTTTGATGATGTGAAGCCTGATGGAATTTACCCATCCACACTTGAAACTATTTCCAACATTAGCAAGGTGGTAGATAGTCTCTACTTGAAGTCAGCTAAGATCATGGCATAGATTGACATCCACTATGGTAGCTCTTTGGCTGTTGCAACTTGCATCCATCAATGGGAAGATTATGTTATCATCTATTTCCATTGTCTGTCTTGTGGACAGCTGGTGGCGTAGCCCACAGGATTGGATCATACACCATTAATGTTGTGATGCAGACATTTGACAGCCATATGTGAATGCCTGATAGGTAGCTGTTGATGGTAAGTTTCTTTTAGAGCGTATTTTTGTTTTTGCTCTCATATGTGTTCATCACCAACAAAAGGGTAGATCTCTGGCGACAAGATCGGGAGTTACTTTACATAAATATCTCAATTGAGAGAGGTGGAGAAACCAAACACACTACATGTGTGGGTGATTTCACTCTCCAGCCTTTTGTCCTCCCCCACCTGACAGTATTTCAGCTGTGGAGTTTTTTAAGTTGAGAGTTTGGACTAGCGTTGGGCAGTTATATTGAAGTTCATATATCAGCCCGGTGGTGTGTTGTTAAAAAAACTGTCTAAACAATTACTTCATCTTAGTCCTGGTATAAAGGCTTTGCATGGGTGTCAACCTAGGGTTGCTAGAGTACAAGTTAAATATTTCCTATATTTGAATTTTGTACCCACAAAATGTTGAGGTTTATTTGCTCTTGCCTATGGGAAGAGACTTCGCACCAGTGTAAGAACTTTGTACAATGTGTGAATGAGACTTGGAAACCTACATGTATTCCTAGGTTTGATTTTTTTCTGGAATTCATTTGCAGCATTTACATGACCCAACCCTACCACACAATGGTTCATTGAAGATCAAATTGTTCTATTGTGTGCTTGTCCCTCATAAAGGTATGGTCATGTAGTGTGATTTCTATTTTTGGGTTGTGAAAGCATTCTAAGTAAAGTCTAAAACCTTTTTTTGTGTGAGCTCAATGATTGCCCATTACAGTCTCCTTATAGAAGTTTCCGAATTTTGGATTTTAGCAAGCTAGATGTTTCCACAGTTTGGACGATCCCAAGATAGAATTTGCTTAGTCTTTCCATTTTGCCCATGTATGTAGGCTAAAAGAGCAAGACTATGGCAAGATTGATTGAATGAAAAGTGAGGCTATTTGGAATGACATGGAGGCACATGGGAATCACGGGTATAACATAGAGAACATTTGACAAAGTATATGGGGTAAAATTAAGGAACAAATCAAGAACAAATTGGGAAGACTGATAGGAACATTTGGAGAGCAAAACTCCCAAACCCCAAATATCTTCAAGCTCCCCCACCCTCTCCCCCAGCCCTAGAAAGGAAAAAAATTGGGCCTCTTCTACTTAAATGGGCTTGGCTACTCATCTCAGTGAAAATATTTTCCTAACTGTGTGTTCAGCATCTCATGTTTGCCTTGGCTAATGCAACGGGCAATATTGTGGGAACAGTGTGAAGCTTTGGGTGAGAGAAGTACACATACAAAGATTTGCAAATGCTTTTTGAGCTTACAGATTGTTCAATCTCTCAACGAGATATCATTGTGAAGATTACACTCACTCCTTGATTGGGTTTTCAGATGATGAACCCCTCTTGAATCATCGTCATCATATGTTTTGAGATTCTTTCAGATTGAATCTGCGTCCCCATTCTTGTGGGTCATCATCATTATCATCATCAAACAAAGTAGAGAATGGGCCCTGGGTGGCTGGCCGATTCATCCCCCATAAGTGATAATAATTAGGCAAGCCTGATGACCCCATGGATGGCAGAATTGGCCCCCAAGGGCCTGTTCTGTGGTGTAAATAGCGGGTTCTGTGACATTACAAAATGGGGGGAACTCCCTGAACAGCAGTCTGACTCCCACCAGGAGTTCAAAAAACTCATGGTGGTCCATTAGACTTGGAGAATTACACCACAACAATGACCAATTTGACCTTGCTATTTTTATGTTTATTGTTGAGGAGGAGGCCTTGAGGGTTGTCCAAACATACTGCCCTGTGGTGAGGCCACATAGCCTCAGTTGTTCTAGAATGTTCCTTAAGGTCATCTCATGATAACTTCACACTTTGGCCTGATTTATACGTCCCAATTCAACCATGCAATCTGATTGGTTTAGTATTCTAAATCGAGACCAAGTCCTTTACACTAAGGTGTGACTTACAAGTCCATGAGTGGGAGTCCTCCATGACTACACATTTTGGTTCCATGGGTTGAGACTTAGGCAAGGAGTTGGGTTGAGCACATATGGAAACCCAACTCCAAAGACAAGTCTCAACCATTTTCAAATTCAAATAATAAAAACTGGCTTGATCTGGTCCATTCATTGGAAGAGCAGTAATGATTTAAATACTTGAGTTATGACTTCAGTACTTTTCTTTTTCCTTTTTTCTCATCCTTAAGAGGACACACTGATGAACTTTTACCCTCCTCATGGAATGTGGGTCTTGGGCTTGGGACCATGTCTTTCACACTATGGCACACCAACTCCCAAGAATAATATTGTTTATTTTACCTCAAGGGCCTGAATTCCATGGGACTTTGCCACTTCTTGGGACTTATGAAATCGGGCCCAGGGACTCGATGTAGAGTGAAGTGGCCCTTAGTTTGAGTTTGGAGTTGGAGTTCTTGTGTTAATCCAGTTCCACCTGACAGCAGAATGCTCAATTGAACAATTTTTTGTGATTGATCACAACTGAAATACATTTGCACTTTTTGTGTCAATAAGAATGCTGTAAGTCAAAAATGTCATCCATAGGCCTCCTACTCCTCCTCCCACCAATGGAAGGTCCTCAGTTTGCATGCAAACAGAGCCCAGAGGGGAGCATGTGGAGGAAGTTCGCTTGTTTCATGAATGCCACACTCCAGTGTCATCCGGTGGAAAAAATGGGTAAAAAAAAAAATTCTTGTGATACCTGACCATAGAATGGATTTTGTTTGAAAAAGCGAAGACATTGCACGCTTCAAAATATCGCACACTTGGCCGAGGAGAAATTCCACTGGATAAGGTGCCCGTCAGATACACTAGAAATGTAATTCCACTGGATAAGGTGCCCGTCAAGATACACTAGAAATTTTGTGTGGGTCCATTTCTGAGCAGCAAAAGAGAGTAGACTAATGAAAGTAGACAAGCAATTTGCTTGTGTCTTCTCTCTATGTGTGGTCCCACTATTAGTATTGCATGATTGTTATAATGAGTGAGTGATAGTGGCATGATGTTGCAAAAGAGAGATGGAATTCGTGATGGGGTAAATCGATCTATCTATTGTTACAGGCAATGAAATCATTGCAGTTCCAAAAGCATGGCTTCAGAGAATCCACCAGTTCCACCTCCATTCAATTCCCAACGGCAAACAACACAGTTGTGTATGCGTGTGTTTTGAGAAGAAAGGGTTTTAGTTGAACCATGCAGACCCCAATCCAGGTCCCAATTCAGGTCCCAATTCGAGTCCCAATAGAAGACTCAACCCACCACCCACCAAAACAAAATGACTCCAAACTTGGATGGGAACTTGGACAAACCTTTATGACAAGCCAAGGTTAGAATTTAGAGTCAATCATAATTTACTTTTGACCTCTTTGGGAGCTTTTGAGAACTTTTCTCTTGATCTACGTCCTGTTCCAGGTCTTGGTCACAGACGGCACCTGGATAGAGAGAGACCCCATGGCTTGTTAGTTGGCTTTTCATTCTTGGAGGCCACTAGGCTTCCTGAATTCAGGTCCCAGTCCAGGTGTGTCGAATTAAAAAAGGGATCTTGCTGGAGACTCAGATTAAGTACGAGAGTGTTATGGGGGAAAAATTTAGTGTAGTCTGTAGGCAGCTTATGACCCAAGATAATGTATTTGTAACATTCCTCCTGCTCCTAAATTCCAGTGATGATGTTTTATCGGAACTGGTTTAAGATTCTTTAACACATTTTCTTGTGCTGTTATTTTGTGAATTAGGAAAACAAGCATTCAAAACATGCAGCAATGCAATTGAGTCTTTGGATTTTTACCTCCTTCACTGGCTTGGTCATTGCAGCCGTCCAAGGTGATGCTGAAGCTTCTGTGTGAGAACTACTTGTTTTGCGTTAGCACAGTTTGGCACCAGGGCACCAGTTCGTCAATATGGAATTTTGCTAAGATGTTGCAGAGAGCTTTTGATGACACAATTGAGTGTGGTAGGAGAGCTACTACTCTTTGCGTTATGTTCTTTGAGAAAAGTGCAGACAACAAAGCGAGTGATGGCAAGCAAGGAGGTTACAAGATGATGGGGGTAGTTTTAGTTAATATGGAGATAATTGCCATTTTTGGGTCAGATACATAACATCACATTTTTCGTTATAAATCTAAGTTTTATGAAGAGTTGATGATAACAAACATTTTTCTTAACTTTGAGATAACATTCCATGCCACATAGGATGTGCTTTTAAAAGAAAATTGAAAAAAAAAACCTCAAACCCTTCATATTGTCATAATCCGTTTGCTAAATTGCTCACATCCACAAACCATTCTTAAGGAGCAAATGAGTAAACAAGTAACCCACTGCATGGCAGAAACCCCTTCATATGCGGGTTTTTAGGAATTAAAGGAAAACGCACCTAACCCTTTATAGAAATTTAGGTCAAGAGATTTTTGACTGGCCCTATTGATGGCAACGCCCCCAATCCCAGTTTTGTTTTTCCTTCAATTTTGTGATGTAGCCAAACTAGCAATTATCCACAATAAGACTTAACCAAATTCGGCTCTATACTAGATATGAACATAAAACAAATAAGAATCCTTTCAAATTTTGACTACTTGCTGGAATCTGTTGCAGAAATTTGGCGAATTAAAATTGATTTTTTCAAAATCTGGTGAATTTAAAACGCCATTTTTTAATAAGAATTCCTTTTTACATTTCGAAATCATATTTTTCAGCTTGAAAGAATTCGAAAATTCGCCAACAAAAAAACCACACTACCCACAACAGTTGGCAAGGAACTTTTAGTTGCGGAGGACCAAGGGGGAATTTGAGGTCCCAATAATCCAGGTCCCGAAAAATTCAGTCAGTAGTCCACGTCTCAATTCACCAGGTCCAGATTCAGGTCCGGTAAATAGGGGACCTGGACAGAGACGGCCGTCGTTTCCTTGTGTGCGAACAGGGAAGAAGATGGCGGGGGAAGACGGGAGCTGTTGCGCAAAACACGAATTCCTCAGCGGCAGCACCGGCAAACATCGCACTCACACAGCGAAATAGAAGGAGAATTGCGAAGGAATAGCGCATCGCTCAAGCTTTCCTGATAGATCGTGTACGTCTGCCTTGCAATCTCCCTTTTTCTCCTCTTTACATTTCCCCCTCCCTCCCTCTGCGCACACAATTGTCTCCCCTCTTTCATCGAAAGCCCAGATCTCTCCGGCGTTCTCCAGTTCTTTTTCTCTGGCGCTTTGGTGACTGGCATGTTTTTTTTTTGCAATCCGGAAGATCTTCCTAGTCTCTTGTGATGTTTTTTCGTTCTCTGCCACAAGCAGGTACGCAGACATTCAATTTGGTGACATGCTTGTTGCTTTTGTGTGGGAAAGAAAATTTCTTACTGGCGGATCGTGTTGTCGAATCTGTTATGTGTTTCCGTTCAGTTTCTTTTTTTAGGATCCTTTTCGTTTCATTTGCTTCATTTCTTGGAACTTCTGAGGATGTTTTGATATTTTGCAAGTAGACTCTCTGTGTACCTTCTTCCATTCTGCGCCCATCTGATTGCTTGCTCTCAATAGCTATCCGATTTTTCTAGCGCAAGTATTGCGATCGTCCAACGCGCGGTTTCCTCTCTCTCTGTCTCTCTCTCTCGTTGCATTCTTTTCCGAAGGTTTTCGGAAACGCTTTTTCTAAGTCTGGTACAAAATTTCGTTCTAAACGTGGTGCGAAGCCCGTGGTTTTTCTGAACTCTTTCCGGATCTCCGTTCTTTTCATTTCAGGTCTCCTTGAACGCCATCAGATGCTTGAAAATATTCGAAGCCATAATATATTTGTGCAGGAGGAATTCGTCATTTTTCTACGAACTTGGCTGGCGCCCTTGAACATCAACCTCAAATAATCAGGTGCAAACAACACTCCTGTCTTCATCTCAAATACGATCCCAGATTACCGCAATGTTACGTAGTCTTAGAGATTGTGAGGATAGCAAATGTATTCTCTTGGAGGTTTCAAAGTCGGTTAAGGATCATCATGAAATCATCTTGACAGCAACCGGATGTTCATCTTTTAGCTCAAGTTCTCTTGATATTGCCTTCAAATATGTACAAACGTCCGACATGTGATTGTCGATTTTGAGGCACTCTTCAAAGTTCGCTTTTGAATCCATTCTATCATTGTGTGTTCTCACAGATTGATGCAAAACCAGGAACCTTCAGATCTGCCATTAGTGGCCCAGGTTCCAGAGATTTTGTAGGGCATATGATGATATCAAGTAGATATGATCAGGGTACATAAAAGCATTGTTGCAGTACAAAACTCAGACTTTACCACTATCAATAAACTGATCTGCTTGAATGCTGATAGTTATAGTTCACAATCTCCTTAGAATTTTCAGTTCTGTAGGATAGGGTTTTTGATCACCAATAGACATTCCCCCAAAGTTTCTTGCAACATCTGTGCTCATAATGGAGCTGTGCTGCGGCAAGACTTTATGGCATTGCTCATTTGAAATTAAACTTGCAATGCTTGCTTGGTTGTAGAGTGTATAGGTAAATGAGCAAACTCATTGGGTTATGGTGAATGCTTTTGAATGGTGCAGGGATAAGACTGATTCAACAATTGGACATGCAGATGATGACTAGGTTATCAGTGAATGGGGTACAGAACAACCACATCTAACCTACCACAGGAACAAAGACTCAGGAGTTCAAAGATGATCAAAATGGCAATACAAAAGATATCAAACTGCTATGGCCATTGAGAGAGCCTCAGAATCTTGTTGTGGAAGCAGGTTTCAATTTGTTACTAGAGCATTCTGTTTGTGGGAGAGAAGAAAGAACAAGGGCGTCAACAATGGCTGGACTGTTTCGTAGGCTTTTTGGTCATGCAGGCCACAGTCATAGGAAGAATGAAGGAGCAAAAAAGGCTGCAGGAAATGTAGCAGAAAAAGTGCCAAAAACCACAGTGAAAGTGCCAATTCCTCAAGAACGCAAAGTTGATCCTCCGGTGATTCGTCAAATTCGTCAGTACCCCCCTCCAGTTGTCTCCAAATGCACTTATGGGAATGGTGGAGTGCAGGTGCATTTCTTTCTGATATATTTTGATTGCATATCAATCTGCTTATTTTAGATCTCCTGGTATCCATGTTGGAGCCTCATTCTTTCTGTCTTCTATCAGGTGGAGGGCACTTTCCAGATCTTTCTGCTATCTAATTGGGGCCATGGTCCCTTCGAACCTCTCTTGGACCTTCAACTGTCATTCCAATCTTTCCTTTTCATCAACTTTTGTGCTCTGTTTTTGGGTGTATCTTTTGAACTGGTCAGACCATCCATACAGTAAAGAGGAACGAAAACTGTAGCACATATGTTTGGGATTATCTGTATTTTTTACAACAAGAGTATGCCCATGCATTCTTTTCTACTAGGCACCCTTTAAACACAGTCCATAAGAAGACGATGGAAGTGATGGATGTAGGACCACAATGAGATTTGGTATATGATATCAAGACAAAAGCAAGGTTGTTTCCTGATACCAAATTTGTGTCTCTGTGTGCAAAGGGTCTGAAGTGGTATTCAGAGAGGCTGCGAGTGGATGATGATGGAGACATTGCAGAGGAGTTTTTGAGTGAGGTTGTACCAGCAGACCCTGGAAACCAGAACAGACGGGCACAATTTGAATGTGTCAGACAGAAAACAAGGCCAGTTACATTAAAAGGGCCAGTGTGCACACACAATGGCAATGTCCATCAAATTATTGAAACCTTGGGAAAGTCATCATGGGTGTGAATAGTATTTACTTCAGGAAATTGTTGATCAAGGTCTCACCTTTGGACAATTATGAGGTTAGTTGTTTGTGACAATTTGTTTGAGTGATTCATACACTATCTGATTGAATTTGCACACAAAGTTGAATGAGTATGAGATGCTGTACAAGTGTAACCAATGTTGAATACCAGAATTTGCATGCAGGTCATAATTCAGATCTGAGATGTATTATTTTAGCATGAATTGACAAGCAATCTCTCTTCCGAGATGACTTGATTTTAACATTGATTCAAATCTGACTCAATTTTCCTTCCTAGCTCCCAAAATGTAAAGTATTCACTGACCTCCAAATTTTTTTTGCAGGCTTAGAACTTCAATTTATGGATTTTGGAAGTTGGCACTTACTAGGTATTCATTGGTTGGGTGAAATTTCTATTTAACTTCATAAAAATTCTTAGATAAAAGGACAAAACCTTTACTTGAAATCAAAATGTTGGAATTATTTGCAATGAGTGGTAGTGAGACATGAGTTTTGGCGCAAATCAGCACCTACTGGTTAGAACTTCAGGTAGGATGCTGGATAAATGTTGAATTCATCGAAAGTGGCCAACAATTAAAAAGGTTCTATGGTGAACAGCAGCTTTCAATTTCAGGCAATATCCCCAGGCCTGTGAACTATGGTAGACTATTTTTCTTGGATTGGTGAGAAGATTTACTATGATCTATTTGTAGATGAGAGATATAGTAATGTCCAACAAGTTATAGATGTGTGGTGATTTCCATGCTTTGGGTCATACTGCTTTTTGTGTTGTTCTGTTCTGATAGGAACCATGCTACTATATTGTAACCTATATTTACAAAGCTTTTTTCCCAGATTTTAGGATGCTCTTCTATGTTCTGATGGGTGAAGTTAGGAGAAATGTAATTCCTTGTGAGGTACAATGAGTCTAGAGAATGGTCATCCATTCATTAAGGATTTAGTATTATCAAACTATCAATTGATTCATAGTAAACCATTAACAGGGTTGCTTATATTGTCTGCGAGTTCACATCAATCCAATAGCCCAATGTGGTTGGGATTTTTGACTAGTTTGCAATTCTTTTTGTGATAAAGGTCATCAATGGGCTTTGGTAGATGTCAACCTAATTAGAGTAAGTGCCATTAGGTCAATTAGGCACTGAAACCATGTCAAACCTTGGGATTGTGTTGCATGCATTAAGGTTGTTAGAAAGTGATTTTCATCTTGCTGGCTTACAAACACAGAATGACCTCATGGGTGGGTGTGTTGTCTTGTGAAATGCCCTTGTGCAGGGCAGGCCCATACAATGGAAATTCCATTTTGTCATTTCATGCTTCACTAACTTGCTTTGATAGTTATGAGGACTTCAGATTTGCATATCAGAAACCACAAATTTCCTAATAATCTGAATTGCTGCTTTGAGTGCCTTCCTGTATCAAACAGACTATTAATGAAGTGCATGCAGTAGTAGGACATGCTATATATAACACATACCAAAGGCTGAACTTATTTGTTTGAAATGGAAGAATAAGTATGAACAAAAAATTGTTGATTTGGACAAAATTACATTAAACTACTTAAATCATGTAAGGAATTTACAAAAGAATTGCATATGATTGTTGTGCAAATCAGATTTGTATGGTGATGGTTTATTTTTATCAATTGATGTTGTTTGTGTAAATGTTTTTATACCTACTTGCAAAACTGTACACGAATAAATGCCAGACATGCCACCTGATGCCCATGTTCAGCATTGATTATGAAAATAATGAGTTTTGGACATTGAAGCAAAATTGAGGACATTTAAATTGGAGCAACTTTAATGATTGAAATTTTGAATATTGGGTCAATTGGATTATATAATTAGACCAAGACTTACAAAATCAGAAATGAAATGTTTTCTGTTGAATTTGGGGCATAGTCATATTTTGAGGGTGACACCTGTGATTTCTTAAAATCCTGTGGGTTGGATTAAGAAACTTGGCATCTTTGTGGTGCATTTTCAGCTTTTGCCTATTTTGGAATGAATAGTTACAACTATTTTAAGGATATAATAATTGGCATGAATATTTACAACTACTTCCAGTATCATACATGACACATACTCCATGGAAGGAACTTGGAAGCATTTGAAGAATCTTTCAAGCACAACTATTTTCCAAAAGGCTACTGGACACATGCTTTGAGCAATCATGTGATGTAGGAGATTCGTGAGAAGAAATATTCATGTTTTCTTTGTGTTCTAGATTGTACTGTTCATTATTACTTGGTAGTGAATTGGAGATTGGGTGCATTTGACAAAATCTTTCAAACACAACTATTTCCAATGGGCTATTGGCCACATGTTTTGAATAATCATGTCATGCAGGAGGTTTGTGAGAATAAATACTGATGTTTTCCTCATGTTCTAGACCATGATCAACATCATTTGACATTAAATTGGAACTTGGAGACAATTGAAGAAATCTTCCAAACACAACTATTTCCAATAGGCTATTGGACACATGTTTTGAATAATCATGTGATGTAGGAGACTTGTGAGGAGAAATACTGATGTTTTCCTTATGTCCTACACTGTATTGTTCTATATCAATTGATATTGAATTGGAAATTGGATACATTTGAAGAAATGTTTCCAACACAACTGTTTCCAATGGGCTATGGGGCATGTGTTTTGAATAATCATATGATGTTGACTTGCAAGGAGAAACACTGCGGTTTTCCTTATGTCCTACTCTATATTCTGCAATATCACTTAATATTGAATTGGTCCTTGGATACATTTGATGAAATCTTTCAAACACAACTATTCCAAAGGGCCTTTGGACACTTGTTTTGAACAATCAAATGCCATAGGAGATTTGTGAGGAGAAATACTGATGTTTTCTTTGTGTTCTAGATCATGTTCTTCAATATAACATTGAGGTTCCTCCTACACATTCTATGAAATGATAGGCAATTATGTTTTCGGTGCAAAATTTCACTTCTATCCCCTTGTGTTGATATTCATGGCATGAACTTCACAATATATGGTTTGGATTCTATTAACCTAAGGAAGATAGGATGTATCCCTCTAACTAGGATTGTGTTGCATTTGGCACCAATTTGTGTCAACTTGGAACCAACAAAAGTCCGATTGTTGATTTTGGGGGGACAAACTTTTTTGTGGTCAAATGCACAAAGAAATTGTTTGGAGCATTTGGACTAAGCAATGAGAATTGGACTCATCTTTACAACAGGACAAGCTCACACAAAGAAACACACCTATGAATGAAAAACCTACTGGCAACCTCTTGGTCTTCATACAGGCTTCTTTTGTTCCTCAGTTCCAGCATTTCAAGCTCACAATCTTGAAACTAGGGAAGATTCATTAATGAATAGCCATTGCTCAATGTGAAACAACTTACAATAGCAGGATAAGCAAGAGGTGTGTACACAATAACAGCATGAATGAAACCTATGGTTATCTGCATTGCCAAGTTTCAATGCACACAGAGGGACAGAACCCAGGTGTTCAAAAGGCTGTTTTGTGTCTGGGTTTGGTACATTAGTGTTGGAAGATAATAAAAATTTTCTGTCTCCTGCTGCTGTCTATCAACCAATTTGCTAGAATCAGCAAAAGTGAGTGAATCCATTTCATATGAAGGCATGGATTGCCTCATGGGGAATCAAAATATGTGTTTCATAAAGTGTAATTGTAGTATCTCCTAACACTAGCTGATCCATACTGGTCAGCTGTGCCACAGCACCATTTTGTGTAGGTCCTAAGTAGAGGTGGTCTTCCCCTCCTAACAGAACAGCCTGCTTATGAGAGAGGCCTGTGCACAAGTAGGGAGAATAGTTTCAAGAATGCAGCAGACCACTTCTTCTGATGTCTAGAACCGGTCTGCAAGGGATGGAAATTGTCGCAATAAAGCAGCAACTCCCTTTAGTGCTATCTGCAAAAAAGCTTCAAAAAGAAACATTAATAGCAATGACTCAGATTTAAGTTTGATTTGAATTCATAATCTAAATCACAGATTCAAGTCCTGCATTAAACATACGACCAGGTCAATTATACAAAGATCTTCACAAAAACTTTTGCGCTAGCAGCAGATTTACTAGCACTGATAGTTGTTGACGTGTTGACTCATTTGATTGATTATTTCCATGCATCCTGATACAAATGCTATAGGACTCATGGGTTCTATAGTGCAGAAATAAAGCTCTTCCTTATCTACAGCACTGTCTATTGTTTGGGCATACTTACAAGAGTGAAATCACCAGGCTTGGTAGCAGGTTCAACAGCATCCCTTCCATAACTGCATCAGTGAAAGATGATGGCCATCCCTTATATTGTTTAGTGTTTGAGGCAGGTCAAGACACAAAGTTTATGATATTTCTATGGTCCCAGATGTCATACGCTCTCGTGAACTTGCCATATATTTGTTGGGTCTGTTCAACATTGATTTAAAACCTCTGTTTTCCACAAAGACAGCCATGCACCTGAAGCAAATTGGTTATGAAATCACACATCATATCATAAATGCAGCAAGGAACTCATACATAATTTGTCGTTGGCCTTCAATAATATCACATCGGTAGAAACTGCAGCCCTTGCTGAATGGAAATTGTTTGCCTCTCCACTCTGTTTCACAATCAACCCAGTATGAAATTTTTGTTCCTTTGAGAAACTCCAAAACAATTGCATTACATTTTGACAAATTGACATGCTGTGCTTACCAAGATGCCATACAACACCTGTTGCTGATGGATCACCACTACTGATGTCATCAATTCTGAATTCCAATTCAGGTCCCACCGAGTCCATAAATTTCTGGAAAAACTCCAATATGGCCTACAAAGATAGAAAGATACAGAGTAGAGGTTTCAGAGCATTCAGCTGGTGTCATACAAAAGCAGTGCAATACATCTGTTTCAAACATACATGCACAAAGATGATACCGCAACAATCATTATAAGATTGAGAAGTGTCTAGATTTACTGAAGTCTTGATCCTTCAACTATTGCAAACAAGCTGGCTGCCATGACAGATGGAAATCCATGCTCTAGAAGTAGACAAACAAACAAACAAACAAACAATAGAGCAGAAAGATATTTCCAACGCTGACAAAACCACAAAACTGCAACAAGAAGTGCTCTGCATAACTCACAAAAACTGCTAATGATTTATTTTTTCCACAATAGGCTGACACTCTAATAGAAAAAGGAAGTGAGTACAAGAAACTGTGAAGGTAAAGGTCTAGTTGCAAAGTACTACCTACAATGACAGAATCAAAATTCCATACTGCACTGTAGGAATGCTTGATGTAGAGGAGGAGAAGATCATGCAATAATGAGTGTCAAAAACATGCAAACCTTTCACAATGCAATCTACTCAACCTCAATTGCTGCAAACTGAGCTTGATAAACTATGAGAGAAAATGACTTACCTGGACATCACTGCATGACAAATGAAGATTTTCAGAGGTGTCACACAGGAGGATCTTTTGCAAAGAACTAAATACAAAAATCAAGGTTTTGTTCGGTCATGGCTCATGCTAGAGAATTTGCAGCCAGTTTACGATCTAATCATTATGCATCGCAACTAGTTTACAAGGATTAACTTCTGAAGTGTTTATGAAAATGCAGGGAGAGGTAGAATCGGTACAAGAAAACACAACATCGGGAGAATCCTTAGAAAAAAACACAATATCGGGAAAATGGTTGCGAGAAAACATCACATCGGGAGAATCCTTAGAAGAAAACAAAATATCGGGAGAATTGTTGCGGGAAAACATAACATCGCGAAGACTCCTTGGAAGAAAACACAACATCGGCGGAAGCGTTACAAGCAAACAACAATATGATGATGTATGGGGAATCCTCTATACTTCCAGTATGAGAGCTCACTCACTGTAGAAATCAAGGTTCTAGATCCGGGGTTTTTGAGACTTTCCACTTGGAAATCGAGATTGAAGGACGAAGATGCGAGAACTGGAGATCCTTGAACGAAGGAGATGGCTGGAGGAAGAAGCACGGACAAGGCACGCAGATGATGAGAAGAAGCAAGAACTGTACCTGTCTGCCTGAGAAAGGCTTCGGGAAAACCAAATCTTCGTACACACAGTCTTCAGCAAAGAGATTACCAATTGTGTCAATCTCACGCCTGTTGAAAGCTGCATAAAATTCCTGCACAATCTCAGCAGCGCCTTTCTGAGGTTGAACAAGACTCGTCGACGCTGCGGCTCTGACTCCTTCTGAGTCTTGTTCACCTCTCAGGTCCACATTCTTCTCGATCTGCGAAGTTGCCATCTTCAAGCTTCTTCTGGACTGATGCGGGGGTTGCAGCTTCAAAATTCTTCCCCCGGAGAAAAAGGTTCGATTCCTTTGCAGCGCAACATTGGAGCTAATTGAGACTCTTCTTGAGCTTCTGAAATCGAGGCAGAAATTGGAAGTGTGTACAACTGGGCCTATGACGCAACTAAAAGACGCCATAGTTCGAGGAAAAGCGAGGAAGCGATGGAGCTCTATCTGTTCTCTGTGTGTGTGTCTCTCTCTCTGCGGCTTGCATTTGAACCTGGCAAGCTTGTTGTCTCATCATCGATCTCGTCGACTTGTTTGCATCGCGCTTAGTCGTCCTACCACGGAGAGCTCTGCCTTTCTTAGGGTTGGGACACTTTTTAGCATGAATGATTTCCCGAGCGTACGTGGAAGCCCGAGATCGGAAAAGGATGTCAGCATCCTCAACAAGAAGATGCGCCATCTCTTCAACTGATGGCGTGAAGAAATTGCAAGTCTTCTTCACTTCTATGCCAAACTTGCAAACGCCAGTGCTGCATTTTATCGTAACAGTGAGACAAGCCTCCTTCGAAGGACAGAAGCGCCATTGAGCGAGCTCCCTAGTGAATGCGAAACCTGTTCACTTTGTAGAAATTTGCAGCAATAATGCTATCAGGAGATGAGATTCGCGTTTCCTTGGTGAAGCTAAAATGTTCAGAAGTACTTTCCATGTTGCCGCAAATCTTTGTTTGCTCTGCTCTTCAGGGTAGAGAGTAGAGACATTGTGATAAACCCATACACCAAAGTTTGGTATCCCTGCGTTCTAGGGTCATGTGGAGTCCACTATAGAAACGTTTCGGACAGAAGTGAAGTATCCATTTGAGCTTCAGCATGCTAAGCTGCTCACCGACATGCGCTTCCAATTTTGTATGTTGAATATTTATCATCTTATGGATGTCATTTAAACGGCATAGCCATTATGCGACGAGGTGCTTGTTTAGAGTTCTGACATCCAGGCAAAGCAAGACACTAAAATGCTCGTGATTGTGGAAATTTTTAATTTGAGAATTGAATGGCGCAAAATGAGAAAAAGATGCAGAAAGTGCGAGAAATAAGTAGGGGACGCGTTTCTGGGAGCGGTGGGAAATCTAGTTTCCTCATTGTTTTGTATAATGACCTGCTTGTACAGCTTGCACACCATGTCACAGAACTTGAAAATCTACCTCATGGGCTTTGCATAGAAGCTCCTGGATTTTCACAAGGCATTTTTTCCCTCCGCATGACACTCACCCATTTTGAGCTAATTCCTTTGAATCTTCACCTTCGGTTGCCTTCTAATGTGGAGCATCTGAGGGTGTCATCTATACCCACAAGACGTGGTACAAAAATCACGCAGGTCTGGCCTACTCTCATCTCTTGCTCTCATACTTTGCTCACATCTGATTCTCATTTTGCGCTGATTCAATTCTCTGATTCACATCTGATTGCTCTCGTTCTTGAAGTTTCGCAAGATTGTGTGATAGAGCGGAGGTCCTCATTTATCCCTGTTACTCACAAAGCTTGCCGTGACTCGGTGGTCCGATGAAATGCAGAAACGAGCGGTTGCAAGGGGAATCTGCCTGAAGTATATAAACGAATTGAGCTCATATGTTATTTGACTCGATGCTTGGGAATGGCCTCGTTTGAGTCGTTGTTGATTACTCAACAGCAGGTACATGTGATTGGTTAGTCTTGATTCTTCCAGAAAATTCAGAAGTTTTCCTGAGATTCAGGATCTTCTAGATAAGCTAAAGTTTACAGAGCGTATAATCCAAGTTAAGATGTGAACTAATGATGTGAACGCTTACAATGGCAATTTGTATCCAAGAATGGAAGGAGGATCTAAAGATACTTGAAGTTGGCTGAATGAGCTACCTAGAAGATCAATCAATTCCTCACTTGTGGCTCATGACATTAGATAGATTCAAATGAATCAGATGCAACTAATTATGAGATACTTGACTTGATTGTATCAATCAATTCACATTTAGCTGACAGAACACAGAAAATCAATCTGCATTCATGGAGAAGCGGATGTTGAAAGCAGACAGTGGAATAGATGGGTCTATATCCTGAAAGCACAATGACCAAGAGAAGTACAGGTGCTCAAGGGATCAAAGAGTGTTGTTACCTTGCACTTGGCACCACGGCAACCCTTCAAAACTGGAGCTTCATCATCTGCCAAAGCTCAGTTTTCTAATATAAATGATCAACACTTCTGCTTATAATGAGGTCAGTACAATTCACAACGGCAATTCTCTTTATGCTCTGAATGATTTCCTATCATTCTTTGCACAAAACATGTCTTTTTATGGTACTTAGAGGGGTGCACACATGTGCCAAAGTATGCCAATCTGTACTCTGAACATATTTTATGACCCCTCTGTATATGACAATGTTGATGGACTTGATTGGGGCATGTTTTTTGTGTCCCAATGCTTTTGCCTGTCCCTGGAGAATGAAGCAACCATTGAGGTGGAAACACAGAGTCTTCTTCAAGTAATGACCGTCCATCCAAAGATGTTCTGATCACTCATTGTGTACCTCAGGGGGCACAAACAAGTCTGTTCTGAGACCAAACACAACAAGGGAAGCAAGCAATGGGTGAAGAACCTGTGGGTTTTCTTTCTGTTGCGTTTGTCTGGAAAGTTTTTGGTTAGTTGGAGATGAGCATTGAAGTTTAATGAAGTTGGAGTGGATTACGTGGAGCATTTTCTCTTGTTATGATTGTTCTCTCAATGATATGACTCATATCAAGTGGAAATATTAACATAGCAGTTTGATAATTACTGCATGAAATTATTTATTGAGCAGTTGTGATTGTCTCAATCCATGGATTTGAGTAAGAAACATGATGATGCATATACCCCTTGTGTAGCATTAACTGGAGAGATCTTGCAGTACAATCAGTTCATAACAGATGCTTCATTAGTGTTGTTGTCATGATCTTATTCTGAAAGATGATGATTTCTATTATAGTTGGGGAATAACATAGTGGTTTGATGATCACTGCATCAGAATTTTCATTTGAGGTGCACCTGGCACAATCGGCGCCATAGGGCCCATTCAGTGAAGGTAAGAACACCTACATCAACTGACTCATCAGGTCAAATATTTCTTTTCTCCCACAAATGGTTCACAACTGTTAATCATTCTAGACATTTTATCAGCAGAGGGGCTTTGCAAAGCCCAAGGTTGGGCACAAATGGAAATGAGATTGTGTAATTTGCACAATAAATGTTTTACTTTTGTAATGAATTTTGTATGTCATTTCAATGAAAATGGTTTGGTTATAATTCACACTGTTGCATGTCTTTGATTATTAAATATGTTCTTAAACTCATTTTAGATGTTAACAAAAATGAATGACATTACAAAACTACACTGGGATTGAATATTTGAAACAATCATGTTTAATGCAAAACATACTTTATCATATTAGCTATTCGACTGATTAAAGAAGTAAATGGTTTGGTTTTCATAAGTACATGTAAAAATCTTTTGTAATATACATTTTGGTAAATTCCCTGAATAGATATTGTTTTCAATCACATCCCATTGATGACCCAAACTTTTCAGTTGATAGACTTCCATGGTTCAAAATAGAAATTTCTTCATTTCCATCCAGTTTGCAAGAGTTGCATTCATGGTGCATTATAAGTTAGTTGGGTAATACTACTACAGTCCTATCAGCTGCTGGGCTAGTTATAAGAAATGTCACAGTTTTAAATGCATCGTCTGAGTAAGGGAAAACTTCAAGTACAGAGATTTCAGTTTTGGAAATTGAGTTTTGTAATTTTGTTTTATTCTTGAATAATCTCATAAATTCGAGTAGTTCATGATTAAGCCTGATCACTTTGTACTTCTGATTTGTGCAGGGGAACTCGTTTTTATCATTTCCTCTGTGCTTTGTAGACTATAATAATATCCTCTCATAATTGTGGAATAGCAATGTAGGGTGAAGTTATGGTAAAGTAGACTGCTCTTGATCCATTTCCAACTGGATCAATTTTACATTGAACGGTTAGCAAACTACTTTTTCCTGTCTATTGTACCATGCTCGTATAAGATTGCTCAAACATGTGTGTAATTGATTGCACCATTAAAGATCTGAGATCATCATCCTTCCAATTACATACTGCGCCCAACAAGTACCAAAATTATTCAAAAGGTGTGCAAAATATCATTAATTCGAATGCACTCAAGTACATAAACTTCTTTCCTAGACGGACATTAATTTGCTGGTTCACGATAGAGTTTAAGTTGTCTACAATTTATGATGATTGATTTGCATGCTAATTGTTATTTATTCCAAGTGCTCATCACTCTTGTACATCTGTCTATACAGGCCTAGCCTACAATTGTACTGTTCAAACAATGATCATAATTTCACCATGTTATAAACCATAGAATAATCCCGGAAAGAAGTTTGTCCATTGATTTAAAATATTTAATGTAGGCTTCTAGATAAGCAGAGATTAACTTTAGTTGTATTGTTATTGAAAAAATCTAGAGATGAATCTTAATTGTCATTTTGTTGCAGTGAATTACTGGTTTTGAAAACTATTTAAATAAAAGATTATGCTCATCATCTGCATTGATCGGTTGCAAACTTTTGCGGGAACTTAAAATTACACAACATGTAATAATAATTTTTGAGACCCTGGGAACTTGTGATCTGTTTGTATATTGAACAGATTCAGCAAGGCTGAACCATAACACAAGTAATTGTAACCACCATATATTGAATGTGGTCTTAAAAATAGCCCCCCAGAATTCTAGAATATGATCAAGTGATGTTTCCTTGATAGCAAAATTAGAGCCAGGCACATATATTCATGTTCTTTTATTTCGAGTGCGCTGCTCATTCAATTCAGAGGAATGGATTCATAATTGGAGTATGTGTTCAACATCTCAGGACTACATATCCTAAGTTCATATTTCAGCTCCAATGAAAGAGTCCAAAATATATATATATATATATATATATATTTCCAACACTAATACTGCAGGCTACAGGACGACATCCAAGCAAAGCAACGGAGTAGTAATAAAGATTTCAGATCAGGATTTTGTGTATAGATGATATAGATACTAGATCTGTCAACAAATGAAAGAATCCTGGCATGTACGATCAGTGCAGCTAAATTTTTAAAAACTCATGCAGGAGATCACGATGAAAACTTAAGACTGACTAGTTTATTATATTATGGTCATCGGTTTATGAGGACTTACCGAAGAGAAATGAATACTGGTATAATAGATCCATTTAAAATGTTTGGGAGACTAATTTGACACTAACATTATTTCCACCATGGTCTCAGCTTGTTGCAAGGTGTGATCAGAAGCAAACAGAAAAGAAAATTACAGTCCTGTGTCGTGCACAGTTTACAGGATCACAAGTGATCTTGCTGCAGCACAAGAGTGTTAGAAGATCTGGATCTAGATGCTGCACCATACAGGTATGTAATCACCATGATGAGACTTTCTAAATCTGCAATAATTTCTACAAAATTTAGATCAATTCTGGTGATAGATTAGATACATATATATATACAAGTACAACAGAGCTCCAGAGCACCATACATGAGCTTGGAACTGATGTTCAATGTACAAGCACACGGCTGCAAATGTACTTCTTCACTGCTGCAGAACATTGATGATTAACAAAGCAAAGCATAATAGATTGATAAGAAACTCATGGTGCAGGTGCAGTTCTTTGAACATACCGGCGTTTAGCAGCCCAGATCTTGAGAAGTTTGATATATCGAGTTTTTAGATTTTGCTGGGAACATCAAGAATCTACTGGTTGAGCTTGTGAGTCAGAGGCAGCTGCAAAGATACAACTCTGCATGCGATGAGCGTGACTTGCGAAGGAGAAGAGTTCTATAAGGAGCATTTTTTATAAGATATATATATAGCTCAGAGCACAGCTGCATCCGAGTTCAGACTTGCACGCAACCATGAGCAGCCTTTAGCGGTTATCTTAAGCTCCAAGTGAGTGAGTCTGCAGATAGTTTTATGCCTTTTTCGTCTCAATCAATAGCTCCTTCCCTCTGTGTCTCCTCCCTGAGACTCGGAGGGATGAAGCTAGTGGAAGAAACGAAAATGGTATTGCATAGGTATGCTCCTATGATCATCAGATTTCCAGGACCAACAAGAAAAAAAACTCCCAGGTCCCCGACCTTATGTGCACGAGCTCAATAGACAACAGATGATCAGGAAGTTCTAATAGGGATGCGATTTCTAACATATAGAAAATCTTGCAGGCGAGTAGGTCAAGCGCACAAGCTGGTGCTTCTTCATTCCTAGGGCTGCTAATAGCTTAACTTGAAAGTAGTTGTTAGTTTGCAACCCTCAAGAAAAAACTCTGCTGCAAGAAAAGAAACCTTTCCCTCATCAAGACAGAACGGGAGTAGCTTTGACCCTAATGTCCTCGACACACATTCATGGTTTTGAATGCTACCTAACCAGCGACTCCAGTCTTTGTGCAATGTATACATTTGAATCTTGATCACAAAAAGGCTAATCTAGAGGGGATTCAAATTCACAACCATCTCATGTGTTGCTATGAATAGAAAACTCTAGAGAAGGCTGCAGATCACAGCTTATTGCCTGCTACAAGTCATCGATTCTCCAGGGACACAGACTAATTGAAGCTCTTGGCATTACAGCTTTTAGGCACAACTTTCGGACTCTGTGTTGTGTCTGATCTAGATACCGAATTTTGGTCTACAACTGAACTGATGCGACGGACACCAGTTTACACTATTTGAGTGAGGACTCAGGAAATAGGGATCAGCGTCATCGCGAGCAACAAGCTGCAACAGGAAGATAGTCAAGATGATCACGCAATACGAGACATACATTAGGCTGCCCGTTCCTAACCCTCAGTAGCTCCTTACCTCTCTCTCTGCACTCAGATAGAGAGGGATGAAGCTAGTGAGAGGCAGGAAGGGGCAGGCAGCTATGCAACCTCACATCATCACTCTGATCATCATCTTCCTTCAAGTATAGACGCTGCTAGCTAGCTGGCCGATTAAACAACCTTTCCCTGAACAATATGAAACTGAGTTCATGACAGAGGAACCCAAACTCGAACTTGATGATCACTACCCACAAGACAGAAAACAGTACAACAGAGATGAAAAGCTGATGCTGCAGGTCTCTAGTAGTTCACCAACTCCGTCGATCCAGGACCAGCTTGACGCTAGAAGCTGCTGCTGAGGAAGATTATGATCAGTCTACAAGAACTAGATATATGCTGAAGGTGTTTCAAGGTCTATAACTGATCGAGTACTTTGAAAGCAAAGATCAAACTGCAAACTGCTCTAACAGATGGTCAAGGATTCCAGGGACTGCAGAACTAGTCTTGAACAAATGGGCAGATCAAAAGCCTAGTAGAAGCAATAGATAATCAAATGGGAGTTAGTTTTCAAGCAGAAGAAATCTCACAGACTATTTGCTCATATCTATGAGATTTATATAGACTCTTGCAGGAGGTAGGGTGGGTGATCTCTTGCACTTGTAATATCCAAGCAGCTCCTGGAGGCAGTAGCAGACATTGATGATGATACTTGGAACTTGTCAAACAAGCTTTCTACTGCTGCTACCTTTGGAGGTGATCTAAATTGGTTCACATAATTAATTAAGAATTCATCGGAATTTTACTGACAGTCTTGAAGATTACAGAATCGGAAAAGACGGAACTTGTCCAACAAGCTTCTTCTGCTGCAGTAGGATTACTTATATTCTGTTGGGGATTTAAGGAAGAACCCCCTCCCCCGCGGACAACACTTATGAAAGAGTTTGAAGACCTTCATTATCAGGCAGTTTTGGAGACAGCAGTGATATTAAAGCAGGGTATATGGGTGCAGGATTTTTTTCTTCAATTTTGTGATGTAGCCAAGCCAGTGATGTTTTTTCCAATTTTCTGATGTTGCTTCGTTGGCTAACATCCCAAGAGGGATTTAACATTAAATGGCTACAGGTTTTTAGAACCAGTTTAAACAATGCTACCAAACTAAATTCAGAATCCGCAAAAAAAAAGAATCAATGGCAAAGTTTTAAAAAGAAAAGGAATATTATGACAGAACATTCTCTTTTTATTTTATTTGTTTTGCGTATTGTCGAAATTTCACATGCGAAAACAAAAGGTGAGTCAAACTGTGTGATTGTCCACATGAAGAACATTTAACCAAATTGGGCTATAACACCAAATATAAAAGTAGAAAATTTTAAGAATCTTTTTTTTATTTTGGCAATAAGCTGTAACCTATTGCAGAAATCTGGCGAATTAGGGCCATTTTCTAAAGAAATCCTTTGTATCTGTCGAACCCATATTTTTCAGGTTTAAAAAAAAGAAAATTCGCCGAAAGTAGCTCTAATAATGGGAGCTGCTTATCACACAAGCTTCCGGTTTTGACTTGACCTCTTGATGACCCAGACAGACAGACCCCCAGTAAAATAGAAAACGCTGTTTAGAGTGGCCTTGAAGCAAATGCTTGTGAAAACTACTTTCTGTCCATGTGGAAACTTGTTGAGGATCAGAGACAAGCGCCAGCAGACAAGCAAAATGGACCGATTAGGGAAACAACCAATAATCAGTGTTTAGGCGGGTTTAGATTATGCTAATTGCAACCACTAGTTCTGGTTCTATAAATATTTCAGAAATCAGAAAAGCGATGGTTTCAGGTATGCAGAAAAATCAAGACTGCTGGTTCAGGTTATTACATCGATCTCAAAGAATTGCTGGGTTTCATGAAAGAAGCCACAAAGAACCTACATTTTTCTGGGTGGTTAATCGACTTTTTCAAATTACTTGAGAAACATGGTTATATATCAAAACCAGGTGTTTGATTTTTTTAAACCATGATTATAAACTTTAAGAATCACCTTCAGATCCAATGAGGTTTGGTGCAATTTTTGATACCCACCCAACATTGGAAAAAACCATACAACAAAGAGAAATAACCAGAGTTCAGCGGTTACCCAGTTTGCAGGGTTAGAGCAGGCAGCTCCGTTTCTGGTCAGTAAAAACCAAACTAAACCCTTGTCTGAGTTTTTAATCTGCATTGGGTTTTCACAGAACCAGAACCAGGTTCCAGGTTTTTTAAGAACCAAAACTGGAACCAGAACCAGGATTTTTTTTTTTTGAAAGGTATTTTGAGGGAAGAAAAGGACTATAATTGAGGACTAAATGCCAGTTAAACAGCAGATTGAGTGGTGGTTACCCAAAACTGGACCAGAACTGGGTCTGATTTTTTCAAAGAAGGAGACCCAGAAGAAGATTATAGGTTCAGTTTCGGCGTGGAACTGAAACCACACTCATCTATTTCTTAGAACCAGAACAAGATGTTCTTCGTAAAAGTCAAGAACTGCCCAACACTGGAAATAACCAAGTAAGCTCATAATTGGGTTTGGGACTCAAATGTTAAGCAACCCCAGGTGGGTATCAGAGGCATCACAGAGTGAGCTGCATTTAATCTGTTGCACCTGTTTAGTGACTAGCTTTGATCATTAGCCAAATTTATTGCACCTGCTTAGTGACCTGCTGCAATCAGCCCAACTAGCCACCAGTGTTTTTCTCCAGATTCTATGATACAGCCATCGTGGTTATCATCATATGAAGATCTAGCCAAATTCTAGATATGAAAGTTTTTTTGGAAGGGACATTCATCGACATGTTGGGCTAGTTGCTGAAATCAAATCTAGTGATTTTAATCAATCTTTTCAAGTTTTCAAAATTGGAGCTCCAAATTGTTTTTTCTAATTTCTCATTTCGCTGAGGTGAATTCACAACTGAGTCATAAGGGACAGCCAGTAGATGGTGTGCTAGTGAGGTGCTTGTTCACTCTGGCCTCAATTCGTTGCACCGGTTTACTAGTGCCCCAGTCTGATCAGCAAACCTGTCACCCACCCCAACTTGGTATGAGAGGCGTGACAGACCGAGTTGCATTTAATTTGTTGTGCCTGTTCATTTTGATGGGCAAAACCAATGACCCATCCGCATATGAGAGGCATCACAGATCGAGCTGCATTTAATTCATTGCACCTGTTCACTGCTCAGCCTTCATTGATGGGCCAAGCCAGCCAGCAAGTAATGATGGAATTGATCTCTCAGCTGTTTGGTAGTGAGAAAAGCTGAGGTCTGATTATATAAAATTGAGTCCCACTCAACCTGCAAAAGTAGCGTGGACTGGACAAAGGCCAACTTTTTTCTATTTTTCACTCCCGCTACCTTTTGGCTCTTTTTCAGCTTTCTTTTATGCTTCTGAGATTCGGTGGACTTTGAATGTATCTCTGGGTGCAGCATCGTGGTGCACACTGTGTGGTTTGGCCTTTTCCTCTTTACTTGCACTGGCCCACAATGCCTAGGATCATGTACCAGCTAGGTAGCATGTAGCACCCCCAAACCCACCCCAATGCTGATTTTTTGCACCTCTCTCTTTAGGGTGAAATTTCTTTGGCATTTTGTGCATCAAGGATCATGAGAGTCTTGAATGAAATGTCGGTAGCTGCTTATATCTTCCTACAAGAAAGCGTAATTGTCACTGGGGTGAGATTCTGCCATTCACCCAGAGTTTCTTAGGGTCAGCTGCAACTTTCAGATGCATATAAGTGGCACATAGAACATGGAAAACGTGGAGAAGCTCAGGGGTCTGGCAGAAAAGTTCCTACTGTGTGGCAGAATCTAACCCCAGGGACAATTACATCAGATAATGGCGACTGGTGAGACCAGTGGCAACCCACTGCTCGGCCGGGTCCACCCAAATGGCCATTATCTAGTACATACTTTTGACACAAATGGGCAAATTTCATATTTTCCTCTCTGACTTGGATCTGGGAGATGAGGTGATGGTGGATGGTGCAGAATGATAGCTTATAAACTCAGAACATTGGCCAGAATTTTTTTGGATCTTTAATAAAAAATTTCAAGTGGTGGTTTTGAACCCTCAGGATTTTGTTGACATTTTGGGAAATTGATTCCTATTCAGAAGTCCTGTCTAAGGAAATTCTAGGAGAAAACTGCACTGCGAATATTAAAATTTCCCATCTGCAAAAAAGGAATCATGTGAAATTGATACCCAATAAGCTCCAAATCAAACACATACCTAGATCAGTGAGTCTGGGTCTCTTTCATGTGGTTAAATCTTAGGGAAGTAAATTATAGTTCTGTTGTTGTTTCCTTTCTGACTTGGGTGCTTTCCAAGACTAGTAAGTTGTGATCAACTTAGATAAAGCACCGACAAAGCCAAATTTTGCTTTGTGTTGGGGTCGGTGGTGTTGATATGTCTGAGGTTGCAAAAACAAAAAAAATGACGGTAGTTCATTGTTTTCCCCCTAGATTTAGATCTGCATAGGGGGAGGCATGAACCAATTAGCAATGCTAGTTGTTTCAATCAGCAATAAATTTGCAACAATGCCTTGTGCAGAAAACACACTCCATATTATAATCCTTACAAAAGATGTATCCTACTGAATTTCTACCCCTAGGAGAGGGTGGGGGCAGTATAGTTCCTGCATAACTGACAGAGTTAGGAATAGAAATTCTAGGCAGCCAATAAGCTGATTGATAATCTGATTGGTGGATATAAAAATCTCTTCAACAACTTTATTATGTATTATTATGCCGTGATCTTGGTTCCAAAAGCATGGGTTTTGTCTTCAACTAAGATTAGAATGGACGTAAAAGCTGAGCTTTGTTCAGATATTGCTCATCTAATAATGAACCGCCCCACTCTCCGTCCCCCACCTAGTCAGTGCTGAGAGCTGACTTGGCTGCCTTGGGTGAACACTCAGGGTTTTTTTTCAATTTTGTGATGTAGGCAAAGTGGCAATCAGCCATAAGATGATTTAGCCAGATTTGGCGATAAGAATTTAAATACAAGTATCATCTTTCTGTATTTTTGGCTACCTGCTGGAACTTAGGATAGAATTTGAAATTCTAAGAAATTTCTTAGAATTTTTTCAAGATTTGGTGACTGAAAAATTCAGAAAACACTAAAATTTGGCCAATTTCAAAAATAAATTTCATCATTTGGAAAATTTTCACCTCAAAAAAAGAACCCTGTCCACACTTGTATCATGGCAAAAATCTTGAATTTCTGTAGGTTGCCTCTAACCATGGTAAATCGCATCCAAAGGCTAAGTCGGGGTTCTGTGTCCAAATTTAACAATTCCTGGGTTCAATATGACTTCTGAAGGAGCTAGCTCAAGAACACTAAGGTACGGAGGGGCTGTTGGTTCACCCTGGCCTGGCCATCACAAGAGTCACCCAGGATGGAGAGTAAAGTCTAATTTACAAGCTATGCTAATTCTGATGGCATTGTGCAGTATGATTGGTGGAACTCACACTCTCAAGAGATTTTCTCTGATTCAGGGGAACTGGGCTTCAAAGTTCTTGAGATCTGAGCAAGGAAGGGATTTTGTGCCACAAGTAGCAGCAGCAACAAAAACAACAACAATCATCTATTTCCCCTTCTCTCCAACCGTCGCATACCATGACATACTTGCATGTTGGAACTATAACTAGACTGCAGCAACGTCGCACTTCAAGCCTGGCCCCCGTTAAGTTAGTTTTGTTTTATATGGGTAAGTTGTGATTTATACTGCTCCCAGGGATCCCCTTTCATTCCTCCGTAACAGCATATCCACCATTGTAAAGGCTAACAACAGTGCACCATTCACCTGCAGGCCAAGAAGCATAGTCAGCCCTAGTTCGATTACTGTCCCCCATTGTTTTCCAGCAAAGCTGCGCCTACATTATCTCTCTCAATTCTGTGCTTCCTTCAGCAGATTCCCTCCAAAATCTCAACACGACAAACTTTTTCCCTGATCTCTCTTGCATGCCTTTCTCTATGCTTGCACACTTCTCTTTGGACTTGAGTGTTTTTGTTTTAGCACACCTAGTTTTGAACTTTTAGCATTGTTGTGTGTGTGATTCTCTCTTTTTGTGTGCACCTCTATCTAGACTTTTAACTTTTTTTTGTGTCTTTCATTTGTTGGTTACTATTGCAAGGTGAAAGATGGAAGCTTGGCAATGAAGGTTGTTAGCACAATTGCATGTGGAACATAATGACAATGATAAAATTAATTAGGTCTTTGAAAACCTCCTACTCCAAATTGGGCTTAATGAGCCCAAATGTCATCTCCAACACGAAGAAAATATATGGCCGACAAGGTAACTTGCAACGGGATCAAATGTTCAACAAAACATCATGCATCATTTTTTTTGGCCTTGTTTTTATATGGTAACAAGCTCTTCCAACCTTGTTCATGGATGCAATGACTATTGTTTTTTTTAATTGCTTGAAGTTGTTGTGCATGATGGGTATTTTGTGTAACACAAGGATGCTTTAAAAAAGATGGGGTTTTCCTCTTTTAAAAAATGCACAACTAACATTTGCATGCTTGAATGATGCACTCCCGAACTCCTCAAGGGACCCAAAGGTGGGTCCTAGTGACGCACTCCCAAGTCCCTTGTTGAACCCACTTGAGGGTCCAACTATGTAAAGTTACGAAAAGTTGGGACTTGAAGGTCGCTCTCGACTTCCAGCACTAAAAGGGGGTAGAGTGGTGTGCTAAAAATCCTGGGATTAGACTAGGAAGAAGGACTAGATTATCAAGTTCGAATCTGCATCCAAAACCAACCACAAGAGGGTTAGTTAGCATTCGGGAACACCCTTGGGTGTTGGGACAAGCCACGGGCACTTTGACACACAAAACTCACCACGGCCCGGACTCGGGGGAAGCCACCATCTTCCCCCATGTAGTATACTCTACAGTTCTTCGCCGAGGCTACATCCAAATGGTTTTTTTTCCCAGGACTCCCAAGTTGGAGTCCCGAAATTGTCCCGGGTTGGAGTCTCGGGACTTTGGACGCTCATAGCTCCTCGCCCCGAACTTGGATCAGGACGAGGTCTAAACCAAAGTTTCAGCTCTCGTCGAGAGCTTTTCAACGCTGTGTCGCACTCCTTGAGGCGACGTCGAAAAGAGGTCGATTCCCGACTTTTAGTGGTCGGGAGTCAAAATGGCAATTTGACTCCCGACCCTTCTTTTGCCCATAACTTGGGCTGCAAATCTCCAAATGGCCCATGCGAGGCCATTTTGGGCATCTACTCTTCAAGAACTTTCCATTGATATAAAGAACGCACCAAGGCGAGGAGATTTGACCCCTCAAATCGTCTTCTGAATTTTTGGAAGTCCCGGAGGACTCCATTTTCCCACTTTTGGGAGTGTGAATTGCATTCTCACACTTAACCCCAAAGTGAGGTTGCGACACCTAGAGTGAAACAATGAAAGAAGAAAAAAGTTAAGTGCATTCTTTGATTCACAACACTTTAGGGGTAGGAGGGTGTGCTAGAGTTTTAAGATGGGATTAGGACGAACTCGCAAGCAAAAGTTCAAAATGATATCAACCTACACAACCAAGAAAAAAAAGGTGGTTAGTGCAAATCAAATGGAAGTGGTGCAACACACTTAATAGGGACAACTTCAAATATAAGTTTCACATGGCCCACAACCTTTGGGAGGATGCACCACTCCCCTCCTTATATTATATTTTATGCCTCTCCATAAGGATTACATCCAAATGTCACTTTTCCCTAGGACTTCCAAGTGGGAGTTCCAAAACTGGGACTTTTATTATCCCAAAATCTTGGATATTCATATCTTTCTCAAATAAAGTTTATTTCAAAATTGTGAGGGAAATATCTTATAGCCCTTGAAAATATCTTTCCAACAATGTATAACACGCTCCAATCGGACCTCATTTGACCCCTGCTTTCAAAGGATTTATGGTCGGAAATCAAATTCCCAATTTGACCCCCACCCCCTCTTTTGATCATCACTCATGAAAATTAGGTTTAAATGAACAATGTGAGGGCATTTGAAACATCTATGTTTCACGACCTTTCTAATGGTATCTTGAGGGTTTAATTTGGTGTTTTTTTGCCCTTCCAACCAAGGCTTTGAACATTCATAGCTCCCACACAAATGTAATTCCCAAAGTGGGAGTTGCACTTGGGAGTCATTGGGCTTCATCCCTTGCACTTTCCCTCACTTGTGAAGGTGTGTTTCACATCTAAACACACTCTCACCCTCATGGGCCCTTGGACTTCACTCTTAGTTATGAACCCAATGTTAAGGTTACAACATTGAATATGGAATTGTAGTTGATGGAACACATGAGTATTGTCTTATATGGGAGAACATAGAAATGGAAAGTTTGAAAAGATTTATGCAAGCCATTTGGGAGTTATTCAAGCCTATGTACTTGAAACAACCAACACAAGAATATATGGAACACCAATTGCAAATTAATGCAACATGGGGTTGGCCAAAGATGTTTGCCTTTTTGGATTGCAAGTGTTATTATTGAAACGAATGCTCAATTGGTTGGTAAGGTCAATTTACTCACAAGGATAAACATTATTCAATAATGTTAAAAGTTGTTATAGATTAGAGGTTATGTATATGGGATTGTCACTTTGATTTTGCTAATGACAATAATGACGTAAATGTTTTAAAGAGATCACCTTTGATTTCTAACATGTTGTGAGGTGCAAAAAATGATTTGAACTTCAAGGTGAATGGACATCATTGTATTTCAAACTTGACTACTTGCTAATCAACAATAGTTATTTGAAATAATCAATCTTTGTACAAACTATTCATAAACCACAAGGGGGCAAAAGGAACTGGTTTACAAAATAGCAAGAGGTAATGTGAAATAGATTTATTGATAAAATGATGTTTTGGCATGTTATAATTTCACTTCAACATAATTAAAAATCCTTGCAAGCATTAGGATAGAAATATTGTGAATGATATCCTTCATACTTGTGTGATCATTGACAACATGATCATAGAAAATGAATGCAACTTGTCCTTAGAACCTGGTTTTGAAGAATGGAATTTTCACATGTATGTGATGAGGTTTCAATTTTGTTGAATACATAGATGGAATAAAGAGGACAAAAAGTTTGGATATACATTTTGCCTTGAGGAAAAATTTAATAAAACATTTTTAAGCTCTCAAAGGCAACAATGTATGATGTTAAATATCAATAATTTAGTTCTTGTTCATTAAGGCAATGAATTTTTGTGTGTAATGGTTTTAGGTTTTCAACATTTTTGTGTGTGCGATGGCCTTTTTTTACACGTATGCACTTCTATTTGAACTTTTGGCTTTTGTGTGATATGACCTTTCTTGACAGTTGTGCACCTTTCTCTACATTCATACATCTTTTTATATGTTCATGTTTTTTTCTTTGAATTTTCAAATTTGTTGTGATGTTTCCTTAATTTATTTCAAATATTTCTTGTTGATGATTATGATCAAATTTTAAAGAAAAGACCCCAACCTCCATTTCAATGTCAACTTTCATTTTATAATGAAATGGAAGTTAGGGGTTTTTCCTTGATTTTTTTTTGTGCAACACCTAAAAATAATGGGGCCAAATAAAGTTAAGGTCTAGGGTTTATGTAATACTTTCATTAATAGTAGCATCAAATGTTATTTTATTTTATTTTTTCAGTTTTAATTATTGGTGAAAGGGGACATTTGAAGATGCATATAAAACCTTTCAAGCACCTAAGATAGCCCAAAAGGATTTAGATTGGGCAACAGATGGGGTTGAGGTGGGTGTGAAAAATCAACATGTATTCCATTGCATGTGCTACATGTTGCAACCCTAACATTTGGTTCGGAACTATGTATGAAATCCAAGGGCCCATGAAGTCAAAAGTGTGTTTAGGTGTGAAACACACTCTCACAAATGGGGGAGAGTGCAAAGGTTGAAGCCCAATGACTCCCAAATGCACTCCCACTTTGGGATGCACTTGGGAGTTGCACTCGTGTGGGAGTTAGGAATGTTTCAAGCCTTGGTTGGAAAGGCAAAAAACACCAAATTGAGCCCCCAAGACAACATTGAAAAGGTCTTGAAATGTAAATGTTTAAAGTGCCCTCGCATTGTTCATTTAGACTTGATTTGCATGAGTTATGATCAAAAAAAAGGGTAGGAGTTAAATTGGGAATTTGACTCCCAACCACAAATCCCTTGAAAGCAAAGGTCAAATGAGGTCTAGTTGGAGCGTGTTATACACCATTGAAAAGATATTTTCAAGGGCTATAAGATATTGCCTTCGCATTTTAAAAACAAACTTGATTTAAGAAAGATATGATTGTTCAAGGTTTGGGACAACAAGAGTCCCAATTTTGGGACTCTCACTTGGGAGTCCAAAGGAAAAGTGACATTTGGATGTAGTCCCTATGGAGAATCACATAATATAATATAGGGAGGGGAGTGGTGCCTCCTCCCAAAAGGTTGTGGGCTATGTGAAGCTTGTGCTTGAAATTGTCTTTACTAAGTCCGTCGCACTACTTCCATTCGACTTGCACTAACTACCTTTTTTTCTTGGTTGTGCATGTTGATATCATCTTGAACTCTCACTTGTGAGTTTGTCTTAGTCCCATCCCAAAGCTCTAACATGCCCTCGTACACCCGAAGTGGTACGAGTTAAAGAGCATACCCCAACTTTTTTTTTCTTCCATTGTTTTGCTATGGGACCCACGTTTGGGGGTGTGTCACTGCAAACTGGTTGTTCACCCAACACCTTAAAAAGGTGCATGACCTTGTGGCAAAAAAAAATAATCCAATCATCTTTTAACTCATGAAGGGGGGGACCTTATCACTAAGAACACATTCAAATGAATGCACCCATTTTAAGTGATGCACGTGCAATTCAATAACAAAATGACCAAAAGGTGATTGCTTGAATTCATGGAAAAACCCATGTGACTTGAAATCACCTCTAATCTTTTACAAAAGGAAAATTCAAGGTGTAAAACATTTTTCGGTGCAATTCATTTTAGATCAACTTTTGCAAGTCATGGGGCATTGGGAGTATCCCACACAATGTTTGCACATTCATCGAAAATGATAATGACTTGCAAACCTTAATCTGCACCTCCCAATGCATGTATGCAAAAAGGTTGAAGATGGTGTGGGATGGTAAATATTGGTGAAGAGTTTAAAACATGAATTTGATTAATTTCGAACTTTAAAATTGTCCAAAAATAATCGTAAACAATTTTGACATATCAAAAAACTATCCAAAATGGCTTAAATTTGAATTGAGTGGTAACAAAATTAATAAAGGCAAATTGTTTGGATTAAAATTAGATGTCCACTTGATCCTTTCTAGCAAAACTAATAAAGGCCAATTGTTTGGATTAAATCAGGTTGCCAATTGATCCTTTGCAATGAAATTAGTATAAGCTAATTCTTTGGATTAGAATCAAGTGGCCACCTAGTCATTTGTAATACAATTAATAAAAGCCAAATTTTTTTTTGTGCTTTAATGATCATATAGTCCTTTGTAAATTAATTTGTAACAATTAACAATTAGCATATTTCAACATTAATATGAAAGCTCCAAGAACCAAAAATCTCAATTACATATACATACACCATATACATATGTTCAAAGTGTCATTTCAATAAAATAATTTTTTAAAAAAAAATTGCATGCTTTTAAACCCTAAGGATGTTTCCCCTGTGGAGCACTAAGATACATAAAAACATCATCATTATATTGAAACATGAATCTAATTGGACAACACTGTTATTTGTTTTTCAATGTTGCAAACATCATCAGGTTATTTACAAATAATATTTTGAACCCATTGTAAACAAAAGTCAATACATGAATCCTATAACTAGATATAGGATGAAACCACATGAACAATTTTCAAAAACTTGAGAAAGTTCAACATGGATCATGCTTAAAAGAAGTTGAGTTCTTTTGCAATCCTCATTTTTTTTTCCATGTATTGCATAAACCAAGGATAATGTGGGGAAGACAAATTCAAACATGACTTAAAAGATTTGGTAATGATCTCAAAATGCATTCCAACTGTACTTGTAAAAGGTAATCTAATCAATGTTGGCCATAATCAAGGTGCAAGGTTTAACCATTGAACCTTATTCTTTGACAACTTATGTCCTTTAAAAGGCTCAATAAAAAAACCATTGCATTTTGAATTTTGAAAAGCCTTGCTTGGTTCATCATCAATGAAAAACATTTGGTTTTCTTTTCCATAAGGTAGTCCTTCCCATAGGGTAATTTTTCCCAATAGGCAACCATTTAACATAGAGGGGTTTTTCCATTGAGCTCATGGGATCATATCAATATATAATGTAACAACTTGCAATGTTACATATTTTTTAAACAATTTTCATATAACTACCTAAAATTGCAAATGCAATTAAAAAATTGTCTACATTTCATTTTTCATTTTCATCTTTGCAATTATACAATATGAAAAATCACATCTACTACTACAACTTTGAAATAATGTTTTGTATTATGGATCATTTAGACAATATGTCTTATGCTACCAAAAAGGTTTTCCTTTACAAAAGTGAAAACGCCAACTTTTGAAAAATGAATAGTTCACACCAAATAATTGTCATCTCTACCAAACCTTTCAAATGTCTTGACAAAAAACACATTAAATGGCCCATCAAATAGATTTTTATCTGGACTATCATTAACAACTGATGTATTATTAAAGCAAACATCAGGATATTTAGAAAAAAATGTTAAAAGTTTTGTGGAAAATTAGCTTATTAAGATTAGAGATTAAAAAATGAACGTTTTGTGTAATATTCTTGACCAAGTATCCTAAAAGGAACAATAATAAATTTGGTTTTTTGTTGAATCAAATCCAAATAATTATTGATGTTGTGATGTTGGGTTCCAACCCATATGTACACAATGAACTATGCCATACACCTTTCTAGGAATTCCTTCAACCCAAGCCTCAACACAAAAGTTCCAAACATAGTAGGAGGTTTTCAATTTCAAATACCAACCCCCATCTTGCAAACTTGTAGCCATGAAAACTCCATTCACGTCTAGTATAATATGAAAACTTGTATCACGAGAACACAAATTAACAACACAAACTAAAGATGAAGGCAATTCAATTTCATCATCCATATATTGTAATCTTACTAAAGAATCCACATCCTTTATAGCCCCACTTAGTAATGCAATCCTTTCCATTTAATATTTATCATATACAATTGGAGATATTGAATAATTTGTAGAAACATGCAACTGATCTTACTTCTAATAGAATTTAAAAAAATGATTTGGTGTAAGATCAACATATAACACATAAGATTAATCATTTCCCAAAGGAACACCAAGATATTCGATTTGTGCACTCACTTCAACCTTGATTGTAGTTTCAAGAACCTTCAAGCCCTTATTGACTTTAGAGAACATTCTAAATTTTATGATATCCTATGAGAAATCCACACCTTTCACAACACTAACACCTTTGCAAACCAAAAAAGGTTGTGGCAAAAAAGACATTGACTCCCTTCAAGTCAACTCTGTGCATGTCAAAGATTTCAAGCGTTATATCACCACAAATGGTCCTGAACCTCCACGTTAAGAGACTCCATTTCAACTTGCACCACAGTGCTCCACCTTCACATTTCCTCTGGGAACCCAACAAATTCCTCCTCTTCCAAAGAACCTTCATTTTGTGTTTCATTGTTTAGATTTTTATTTCGGATTTTTTTTTGAAATCCAACACTTAAAAAAAAAATGCACCCAATTTAATACATATAGACATACAACAAATAAAAACAATAGTTCAATGAAAATTTCAACCACATCATCAACCACAACAACCTTCAAACATTTTGAACTAACTTTCATGGGTGGAAAAATTTAAATGCCCATTTAAAATTTAGAATTTGCAAAAAAAAAAAAACAAACTTGGAAACCTCCATAACATTCTACTAATAACACTATTGCTTAAGTACATCATTAGAATATGTATATCAAATTGCTAAATTTATTGCCTATTGCAAAATCAAATTACATTGACAAAATTAAATCCACCATGCACTAAATGGCCCAAAACGGAGGTAAAATTATAAAACTGATGTTGTAAAGTTGATTGTTCGCATTTAGGGCAAACATTTATCATCATCAAAAGTTTGAATATGATTATAATAATCATTGGTGGGTTTTTGTTTGCAACACTTGCATTTTATGTTATAACTTCATCAATTGAAGTCAATAGTGTGCAAGTGTTAGGTTGATATTATGATGGGTGGGTAAGTAAGTTTTGTTAAGAGGTAAGGTTTTAGCTAAGAAACATAAAGGTTTTGTGAAGAAATAAAATTTTAACTAGGAAAAGATAGAAGTTTTGTAAAAAGCTAAGTGTTTAGAGGTTTTCTCAAGAGATAAAGATTTAACTAAGAAAAAATGAAAGTTTTTTTCAAAAGATATAGTTTTGACCAAAAAAATATAAATGTTTTGTCAATATAAAATTTTAACCAAGAAGCAGAGAGATTATTTTCAAGCTATAAAAAGTTCAGCCAAGAATAGTTAAAGGCTTTATGAGGAGATAAAGATATAACCAGGAATAGAGAGAGGTTTTGTTGAGAAATAGAGGTAGTTAGGTCAATAGAGTAGCTAGATGGGAAAGTAGTATGGTGGTCAGGGTTGAGAAAGAAACGGCAAAAACAAAAAAGGTCAAAAGGTCAAAAGGTCAGAAGCCAAAAAAGGTGGACTGTGATACAATGTTGGTTAAGACAGGGTCAGGAGCCAGATGAAAAAAATGCAGCCCATCCTATCCTATGGAGAGAATGGCCAACTGGTGCGAGAGAATGGCCAACTGGTGCGAGAGAATGGCCAACTGGTGCATTGGTGGGTGCTGTTCATTCTACCCGTTGTAATTCATTACAGGGTACTTATTTTCACTTGTCTCACAAAAACATATTCTCATGTGCCATGGTTTTCTGTTTTCTCATCCTGTTTGCACTCATATCAAACTGCATGAGATTAATGGGAACAAGCACATTGCAGCGCCCTTTGTACCTGGATTCCTTTAAACCAAGTCACTGGAATTTTTAGTACCAGGCTAGAAATCACTCCAACATGCTTGAATGGGGAAACAATTGATGTAAAATCTGGACAACTTTATTTGCAAACAGGACAGACACAACAAGAAGGAAGAAAGGTAATGGAAAACATGAAGGACTCAAGTCCTACCTCAATAATTTAAAGAGGGAATAGCTCCTTTGTATCTATTGCTTGAAAAGCAGTGATGAGGATTCAGAACTGAGTTTTTAGGCCTTTCATGTCATATATGGAATCATAAGTAAGCAAGGAATTGAAAAATCATCAGACCTGGTTTGTGAAGGCAAACAAAAATTTCTATTCTTAATGTGAATAATTAATCACTTATCATAAGGTATGATGTCAACATTTCATATGTTAAAGTTTTATGTAAAATGATGAAAGAAAACAGTAGTAGCAACTAGCAACCCAAGCTGTTTGGGAATAATAAAAGATGAAATTTAGTTTTAAAAAAAGGTAGACTGACCTTGCATGAAGTCTGAAAGTACATGTTGGTGATAAAACTAGTTTCACACAGAGTTTGTGGTTTTTCTTTGTTGCCAGCAACTTCAACATTTGATTTAAATTTCAGCCTCTCACAACTTTTTTCTTTTGTTATGCAACATTTTCAGGACCTATGGGAATTCAACAGAAAAGTTTTAGGCAAACTAAACCATTGTAGATAGCTAATACTGTGGTGCAAATCTTTAGATCCGACAAATTTTTCTTCAAAGAGTTTTAGGATTCATATTTTTATAATACACACACACATGGCCCCTCCCCCCGCCCTTCCTCCCCCACTTTCTTATAGCAATGCATAACCTTTTTGTTGTTGTCAGCAAGCATAATTTTCTAGTCAATCTTCTAGTTGCTGATCATCAAAGGATACTTAGGGGCTGCATAAAAATTATTTGTTGTTTTGTTGTTGTCCACTAGTGGTCTATTCTAGTTCTAGACATGTATTTGGTTTTGATGATAATCTTTGATTTCAATTTTTTTATTGTATGAGTCTTAAAAAATTGTCTACTTTGGTTCCCTCAAACATAAAAGAATTGTGAGTTTTATTTTTCTTCAAAAACCTCAAAGAAGTGATAATTTTCATGAAAGAACTAGTAAGGAATGGATGGTTTCCTAGGTGATCATTTTTTTCGCCAATTAATAATTGCATAAAAACCCTTTTGTTGTGGCAACCTGTGTTGAGCGGGTATTTGATTTTGTGTATAATTGTTGGTTTTGATTTTAAAAATTATTTCAAACTCAAAGACCTGTTGTCTTTTATTCAAGTGATTAGTGTACAACTTAAGCACTTTCACTTGTAATTGTTGAAAAAATTAGGATTGTTTTTCTTGTCAAAACCAAATAATTAGGCACTTGCCAAATTTTTTTGGCCAAAGCAGTCCTTGAGGTAGGGTAACTAAAGCCAAGATTTTGAAAAGTCATGTGCAATAAATGAAAGACTATCAATATTTGACATCCAATTTTTTTATAAAGTTCTCTTTTTGCATATAACAACATTTGGTGCTCCATGAAAGGTTGGGGAAGGAAGAGAAAACCACCAAAAAGGAAGGTGATTGAAAGGATAACTTCATTTTTAAAGCCTATCCAATCTTTTATCAATTGAGTTATTAACATAGAAAGGACCAAGCAGGAATCAAAGGTGGCACAAACATCATGAACTGACTTCACATATTAAACAATGCTCCAAAACAATTAAAAAGAATCAGCGTGAACCAAAAACTTAAAAACCTAGGACAAGACTACAAGTGCCTGATCCCATTGCTAAATAGCCAAAAATGATGGCCTCATTAAAAATAAGCTGATGTCATTTAAAGATATGACGAGTTGGAAAAGAATCATGAAACTGGAAACACAAAGCATAACTAGTTAAATGAAACAGAAACTCTCTCTTAATATTGCTTTGTGGGAACATACCTGACTTAGGGTGCATTCACACGGTGTTAACGACTCTAGTTTAAAGTCCCCTAACAACAAGCTAATCATTAAAAACCTAAACCTATTTACCATGAAGATTTTATGTTAAGTTAACATCCACTTAATATTAAACAATCACCCATTTAACATTGGGTACCACCTAAGATGGCACCTAGATTTTCACTTAACACTGACTTAACATTATGTGTGAATGCACCTTCAGAAGATTTTGCAATGGTTAAAAAACTAATTGCTCCAAAAGCACACATATTTGATACAGAATGTCAATTCTCACCATGTGAGAACACAACTGAAACTAAATATGCAAGATCGCTCACTGTAAACAAAATATTCTAAATCCTGAGTGTTTAGAAACCATGCTATTAAAAAGACTAATGATAAAAAAAATGATGGGGAATGGGGGATATGTCATTGAATTTTGATTTAAATGAGTAGACAACAAAATTGAAATAAAGCACAAATGATTGAGTTCCAGATACTGTACTTACAACTGATGTTCAGCACTTCTTTGTGGAATATTTATTTATTTAAGAAAATGAGGTTAGGCAATTTCAAATTGAATTTTTCAGAATTTCAACAGTTGAGGAATAAGTACGGAAAATACATCTAGTGTTATGCACATGTAATAATAACCCAATGATCTTCAATTTTCAACAATTTCAACAAATATCAATAAAGTTTTTTTTTTTTTTTTGGCTAGACCTTTTGTGAAGTATTATGTGCCTAAACATCATCAGTTGTAGGTATGGTAATAGGGAAAACTTTTTTACATTTGATTGGAGTTTGCATGCAAAATCATTTTTTGTGGACCAAGTAATTAGTAATCTTCTTGTCCCAACTCTCTATGTGTTTTTTTTCAGTTTTCTGAAGTAACATTGCTGGTGATCATCTCGAACAAAGATTTTGCTTCCATTGGTGAAATGTTATAGAAAACTAAACTGTAAAAACTGTACAAACTGATGTAACAAAAAACTTCATTAAAACTATAAAGTGTGTCCAAACGTGGCGAAGTTCCCCCTCTCCCAAAAAAATATTTGTTGACCTTCTTGTGGTAGGTAAGGCCCAAAGATGAGAGTGTTACTAGAATGAGGAGTCTTCTTGAGGTGGAGCAGAGGGTGGATTGCAAGGTTACGGCCCCTGTCTAAGGGCAATAATGCAAGAAAAGAACTGGCAAGGGATCTTATGACATGTAAGAACCCTGCTAAAAATGTAAGAACCCTAAACCTTGCCTCACCATGGAGGTAATCTCCCTTTTTAAGGCGCCCTACAATTACTGCACTAAGAACATTTTGTCACTTCTTTACTTTAAAAGACAGGGAATTTGTGACAAAATATTCCTTTTATTTGAGGGCAAAGCTTGGCCAAAAGAAAAACACTGAATCACAATGCCCACCTTTGCAGGTCCCCAAAAAATATTTTAACACAAGTTCTGGTTGTCATTGTTTTGTGTTCTTTTGAATTCAGTGATATCCGCGGACTTTTATCAAAGGATTGACTGAAGTCCAAACTTAGAACTGTTATTCATGAAGCGTACTAACTTATAAAGCAATATTGTAGATGCCTGACATTGTAGATTCAGAATGGAACAACCTTTCAATTTGATGCTTGCCTTGATAAGCACATGACAAGCTCTGATTTGCTAAGAAAGTAATGGTTAATGACTTTCCAACCTTCATGCAGAAATATCTAACACGCATCCAGAACAAAATCTTTGAGAATCAAATTTTGAGCTGCTGACTGTCATCATGATGAAGAACAAAGGAGCATTGAGAAAGCGTACAGAAACCCTGTAACTAATTACAGTGCAAGGATGTACTTAGTCACTCGGCCAATGGCTTGGGAAGGATCAGCAACCCAACACATCATCTTCAACACTGTGCTCTCTTTGGTTTTCTAATATATGCCTACAACTATGGTGTGATTATTGTGGTTGGAACTTGAAACCGTTCTCTCTTCTCCCCGGAAGAAAGTATCCTGCTTCCTCAAAAGTGCCACCAAAGTGAACTACCAGCCACCAGTGCACTATTACTGGCAGCCTTTTTCTTGCTGGCTAAGAAAAGCTATACTGAAAATTAGAAGTTCAAAAATCAAGTATTATTTGAGATTTTCAGTAGCCAGATTTTGATCAAATTTTAAGAATTATTTCAGATTTTTATACATGGTATAATTAGGGTAGCCAAAAAAAGGAGGATATTTAACAAATTTTACTTTCATATTTAGCTTGTGACCAAATTTGGCAAGATATTATTGTAGTTAATCACCATTTTGGCTACATCACAAAATTGACAAATAAAGAAACACCGACCATGAGGGAAGAATGTGGGTGAACAAGAAAACACAGTCCCCTAACTAATCAGAATGAAGCAGTGTTTTAGGATTTGTTTTTTTATGTAGTTAAAGCCGGGTTTTTTTCCTTAAAAAAATTGTGATGAGCTGAAGTGCTGATCATCCATAAGACAGTTTACCCAAATTTGGCTATAAACAAGATATGAAAGTAAAAAAGTTTAAGCATTCTTCACATTTTTGACAATGTGCTAGAACCCAATAGAGAAATCTGACAAATTTTTTTAAAAAATTGGAAATTTGGAAACTAGAAAACCAATTTTTTTTTACTTTGAACCATTTTCGGAAAAGAAAACCAACTGGCTAGATTTAGCCAGAAAAAACCCACTCAACTGTCACTGACAAAGTGGTGATTATTCATAAGAAGATCCTCTATAGCTAAATCTGGCTATAAGCAATGAATGAAGGTAAGAAAACTTAAGCATTCATCTATAATTTGGCTACCTTCTTGAACTTAATATTAAAATCTAATGTGATTCATAATTCCAGAAAAACCACTTGTTTTGTTCTTCATTAATTTTTTGATTTTACTTTTGCCAGAAAGAAAAACTCTGGAGTCCTGACTCGTGACTCCTGAGTTCCCAACATCTGATCTGTTACTTTCTGGTTTGTTTGCTTTTTGGGTATAGTCATCAGACCCCCTCTGACCACCTTCCCACTTTGCCCAGATTCTTAGGGATTTGAATTTGCTTTTCAGGGTTCTTACACTCGGGAATTTCAGTAAAGTTGCACAGGATTCAGTTATGGTTCATTCAAGTAGTAGGTACTCTTGGGTCTCATGAGTGACCACAAACATTACAAGTCACCTGTACCCAACTATCTTCCTTCTTATAAGCCTTTGCTCAGTTTGTACTACCCATTCTGTCAGCCACTTGAAGATTAATGATTAGCCTGAGGAGAGACATGAATGCCCATAAGTGTAGACTGTGTGGAATTTTGCAAGGAGCTCCCCGTCACAAATCTCAACACAAATGCAAGTGTACATTCTGCCTTTCACTTATTATAATGTTGTAGTGATAGTTGAAAGTTGAAACCAGTGTTGGACCCCTGTATAGGCTTGCGCCGGGTATCAAGGACCTTACTAGACTAGTATGACCGGATGCAATCCCTGTCCTATACGAGTGCCACCTTGGTAGGGACTTGAGGTAAGGCCAGGTATATACCAGTTTTATACCAAGTTCAATACCAGGTTTATACTTTCCTTATACTAGATAAAAGTCAGTATTTTGAACCAATACCAGGACCAGACTGGTCTGTTCAAAAGTAGATACCAGTTCACAGTTTAACACTGGTGGAGAGTTGAAATGAGTGTTGGCCAGTTCCCAGTTCTGGACCAGTTTCAGGTCTTGTCTGGATCATGGGTCCTGCACATGGAACAACTGGAACATCCGTGACCAATTTCTGCTGGGCTTGGAACTGGAAACCGACCTTGAATCTATCATCTTGCTGAAACCTGAACAGAACCATAACTTACACTAGGACTGGGCAGGTATCAACTTTTGAATATACCAACTGGTACTGGTATCAGATTTTTTCATACCAGGAGGGTCCAAGGCTGAATTTTGGTTGGTAGTTGGTATGTGGCAGGTATATACTTGATGTTGAGATGCATATAACCCCGATGTTAAACTGGTATTACCTTAAGTCCTACTAGGCAGGTAATGGTACAAGGCAGCTGTTGCCTCAGGTCATACCAGCCTGGTCGGTACCTTACCAACACTGGTTTGAACTTTGCACACCTTGTTAATGCAGGTTCCTGTTTTTAGGCTGTTGTTATACAAGCAATGCCTAAGCATTGCAGTTTGTGGTTCTCTAGGCAAGTATGTATTTACTTTTTAAATATTGCAAGTAGGTTACACTTTCGTAATTAGGTGATCATTTTTTAATTGTTTGTACAACACTGATATCTTACACAATCTCCAATCTGGACATTGGTGTAAGCAAGAGAAACTGGAACAGATTTGATTTTTTTTTGAAGAACCCAAAACCCAAGAGTCAGGAATGTGAAGAACAAATTTTTAGAAATTGAACAGAAGTTGCATCAAAATCTCGAATCAGATAGCAGATCTGGATTTGGAACCAACCAAGACGTGGGTTCTCTTAAGTTGGAAAAAAAGGACCGAGGAGACCAAGGATTCTCAGCAAAACCTAAGACAAGACAACATGGTTTCAAAGTTGAAATGCAAGGTGCAACATATCATTACTTTTGCAATCACCAAATCCACAGTGTTTCCAATCACAAAAAAAGGAGTCTTAGGGATCTTTACTTTCACCTCAGGTTGCAACAAGTTTTCAAAGTAACAATCCCACAGCATACTGGGGGGGGGAGGTTCCACTGGAGCTTAAAACGAGATCAAAGGTGCAAAGGAAGGCTAATGAGTAAATAAATCTCCAAGTTACACTGTTCATGTACACATGTTGGATGAGTGATTATTGGGTGACACCAGATACATGCGCCCAATAAAGTCAGTTTACCAAAAGGTAGACAGACTTTCTTTTGTGACAAATTCCAACTTCCCAGACATACTTGTATCTTGTTGGTGAAGCAAGAATATTTGACTCAAAGCCAAAGAATATTGATTTGGTATCTGACCTTGTCACTGAAGCTGGGAGGCCTTCAATCCCGGTGTCAACCATAAGTTGGGAGCCTTCCATCCTGGAGTCAACCACAAGTTAACCGAGTTAATTGGAGGGCTAATATAGCAATGTCAATGCTGTAATCGATGCATGAGAATCCTGGGTGTCTCTCAGAGCATGTATCTTGTGCACTTATGTTTCTTGTGGAGTGCACAAGTAACTTTACCTCCCCACATGACGAATCATGACCATTCATAGACAGCTGCTGCATAAACCTGCAACCACCAACCACCCTCGTGAACTGGTCAGATACAGCTAAAATATGCAAAAGTAACCTATTATGCTTTGGTTGGGTAAGCAAGAAACGGGTACTCCAGTCAGATCTGTGCATACTTTTTCTGCTTTTGGAACTCCATAAATCCTTTTTGGAGTGCCACTAAAGTCCTTTTTTGGCAGGCCACTGCAGGCTGCATGGCAATTTATTAGATGCTCTTTTCAACCTATCACTGAAAAATTCAGATATCCCCTTCGAATTCCAAACAACTGGCTCATCTTGTAATGGCTCTGTTCCTTGCTGGAGCAAGAAGTTCAAACCAACAACAGTTGAAACAGGGAAATGTTCCCTGAAGTTGCCCAAATAAGGGACTCATGGTTCTGTTCACATGATGTTGAACATTCCTCAAAATGTGGGACCAAATATAAAACTACCTCTTTCCATAGTCTCTCCCCTAATAGGGAGAGCCAATAAAAATTTAAGCTCTCATGGCTGACAATCAGTGTTCAACGTCTCTTGGCTGAATAAATGGGTTGTTTTGTGCACTTTTTGGAGATGGAGTCTTGACCTTTCAAAACTCCTCCTCTTCAGCCAGGCTTCCTCACTATTTTATTCAAATTCCAACATTAGCAAATTGACAAATATAGCTAAAAGGAGATAACCCATTATTGGAGAGGTGGGGGATTTCAAAAGTCAGCACGTAATCATATACCTGTGCACTTTCACTCCTTTGCTTTTGCCTTGACTGCTTCCATGGTCTCTTTCATTCTGTACTTGTTCTCTCAACCCAACCTATAAACATGGAAACAACCCAGGCCTTTTTAAATTCTTCAATGTTTTCACATTCATACTATCCACCCACAAATTGGAATTTTCTTCTCCAGTAAATTAAGTCTTGTTCTCAATTGATCTCACAAAGACAGGTTGTTTTGATGTTCACAAGTTCATGGACATACCATTGGCAAGCATAGGTTGTTCCTTTGTTGGCTCTGCCCCTAATGGAGAGCATTGGGGAAGGAGATACAAAATTTCATTTGGTCCCACATTTTTCTGGAATTTCAGGGAAATTTCCTATTTTAACTGTTGCTGGGTTAAACTTGCCATTAAGGGGGCAGAGCCCATTAAGCAATGAGCCATTTGTTCTCATTCCAGACTACAGAAACAAAGGTCAAATCACATGACCTTCTTGTGCATCTCTCTGTTTAGTTTTTCTGATGATGACTTTTGTTTAGTCACCACCATACATAATATTTCTTCTTGCAGAAAAGAAACCATCATGACACATCCAAGTCATGATTCCCTCCCAATACCTACAACAAGGGAAGCGGTATTTCCCCTTTCACTCTCTTGCTCCCAAGCACATGCTGCCATTGATGACATCAAGATTGTCATCATCCACACTGATGACTCCAATCCCATCATCAATGGAGAATTATCCATTTGACCATTAGATTAACCAGACTACAAGTTCTGTGCATATGTCAACAATTCAACTGACATTATTGAATTGGTTCTTGCTAAAATTTTCTCTCATCATAATAATTTCAATTTACCATTTTGTTTGTGAACTTTTCTTGTAGCACCTTGGACACTTTCTTTTGCAGGAAAAAACTCTCCCTAGAAATTCATCAAATTTAATGTTTTTGATCAGAGACTCCTCCCAGCTGCCTACTTCAAGGAGCAAGCAATGATATCAAGGAAGGAAGCAAATGCCACTAACCTGGTGCATGATAACCCAAAGGAGAAGCTGATTTTGTCTTCAGCTCCTATTATGCCCTCCTCAACTTGGGAATTCCTTCACAAGTCATCAGGCTCAAGAACACCCATAAATCAGTGAATTCAATGTTTAAATCACAAGTCTCAAGACCTGCAAACATACCCTGAAAATTCGAAGAAACGTATGAAACATACTGATATGCAGGAGGGGGAAAAAAGGCCAGAAAATGGCTACAACTGAATCCCAGCCAAACAAATAAAATAAATCCAAATTTTTTCATGGGAGGGACACTCTAAGATCTCAGTTGGGCCCAAGCTTGACCAATTAAACAATCAAGCAAATTGCAATTTCTCCCAAGAGGGTCTCCTTGAAATGTAAACTACTACACTTTCTTATCTGCACAGTTTGTATTTGGCTTTGCTGGGTTAACTGTGGTGTCTACCATCTTAAGTGATTTGGAGAGATAGCAGGAGTTCAATTATCTATAGTATTGATCCTCCATAATGCAAGAAGCATGCTTGGTAAGGTGGAAGGGACTGCAGATCAATTTTGTCTCAAAACCACAGCAAGAAAAAAGCAAGTAAAGTTTTGGCTGATCTATACTAGAACCTGGCAGTTGGAAGGTCTAATGTTGGTGGGCATTCAAAACTGTTTAACCCAGCAAGTTTTTCTTGCACTGGATTATATGTTTCTTCCAGTCTTATACAGTCCCTCTAGAGATCCAAGAAGTCCTGGATGAATAGATTAATCTCCATTTCCTCCTCTGGCCCAATATCCAGTGGTTGTGAGAATGGAAGGAAATTACATGACTTTACAACAATCCCTATTGAGGAGATTATGTATTGTTAAGGAGCTAATTCTATTATATACAGAAGTTTCACACCAAAATCACCATCACATCAATGACTGCCTCTACACAACAGATGCCAGGTTTGGTCAAAACATAGTTACCAGGGTATAATGACATTCGTCACATTACCAGACACTGTCTCCATCCATCCATGTGGCCCCTCCCTTCGTATTTTGTTGGAGCCCTGAATCCTCAGAGTGCATTATCTTTCTTGCAGCTTAGCATGCAGCAAATAGTAGCTTTTTTCACCCTGATATCTCATCATATTTGCGTGTCTTATCTTCTTTTTAAGATCCCACTGTTGCATGCTGAAGCAACAAGAAAAGAGCCAGATGGTAGCCATGAGCCAGAGGACCCATGACAAGATATCACTCAGGTTTGAATCAACTAGATTCATGTACATGGGTGAGCTAGCATGGTAGCTCAAAAGCCTTGTCCCAGGGAAAGAGTCAAGCCCTAAACCTGCAAGGAGAATGAACTCAATCCTCCAGCATGGCTGCCACCTCCAGAGATCAGAATGGACTTACTGTGTTGAAAGTGCATTTGAAGCAGTACTCACATGGCTGCTACCAGGTAAGATTGAACACCTTGCAGACATTCCTACCGTACTGTAAACTGAGCACTTGCTGCAAAAGCAATTCTGGTGATAATATTTATATAAGTAAAATGGTGACGTTTTTCCTGGCTCAGTCTGTCAGCAAAGGTGTGTGCATGTTGCTGGTTAGTAGGAACAATGTTGGTGTTACACAAATATACGTTTCAGTCAGGAACTCCAATTACATTTTCACTTTGATTTTTTTGTTTTAAGCCTAATCCTATTTGTTGCATTAGAATAGGTCACCAAAAAGTAACTCAATTTGCTGCCAGTGTCAAAAGTTGTAAACCTTTTGAAATTTGCTTTCTGGTTGGGAAGTGTCTCTGTCTTCTTTACTTCTTATCATTCTTTTTGTTCATTTTTTTTAACCCTTTTAGCACCAACAAACTCATTCAAGCAAGACATTTTAAAATGTCATGATGCTCCCATTCTCGTGAAAATTCCTTTAATCTTTTTAGCTCTTGGAAGTATTTTTGCAAGATACTTGACCATCCTCACTTGGATTCTCAGGGAATGCTGAAAATGCTGCATCAGGAATCTCCATAAATTCAGTAAATACCAGGACACTGGAACTTGGATATCAGCAGACATCCCAGTACTTTAGGGCCATTCCCAAGGATATGCATGGTCTTACCACTCAACTGCATCATGACACTTTGTGTTGCAAAAAGTACAAAAGTTGTTTAATGCTCCGAATAAGAGTCTAGTATGCCAAGGCAGGACAACTCTACCCTCACTACTTGACATAAAGCTGAGTAGAAACTCTTTTGTTAAACATTGTCATGAGGTTGTTTTACTCTCATAATTTGCCATCATGAAACCAACCCTTGTGGACTCAAACAAGAGACACCCCAAAGACTCACCCATTTCAGATCTTCCACCAATCAGGCAGATTGTTATGGTGACATCATTTGTTGTTGGGTGTGCCAGTGAACCAGAAAGTGCAACTCCTACCAAAAGGAGTTCTGCACATTCCCAACTGTACATGTGTTAAATGGCTGTCCAAAAATGTGTGTCAGGCTGATCTATCAATATGTAGGACTAAATTGCAAGTTTGAAGCTTTAGCTGGAGTATCTCATCAAAGTATAATAAAGTCTGAACGCACTTTGCTAGGCCCGTCAAAAAAGAAGTAAGTGGGTAAATGGAGAAGAAAATAAATCTCTTTTCTGAGCATACAGGTAAAACAAACAATCTGGATTTACCTTCCATATCATCAATTTTTAACCAAAAATGCTTTGAAGTGATCTCTAAAACCATCAAATTGAATTGCAAAAGCAATCCACAGGTTCAGGGCACATTTGGTCGACTGTTAATTGTACTTCTTTGTATTGGTGTACTCATTGCTCAAACATTGAGGGGGCTGGGGAGATCATGCTTTCTGATTCCAGTTTCTTCAAGCAAAAGCCTTGTACCTTCCATATGGCTGGAAAGATCAAGGTCCATGGAGGGTTTTGCTTCTTGAAAATGGGTTACAGTTTACTGTCCACAGTATGTGCCTCCTGAGAAATGGTAACGCTTGAACTCTGTAGAAACACATTTCTTGCTGATTCGCAGATGCTCAAGATATTAGTCATTTGAAGCACCAGAAGCATATAATTTGCTGCTAATGAGTAGATCAGCGATGCTGCGATACAAATTCAGCCAACAATGCTGCAAATATGCTTGGCTTTTCAACATGCGGAAGATGACCACAGTCCTTGATGTACTCCACCTTCGCATTTGCTATATCACCAACCAATTTCTGGTCCACAGAAAAGAAGTCAAAGTCTTTGCTAATTTAAACACTGATCAGGTTAACAATCCAAATGCTATGTGTACATATGCAACCAGGAATGAATTCAGAAAATCATAAGATAATTTCCTTGCTACCTGAGTCTCTCTGAGTCTCACCTCTGCAAATGTCCTGGACACAATCTTGTCCTGTTCCCCCCATATCACCAATGTTTCTTGCTGAACCTGCACATGGATTGTGACTACTTTTTACATGGCTGTACTCAAATGAAAGATGAGAAGGTTCCTGATAGCTGATGAATCTTTGCTCTGACCTCATGCACGTTCACAAATGAATGACAAGAACAGTTGTCTATAACCAAACAGAGAAGTTTAAACATTATTGCTGCATTCCAGATGCCTACCTGTGAAATGGATGCTGCAACATTATAGCCTCCACTAAGCATAAAACTGACAGTTGCATCAGCCCAGCCTGGCATCAGAGTGTGCAATCGCCCCACCTGTCCCAGCAACCTGACATTACTGGTCATTGGACATTACAGCCACAGGGCTGTAGCACACAGAGTCTTATGAGTACAATCTGTAGATCATTCCTTCAAAAACTACAACAGACTCCAATAAATAAAAAGAGTAATTCCAAATCATTGTGCTTAATACAGAAAATGGAAAGGAATGGAATTACCCTCATAGCATCAAGCAGAAAAGAGTAGGTTGCACCAGTAAAGATCAAGGTATTGGCATAAAATCGTACTGGCACACTCTTAAGGACTGACACCTGGCCATCAAGTGTCTCACATCAACATCCAGCAACCAAAAAAATTGAAAAAAGTGAAAAGACCTGAGGTAAGGGCTTGCATCACCTTCTATGCACCTTGCTTTATCATGAAAGACAGTGAAGATGACAGATCCAGTATACCAAATCAGACTTCAGACTTGGAACTGAAAAGCAAGGCCAGAGTTCAGATACATACCCCAATATAGGCCAATAACTTGGGCAAAGTTGCCATTTCACCCACGCCTTCAGTGTATGCTTGTGCATTAACAAGCACCAGTTTCGCAATCTGCACTCTCTTTCATGAGATGTACAATACTTCCATGCAATACAATACCATGTGTGGAGCCAAGTGAAGAAATGTGGCAAGATCAGGGAGAAAAGTCACTTACAGCATCAGGATGTGCAAGTGCAAAATCAATGGCAACTGCTCCCCCCAAGCTTGGTCCCACCAATACCATAGGCCTTTTCACATAGGCTTTCCAGAACTGTGTACACAAAGGAATATCAGGAATTTCAAGCAAGAACCAATGTACAATTCACCCCCATAAAATTGGAGGTTTCACAACTAGAAACTGTATTGATATGGGTTTTGCTGAAGTCTGCCGTCTTGCCACATTGCCTCACTATGTCAGGATAAGTTGGCAATGATCACCTCATAGAGATGTTCTCGCTTTGCTGCCACCCCATAAGACTTCACACCCTCTGCAAACAGTCCAAACCAGGCCATGTTTCAAGAAAGAAACATACAGGGGGACAATGACACTCCATTCAACAGTAAATTTCTATTTTGCATGCATGAAACTTCTCCACCAAAATATGTCTAAGCAATTGCACAGAAAACTCTGTAACAACACAACAAGAATGAGTGGAGTCATAGCCTTGTTTGTGTCACTCACAAGGTATCAGACCTTCACCTTCATCATGAATAGCAATGACTAGCTGCCATTACTTCCTGCTGACTTTATCACCTCTTGACCATGGGTGGAGACAAGTGATCTGAAAACTTTTGGGCAAGAAATTATAGAAAAATCTGCATCCTGGATTTCTGTTGCATTTCCATAAAACAACAGGAAGATGCAGTTGACATGATGTTGGCTATCACTCAAGAGACATAGCTAATCAAAAAAGTAAATAGTATCATCATTCAAGCTCAACTTTCTCCACCAAAAGATATGTGTTATCAAACACTTGAGCCCAATGTGCAATCAATCAATATCTACATAATTCATCTACTATACATGTGTATGTGATCTTTAACAAATTCAGATTATCCTATAAAGGTATCAGGTGGGCATTTTGTGTGAAGATATTATAAACAACCAAAAGGAAGTTCACTCAAGTGCTTGCCAGCATTGGAAAACCCCCAGCCAAGAATATCAATTGCCCAGCTCTCAACCCCTGAGTCCTCTAGCAAGGGATATGTGTAACGCCATTCCAGTACTGAGCTGCAAATGCCAATGGTTTCTAAGTAAGACAGAAGTGACTACACTGTGGAACTGGAATTCAAGAAGCATGGCAGTTCTCAGCAGAATGCACAGCTTCTCTATTATGCTGTACTATTGCATCTGAATTAATAGTTTAAGTCAAAAGAATAAAAAAATAACAGAAGATCGTAAATTCCAGCATGAAAAGCGCCTGACCTGTCAAATCCATGAAGTAGCATGACTGGTGCTGGGCATGTACCTGTTGCCTTGGGCTCCACACAGCTGGTCATGATGGGCTGTGCAGAAAGGCTTGTCTAATTCCCACAAAAACCCAGGTGATGACAGATATGAGATTTTTTTTAATCCCAGCAGAAAGCATTGAAAGCAAACAAAAACAGAGGACTGAAAAGCATCTTATTTTTACCTGGACAGGGAGCTGCTGAATCTTGGCAGCTATGTTGCGTGCAGCTGGATCTTTCAGCAGCTCCACATCTGGAGGTAGAAATGGAGGGAATACTAAACCTGCAGTCTCAACAGAAGATACAGCCTGCAGAAGTGAAAAATCAGAGTAAGTTTCAACACCAGAAGAAGCATTGCCTGCAGCTTATCAATACAGCAGAAGACAATTGACCTACAATGATTCAACATCCCTGCTGATTCCTGAAGACAGATACCCCCGGGAGGAAGCCTTGATAACCAAAGAAAAGTTCATTGATAATTAACCCATGAACACCTATGGTTCCATATACGGCACTGGACAACGTGTGCTTTCACCTATTGCAGTCTATGAGTGTAAATGCAGACCAGATGTGTGAATTTTGGCTGTTAATTCACAAACACAAGAGTGATGAATATTACAAGGCTAAACCCTAATAGGTTTCAATAGGTCCACACTACAGATCCAACATGTCTACAAAGATCCTCAGAAGGCAGTCACTGCATCAAACTGAGCCTCAGGTTGTAGAACAGGCAGGGAACTTTTTATAAAATATGAGCAGAAACTGTCATCAGATTTCAGAATGATAATCAATAGGAAGAGCAACCAGAATTGGTATTTTCTCTCTACTTTGAGACTAGGAAGTCTTACCGTATCTACTGCTAAACACCTCCAATTTCTAGTGTTGAACCGTGGAACTTGTTGGATGGCTCTTGATTCTACTTTGAGATTGCAAAACTCCGCTGAAAGTTTTGCACAGGACCTCTGTACACACATTGGAGCAGAAAGTAGCTCTAAGGCCTTTGTAGTACGATCATGTGGCCACTCATCAGTGCCTGTAAGCCCTCTTCTCTGTCTGCACGATATTATGCTGCAGACATCATCGGCAGTGAGCATTCTACTATACAATCAACGCCAGCAACACAAATGTATCTGACATAGACCATGGCCAACGCGATTTAAGCCATTTGCACAGAGAGAGAGAGAGAGAGAGAGAGAGAGAGAGAGAGATGCTCAGCGGACATGAAATGACTTTATGCTAAAAAGAAGTCCAACGGAAATGGAAGACAAACCTGCAGTCTGCGAATGTCAAGACGGCGCTTGCGGTGGCCATGGCGATTAGCTTCCGATTCAAGCTCTCCTCCTTCTCATGCTCACTTCTGCATTTCGACTTCGCTTCTGACACAATTGCATCCAAGAATGTCGTCAATAAGCAAGGAATCGACGCGGCACGAGAAGCAACAAATGTGCTAATCATGCACTCTGATTCATTCCAGTCTTCCGTACGCAAAGCTCTTCTTCTCAAGCTCAAAGTTCCGATTAGAGCACTACACGCTCTTCTCCGATTCCGGGAAAATCAGAACCACAATTCATGACAATATTTTTCTGCACAGAAAAATGCGGAGTCTTCTTCTCCCTCGACACCCAAAGAAAAACCAGATCGCAAACATAATACAACTCTACAACACAGACAAAAAAGCTCTTGTCTGTCACTTAAGAAAAACCGAAACACTAATTCGTATTATTCTGCACACATAAAAAATCTCTTCCCCGCTTCACAGAAAAAGCAGAACTAAAAATTCGATGCACGTTTCTTTCTACACAAGAAGCTCTTCTAACATAGTACAAAAACAACCACAAAAACCAAAGAAATTGCAATAAATTGTAAGCATTCCGCATGAACCTGGCGAGTTTTTTTTTCTTTTTTCTTTTTGCTGCGGGAAAACACACCTGTGAAGGCCTGAATGTCTGTGGATTCACGTCAGAAATTCCGGCAGTGCAACCGTCACAGCAGCTCCGCACACGCGCTCTCTTCTCTATCTCTCTCTCGCTCTCCCTCTCGCACACTTCAGAGCACCACAAGAAGAGAATCACAAAGCGAAGAGGGAGGAGGAATCGGATCATTATGGTCCCTCCATAGTCTCCTCTTGGATGAGAAACATTCATCTTCTCGTTCATATTGATGAATAGCATCCAAGAGGAGCTCACTGATTGGCGAAACCTGGCTACAAATAATATGACAAATTGGGGCCACAATTAGCGAGTGCCATTTTTGCCACCAAATTCAATGCCAGTTTTCAGCAACCTTTAACCAATTTATTACTCTTTTCACCCACACAAAGCAAAGGGGCAGGAGGAATCAGATTATGATCCCTGACTAGTCTCCTCTTGGATGAAGGACATTCAGGAGGATGGGTTATTGATTGGCTAAACCTGGCTATTAAAACTGGTGTAAAAGTTTTGAACGTGTTTCTTTCACACCAGAGTGAATTAGCACCCTCCAAGAGCACCATGTAGGATGGATGATTTGGGGACATGAAACACTTTTTCATTCTATTCTTGTCCCAATAGCTATGTATCAACCATCCACAAGTATCTAGCAGTGTACCTACCAGCTGGTTATTGATTTTTTAATATTCATTTATATTGATAACTAGTTGATATTGAATTTTCAAAATCCAATAACCTACCTAGATGACTCGATTATTATCCAAACAGGTTATTAATCTTTAAACACTACCTAATTTTTAGTGGCACTCACTAATTGTGACCCCATTAATGGAAAATTTTTAAAAAACTGAAAAATTACTTTTAATTTTAATTTTTTCTACACTTTATAACTAATGGTTAACCAAAGGTTCTTGACCAATGGTTTGAAAACTTACCTAACATCCATTAAAAATTTGATAATGATATTGATAATGTGAGTGATTGCAAAACAATTTTAAAAAAAAACTTACCCAATAATTTTTTAAAGAATATATCCGAGCAACATTGTTATGTACTTGTTTATATGTGACCAACATCACAAACTTCATGAGCCATAATTTGACAATATATATTTTTTCATAGGTTTATATTATTTATACAAGAATGTCACTCATCTAAAACACATATGAAACATATATAAATAGAATGAATTTTTTTTATTCATGATAAACTTTTGCATTCTATTTTACATGCTTCATACATGTTTTAAACACAAGATTTGTGTCTAAACATTATAAACTTATGAAAAAACAAATTTTGCACACCTACAGGTATTGAATTGTGACCCTATAAGTTTAAAATGAAATGTTTTATTTCCCTAGATGGAAATCACTTACATTCATTAAACCCTATTCCCTATTACCTATGGTACTAACCCATTTAAGCTACAATCATGCATGGAAATAGTAGTGCCAATAGTGGCATTGATTACTATGTATGTTCATTCATACATAGGCTAGTGTTGTAGGTAAGTAACATACATGTCATGTTTACATAATAGGCTATCACCACTCTTATCACAAAATTGTAACATGCTGGTAACCTATTACTAAATCTTTCAAATTTAAAGAGTTGTTGGGCTATAACATCTTATCCTTTGGTTACACATTCAAATATAAACATAGGCTATCAAGGAATATAGGAAGAAAATTGATATCATTAAATATTAGAGCATTTTAAGTTAGTAGCTATTTTTTTATATATTACTTATCCCCAAAAAATTTACCACCATTCACAATGTCTTTTGCTTGTGTATACCTAGTTACTTTCCATTTTTACCAATTTATTTCACCTTATATATTTCCTTACTTCCAAATCTTGTCTTGCATTTTCCATTCCTAAAGCAAGTAAGCATTCTTCTCACCTCCTCACAATTGTAGTGCAAAATTCATTTGCTTGAGCTTTTTTAGCTAGTGTGATATTCTCTCAAATCTTCATTGAAATGGTTAATCATTAGCTGATTGGTAGCTATGACATTCTCTTGTATTCATATCTTTTTGTAAAATTGTGACTCTTTAGATCGTTGAAATCGTCTCAAATTGGTAAGTTGAAAGTTGTTACTGTTCCTCAAGATCATCAGTACCACAAAAAGATGTGATCATTTTTTATGTGATAATGTTGACACAAGTTCATGGATTGTTGGTACTTCAATGACTTTTGAAAAGAAAATTGTTGTGCAATGGATTGAAGGGACAACAAACTAAGTAGTTCAAGAGGAGTGTTTTGTGAGTTATTGCACAATGAAGCAAAATCTTGCAACAAATAGTGCAAAACATTGTGATACATGATTTGTAATGTATGTGCATTTGATAACTTAGAACATTTTTAACAATTGATTTTGTTTGAACCTTCATGATATTTTACTACATTCAAAATTCAGTTTAATTATTCCATAGGCCCACCCATAACATGCATACTGAAATATTATAACCTCAACAACTATTAAAAACCATCACCTAGGCCAATCATTATGGTTGGCCAACTAGGAGCAATCATTTTTCTTTTCACAAACATTTGAAAACCTCACCATCTAGTGCCAAGTTTATAAGAGCAAACCTTTTTCACATTATTGGGGTGAAAATTTATCCAAATTTTGATGTGATGGTTGTTATATTACTACCATTAGGGATGTTCTTATGGTTGAGAATAGAGGTGAGAATATTCTTATTTTGAAGAGTTGTAATTAAACTATCACCAACCTTACTATTAATGTTAACCTTTTTCTTTATTTCCATATAAGCATGTCATGAACTTATTATTTATTCATGGGGTGAGCACAAGTAGGAATAGAATTTGCTAATAACAACATTAACATTGGCATTACCTACATGTGTGAACAACAATGTTTTGGCTTGTAAGTTAATTCAAACCTTCTCCATTTGCTCAACATGACTTGTATGTTAACTCCTTGTCATTGTTTTTAAATTTTTTTCAATAACATATCTTCATATGTGAATGTACATTTACATAGGTAATTTATTAAATATTATTAGATGGAAGTAGGAAGGTTTACAAGATAGGTTATAAGGTTTCAAAGGTGAAACCTTGATTAAATTCAAGTGTGGTTCACCAACAACCAAGTCATAATCAATGTTGGGCAAGTATTATTTAAATATTAATAGATCACAGACCCCCAAAGATTATTAGGATGTTTTAAAATTCATAATTATGATTTTCTAAAAAATTAGAAGCCCGATTTTGATATATAACCATGATTTTTAATTTTTTTGAAAAATCCAAATAATTAACCATAAGACTACCAATTTGTTGTTACTTATTTCATCAAGACGATCAATTCTTTAAGGTTGTTGAAATAATTGAGACTTGAATGACTCCTTGGTTCTAATTTTTTTCCAAACGACTAGTAGTGGTGGTTTTCTAATTATGAAATAATTTTAAACCTAGAACCAATGGTTCATTATAAATTAAAATAGCCACATAAAACTAGTCATAATAAGTCCATTAGATGGTGTAATGACATGTGTTGGATCATGTAATCCTTTCTTTCTATATATTGTATATATAGGCCGACCAAGGCTCTAGGGTTAACACAATCTTTTAGAATGGCCCAACTAGGTCAACAAGTAAATACAAAGCACAAACAAATACAAGGAAACACAAGCACACACAACAAAACAAACCTAAGCATTCACACTTGGACTAACATAATCCATGTTAAACACAACTAGGAGAAACATTTTGTTTGGTGTAAAATTTCACTGAAATGTGATGTCATGGCTGTACATGGCCTCATACATGATGGCCAATTACAGGCATGCCCATCATGCCTTTTAAGGTTAATGTACGTTTTTAGGGCAAGTGTATGTTCTTAAATGATTATACGTTATTAGGTGCTTAGGGTTTTAGCTTGTTGATGGCTATATAAAAGGCCAAGCCCTTTTCTTTTCTTTTTAGTTTTTCTAGAATTCCTTTGTCAAGAGAGTTTCCTCCATAATTGAATAGGATTTCTAGATGCTCATGGCGACCATTGCATGACCACCATCTACATACATTACATGTTCTTCTTTTTTGCAATTCAATTCTAGAAAAACTTTACTCTCTATTACTTCATGTTAAAAGCGGCAAATTTCTTGTGTTTTTGGAGTTTTTAAGTTGTTGCTACTAGTGTTGCTGTTGTTGGAGGGAGCACAAGTTGCTACTAATGTTACTACTAGTGTTGTTGGAGGGAGCTTGCATTGTTATATTTTTGCTAACCAACAAAGTAGGTTTCAAACCTCCTCCCCCCTTCTTTTTCTTTTTTTCGCTCTCTTTATCTTTCTCTCTCGCACAAAGACACAGGAGGAGGCAATTTTCAAGGAGGCAGTCTTGAAGCTATCAAGTAAAACCAAAAATAAAAAATAAAAATTGCTTCCCCATGTTATAGCACAACGTTGGCCATCGTCGTAGCACTGCGAGTTGCCGGCCATCGTTGCAGCCCCGTGAGCTACCGGCCATTGTCACAACGCCGCTAGTTATAACGTGCTGTTAGCCATCATCGCAATGTCGAAAGCTATAATGCAACGTCGTGAGCGTAACCACCCGCCATCGTTGTGGCGATGCTCAACCTATGTCCATTGGACTTTCGTCGAATGTTTGTTAATCTTCCCTTGGACTTTCATCGAACGTCCGTCTGACATTCGTTCAAGTTCCATCCAACTTCAGTCCTACATCTTGCCATTCTACCGTCCTACGATCCTACGTCATGCGTCTTATCGTTTTATTGTCCTGCGTTTTATGTTTTGTTATCTTGTGTCCTGCCGTTTTGTCGGCCTGCCTTTCCATCCACCATCCATTTGACTTCCGTTTGACCTTTGTTCGGCTTCCGTTGGACATTCATTTGACCTTCGTCCAACGTCTGTTAGTCACTAGTCATTCCTAACAACGCACCATATTTTTCAAACCGTACCTTATGTTAGAATTTTGTAACTAGTGCTTTGTATTGTTACAAAATTTCAGGGCATGGGACAACACCATGTCCTTGGATGATGACCGTTTAGCTAGAGCCTAGGTATTAGTTACAAAGTAACACACAATCCTTTGAGCCGATTTCTTTAAGCTCACGATCTTCACGATGGTACCATCAAGCATCTATAACACCAGTGTCATCCAGTACAATTTTTACCAGAAATTTAAGTCCAAGTTACACTACATCAATGGTACATCAGAGTCCATTTATAGGGGTTCATAAATGGGGTACACCTGTTGCCGCATTTGCTTTCAAACCATCATCATATATTCCGTTGTAAGCCATTACCTTTACACCCATACACTAGTAGAAATCAGCCAAAATGTAACCACTCCATTTATGATTACATGCGACTTATAGTTGTTTGCGACTGGATTTGGGGACATTTGCAACTACAAAACCAAATTTCAACTATTTTAGTCATTTTCACAACTATGATGCAACTATTAAAATTTTCATCCTATTGGTTGGATCGATTTTACATTCATTTTCATCCATTAATAGGTTGATATGTCCCATTAGTTGAAGTAATCACCAAATTAGTTGCATCCTAAAGGTATTCTACAATGACATACGTGTGTATTTTAATGTATGTACTAAAATTATATATATGCATACGTATGTATATTATTCATATAATGAATCTCAAAATTAATATTTGAACTTTGGATTTTTAATTCAAATCTGAAAATTGATATTTCAATTATGAAAACTATTATTTTAGTTTTTAAAAACAATATTAGAATTTGAA
>Ga0116227_10000492_pt1 | contig 76849 bp, 47 predicted proteins | sample S1TSphgellanicum_FD_89693 | JGI IMG/M metagenome (GOLD analysis project Ga0116227, IMG submission 89693) | Host-associated microbial communities from peat moss isolated from Minnesota, USA - S1T2_Fb - Sphagnum magellanicum MG | ecosystem: Host-associated > Plants > Peat moss > Unclassified...
AACTCTTAAGAGAACATGTTCTCATGAAATGGACAGATGTCACTACATGGTGAGTCACAGTTAAATTCATCCCTCACAGTTCCTGCAATTGAGCACAGTTGTAGAGTTACAAGTGCATTGAAAACATGTAATTATCACTGAAGAACTCTGGGATAACATATTCTCATTATAACTGGACAGATGTCACTACATGGTGAGTCAGAGTTTTACTCATCTCTCACAGTTCCTGCAATTGGTCAATGCTTGACGAATGGAGCTATGAGATGACTATGAGCACAGCTACTTGAAATCCAAAATGGAAAGCTGCTGTGATCGCTATAATCTAATGGAAAGATGTCATTAGTCTCATTCAAGAAAGAGAATTTCCAGAAATAACAAACGTGCAAGCTGCCACAAGTAAGTAATGTGAAAATTATAACAGTATTCCTGCTAGCTGACGTTGCTTAAGACGACATTTGCGAATTAGGCTTATCCCCATACCTTCAAAGATCAGCAGCGTGCGAGCGTCCTGATTGGTTATGAAAAGTTCTCGGATCTTAAGTAAAGCTCAACCGCCAATCAAAGTTTCTACCGATCGTTCTTTTCTTCCAAAAAAAAACCCTCCTTCCTCCTCCAGGCGTCGTACCTAACCCAGAACTCAAAGACAGCCGAGATATATAGTAAGCAAACCATTTTTTCTTCACCTATTATTCCCCGTCAGAAACCACAAATGTCATTTCACGAAGAGCTACTAAACCCACAAAATGCAGTAAAAAGAAAGAATTATTTCGTGCAGTCCATCTCACGATTATCCACAACCCGTCTGTCCTCTGTCTCTCTATGTCTGTGTCACAAACTCTAGTTGAATGAGGTTATCACATTTAGAAGTGCTACATTGTCGCCTCCGGTACCCACGGTCCTGTCTGTTTCTCTTCTCTTCATCTCTTGTGTGGCGGCATGTATGTCGTGGGCGCAGGTTGGCGGTGTGGACGAATACGGCAGGCACGGAGATGCACCAAACTATTCAACAACAAGCAGCTTGTCGCGTAATGGCTCTGCCCGTTTACCCAAGTCCAAACTAAAACTTCCATTTGAATGGATTTAGAACTTCTCTTATGCATGCATGCGGTTCTGTGGGACACCTTTAAATGCCCATGCCATCATAGCTGTCACCCACACATTGGTTTAAGATTGAGCCCAAATCGTGCACTAATGCCCATAGTGAAGAGAGGTGCAGTATGGACATCTACTCATCTAAATGTGTAGGGTAAACCCCACGTTTTGAAATAAGGGCCCTAAATACAACCCAGCATTTTCGTTTTATTAATATGACTATTTGATAATTAATGATGGCAAAGCCTACTTAGCTCAGAGGTTAGAGCACTGCACTTGTAATGCCATGATCATCAGTTCGGTTCTGATATTGGGCTTCTTTGTTCCTCTCTCATTATTTTTTCCCAATAATCAATCTTTTTTGGTTGCACTGTAATCAAATTGCTCAATAAATTAAGGGAGTCAGTCAAAGACTACTAAAACACCATATACAAAGACTACTTAAGCTAATGATAAAAGCAAAAAGAGTTTCTAACCAAGTCTCATTAATTGTCTCATAACGATATTGTGAAAATGCTGCACGAACTCATATATATACAAACAAAAAATAAAACCTTAATATTAAATCAAATAGAACTTGGAATTGTCCGAAAAATAAGAATATCTAAAATGGACAATCAACCTCCTAAAAAAAATAATGTACATAAATTAAAAGAGCTCTTCAATACGAATACAATAACGATCATAACAATCTTCTTTGGTACCTATGGATACATAAAAAATCAATTGCTTATAAATATTGTTAAGTGCTGATTTTTGCAAATCCCAACATACTCATGAACATCTCAACATTACACCACTAAATCTCCAATCCAAAGCTTGTTGTGCAATGACAGTACAAATGTCTACTAATCGTTTTGGAATGTTCTGTGCCACCCACAGGCTTTAGTCACCCTATAGCACAAGGTGAAAGTTTAAAAGCAGAATTTTTTCTTGAAATTTTGGGGAGGGGGACTTGTGACAGACTATGAATGAAAAATAAAAGTCATCCAAGCAAACGTTGGATTTGCACTTGATTTTGTCCATCTAGTTGCTGGATATGCCTTGTCAGATTAATTTTTCATCTATTGTCACATATTGGTACATGGCAATCACCGGTATGCACCAAAACACATGCCATTGATGGGTTTAGGCAAAACCCTAACAGCTCTTCAAAATGCCACAGAATAGTGGGTAGCGTGAGGCCCATGTATGAGAGCTAGGAGCCAGGTTCAGCCAAACCCTGCCATTAGTCAAGGGGCTTGGGCATTAGGCCTTTTCCAGGTAATCCATCTCCATGGATGCCCAAACTCCCATTAAGTCCCAACTATTTTTTGGACAAAATAGGGCACAACATTTTATTGTGAGAAAATTTCAGACCCAACCTGCAAACTGACTTGAGCCCTTGCCACCTTGCCCAAAATACTTTGTTTTGCCCCACTTTGGCATTGATGTGTTTTGAGCATAGTGTATGCTAGGTAGATAAGGTGGCAAATCTATCTATGAAGGAATGTAGTCTGTTTTGTTTTGTATTTATGAGATCCATTGAACCAGGATGCTTCAGATTGTGTTCTTGGTGTCTTTGGAAAGCTCTCAACAAGGAGGGGTGCTTGGGCTTGGTTCCATGATGTTGGACTTATAGCGCAAAAGTTCTTGAATATTCAATGATTTTTTCACTGAAAATTAAATTGAATCATAGCTAAAATTTTCAGAGGAATTGGAATGTGCCTTTGGTGTTGTTGAAAAGATCTTGATGAGCAGGATTTAATGGAATTTATTTGGTAAGATTTGGATTCAGAATGTGGGAGATATTGACTTTTATGTGATTTCTGCTGCTGAAAATTCAAATAAATTCCAAAAAATCAGCTTTTGGAAGGAAAAATCAGTTGAGAACATGGTAACACACTTGGGCCAATGGTACAAGTCACACTAGTAATAATAAAACTTAGGCCTAGTTTACACGAGGGCCCAGGCTCAATTGATCATGGGTCCAAGATTGGAGGTTTTGGCCCAATAATTAGAGTAAACAAAAAAAACTATTTTTCCATTTTTAAAAAAAAATGGGCCCAAGTCATGTAAACTTTTTTTAAATCCAAGTCAAGGTGCAAAATCCTATCATATCTTCTCTCTTTTTTGAATTCTCATTTTTTCCTTTTTCTTTTATCATTTTTTCATATTTTCACAACACCCATACACATTTTCACTTCACTTCCTACTACTTGAGTTAATTTGAAATTTGATTTGAAGATATAGTTTTTTCCTGTGCACATTCCTCACAATGTACCAAAAGGAAAACTATACATAGTTCCTTAGTCTCTCTCCCTTACAGGAGGAGCCAATAAACAAGAATAACAGCAGTTACGTGCAGCACTTTGTTTTTGCTAAATTTTGGTCACACAGCAACAAAAAATAAATCCAGTGCAACTCATGCAAAGGATTTTTGTAAAAAATGTGCCGAAGTCCTCAGATTTCAAGGAATGCTTTTTTTTTCCTGAAATCACCCTATTTTGACAATAGGTTTGAGCAGGTCATCAAAATATAGCAGGATTCTGAATTTTTTCTACTTCCCTTGGACCTGTAGCCAAAATTGGCTAATTTCTTTGTGGATGATTGCCAGTATGAGTAACATCACTATTTTTTTTGAAAAAAACCCTGGTTGGATGGTGTTGATAAACAACAACAGAACAACACTGGTCTCATACTACCTAAAAGTCTCATGATGCAGCAGACAATTGACTAGAGTTTTGTGACTAACTTGGAAGTAGTTTTTGGACTTAAAGAGCAACTCCTGGGGTGCTAACTAAGTTACACTACAAATTAAAATTGGATGAAAGAAAAGTTAAAACATGTAGCTTTGGGCCAGCATTTTTGCACAGTTTGCTAAGGCTGATAAAAGGCACCTAATAATTTTTAAAGCAACATAGTAAAATAACTTGCATTTTGTCTTGTTTTGACTGTTGTGTTCAACACAATTTGTTTTTACCCTCCACCGTGATAATGTCTTAGAAACATTTATCCACTTACATATCTTTGGAGACACTGCTTTTGAGCTAGGCACATATATTTAGGACTATAGATTCTCAAATTGAAATTAAGTGGATTTTTTAAATTTAAATTTTCATCAATTTGAGGAGATTTTTTTTAATTAAAAATTAATTTTTGTGAATAAAATTGATCAAATAATATAAGAGTGGGTTGTAAGGCTCCTAGTAATTTGGTAAAATTGATAGATTCAAAATTAAACTTAAGAATTAGATGAATTTAAAGTTTCATTTTAATGAGATGAATTGAAAGAGGACTAATTTAAATTTTTTATAAATCTTTGTATATCTTTGAAATGTGATCACATATTCTAAAAATAACTATAACTTTGTAATGAACCTTGCTAATTTATTTTTGACTTATGAATTTTTTTTTAAATGATCATAATCCTGAAATCTAATTTTTTTAAAGAATCAACATAATATAACTTACTAATCTAAATGAGTTAAGAACTGGTTGGGAGAGAACATGCCAAGCATGAAAAAAGAAAAACCAGACATGGTATGAAAAGAAAATTAAAGAAAATTGAGAATAATCTCAATTCTTTAAATTTAAAAAAACAGGACCTGAACCTGCGATTATGAAAAAAAAAGTTAAGAAATGCTCAACACTGGAAATAACTTGCACAATATTTTGAACTGGATATACAGATTAGAAGCCCACATACTTGGGAAGGGAGGCAGGGGAAGATGGCTGTTAACACACCAACATCATCATCCTCCTTTTCATTTCATAAGTCCATAAAGAACTGGCCAGTTTTTTCCTTTACACACTTTGCATTTGGGAAAAAAGCTTGTATGCCTTGATATTGACATATAATTTGGAGAGCATTTTCACATAACCACGGATCCAGAACGATGGAGGTTATGCCACTCCTTAAATGGCAAGTGGAGGATGAATCACATTGAGCCATGGGGTTGGGAACCTCCTGATGGTATATTTGTGATTCATGGTATTGGCATTTTGACATTTTCCCAATAACTCCCTCATAGCCTTGTTCTAGGCCACTTATTCCACCCTTAGGCTTTACGCTCCACCCAAAGCACTAGGTGAAATTTCCTAGTGTACTTGAAGGGCACCTTATATGCATGAGTACCCCTCCTGGAAAACAGTATGAATACTACACCTCCTTAAGAGTACACAAGGGAGAACCAGTTTGGTTCAGTTCTTACTTTTCAAGAGAACCTCTAGTCCTGGTTCCGACTTTTTTCTTATTTGACAAAACCTTTGGTTTGAGTTTGATTCAAGGATTTTAAAAAATTGGTAAAACCTCCTGTTCAATTGTGAACCCAGTTCTTCACACTTCAAGACTCCCAATTCCCAGGTTTTTAAAATAAACATTCCTGGACGAGTTTGGTTCCAAATCAGATCTTGTTCTACTAACTCCACATAGCCCAAAACTGAATTTTTCTAATTACTAGCTTTACACAACTCTTAAAAAGAGATCACCTATACTAACTCCATGCCTAAACAAAACAATAAAAAACTTGCATACTTAAGACACATTCCAAAAGTAAAAATTACATGCCTAGTGCAACTCCCCCAGCCTCGCCCAAAAAAATTTTGTTTCAAAAAATTGTATACCTGAATTTATTTTTCAAACTGATAACATGTGTAACTCTACTCGAAAAAAATATTTGTCAAAAATTGAAAAAATTAAAAAATAGTCTTTTAAAAGAATGAATAACCAAAACTGGTATAGAATGGGCTTTGGGAATGAAACTCTTCATCTCGTTGGTTTTCAAGGTTCATGCAGACAGAATGTCCTGATTGCAGTATTAGCACCTCAGCTACCCTGGTAAAGAACAACACTTCTTATCACATTGCAGTACTTGGTGACTCCTATTTCCTATGGTTCTTTGGGTATCCCTGTTAGTCTCCACTTTGTGTTACTGACTGTTGCCAGGAGCAGACAACAACCCAATTTGTCAATTCAACATTTGAATAGAGTTTGTGTATACTAATGTTGTGCATACATTTGTATTGCAAATTCCCAATCATTATGAATGTGCTTTGGTCCAAGTGCGCTGCTGTTGGGGAATGAATGGATAGCCAATAGTTTTGCAGAGTATGCCCAATTTTCACAACTACTTCAAGTTCCCCATTGTGTCATTGAGAAACTATGTATATATATATACAAGGATGGAAATCCAAACACAAAAAATACAAGGCATGTTGAAGCAAATGTAAACACACAAAAGGAAATTCAAAACAATCAAAACAGTAGTAATGAAGTAAAGACCTACTACTAAAAGGGCATCCTCTACCACAAATCAGCTAGTGATGGAGGTGCACTAGCTGGTAAGTGTGGAAGAGATGAAGAATTGTGATTAAGCAAGGCAACCCACTAAAAACTCGTAGTGACTTGCACACGTTGGAAGGTTATCAACATTCATTGTTTATAATAACATATAACCGTAGAAGGTACCAAGGAGGTCTGTTGATGGCGAACTATACTTGCATGTACACAAGAAGTCAAAAAGGAATCAAAACGAAGATGGAGACAACCATAGGTCTCTATGGGAAAGGGAATGAAATCATTTCTCAATGTTCGCTCTATGTAGGATTGTGCCTTGTCTTGAGTGGCAATTCTTGCTAGAAAGCATGTTGCACCAAATTTGTATAAATCGGATTAACAATGATAATGTCTACCAAGGTTTGAAAACTACCTTTGGTGATGACAATATCCACTCATATCTACGTATGGTAAGGGGAAAAGGTGGGAAACCTCTCTCTGCACGTGAGCTCCACTCTCCAATGTGATAGCTGCAACGATATTTCAAAGCATATCATGGGTTAAAATGCACCATTATGTCATTGGTTTGCAAAAAGAATCTTGTTTCTTTGCAGGAAAAAAAATTTGCAGTGCTAGAGGCAAATACGCATGTAGGTTTACAAAAGAGCCCATTCCATCATCATCACACTATCTTGTATGAAATTTTGAAGGAGGTGTTGTAGGGACAAGGCAAGCCTCGAGGCAACCACATGTGTAGGAATTGGAAATGTTGTTGCTACTACCATAGACATTATTGTTGAAAATGTTACTGGTGAGAGGTGTCACAAAGCTAGGCATGAGTGATGAGTTGAACTTAAAGGACACCTACAAGGTTGAAAAACAAAAACCAAAGCCCTATGCCAAAGCTCCTATGTGCAAACTTGAAGATGACCTTATATCCTTCACTTCCAGACTACGCAACAAAAAGGTTTGCTTCCTTTCATGGAGCTTGAAAAAAGTTGGTCTTCTCACATTTAAATTTCCAACAGACTTAGGGATGAGCACTTTGCAAATAATGTTAGAAAATCATTCCCTCTCCCTCTTCCTCTTCTTCTTGCAGCTTATCTAGTAGGCAAAGTGACAAGGAATTTTTCCAACCCATCATCATCACTTATGAGCTTCTACACCAAAGCCATGAACCAAAGATAAAATTCTTGCAAATAGCCCTTAGATTTTTGAAGCCTTGAGGGATTATGAAGGGCTTTAAGTTTGGGGACCCCTTTCAAGCCCTAAGTACGGTTTTGAAGTCCTATTGGATGAGGGGCCTTATTTCAAGGTTTTTAATTTTGAGGTCCTAAAGGTTTAATGCCTTACTTGGGCATCTTTGGATTTGAAGTCTTAAAGGAAAAAGGCCCTAGGTTGGTGATTAAATTCAAGTAGGGTTTTCTAATGTGTTAGTGGAACATCATTAAATATTAGTGGATCTTTTAGGGGCATCAATGAAAAAATGTCCGTGGAACATGGAGGAATGTCAATCTAAAGCATTTAAAAACGTCAATGGAACATTTAGGAATGTAGGCACAATGTCGTAAAGCACTGACATTTGTTTGTTCACATATTTTAGTGGTGTTGGTAATTTGCATTTTGGAAATTGTTTACAAACGTAGGACAAGGGGCTTAATTTCAATTTCTCATTTGATGATCTACCCTTGTAAGAAACATGTCCCCTAGCTCCTTTTTCAACCCCTAAAAGAAAAGTATCCCCCCTCATGCCACTAGCAAATGACCTTCAACCTATTGCCTTTTCACAAGTGCTTCATTCTACACCACATAATGCAAGACCCAAATGATGAAAATGCATGGCATATTTTTCTGCTTTTCCCTCAATGGTGCCTTCTCATGCCTATTCAAAGGGGGAAGGCTAAGCATAAGGAGATTAAGATGTGGTTACAAAGGTTTTTTTTTTTAAGACTGGGAAAAGCTTTAAGCTCAACATTTGTTGTCCACACAAGCCTTAACAACTATTTTACCTTTGGTCCCCACTTGTTTAGATGTGCCTTTCTTTTAAAGGCCCCATCCTTCTTTTCCCACTTGGGGCCCCATGGTCTTCATCAAAGTTTAACCTTATCATGAATAAGGGAATATGATCATGCCTTCGCCCCCCTTGCCCCAACCTCAGTTTTTTCAAAGACTATTGTTTATTTATAAACTCTTCATCTTCCAAATTCATCCTTGCCATCTTTAGATTTTTTAATGGAATTTTAACTAGAATAAAATTTTGATTTTTCTTTGAATGCATTCAAGTCAACATTCATCCATTCAACTCGCCTTTCAACTAGTGGTAGGCATGGTATTTGAGCACCTTTGAGATCTATTTGACCTAGAGGACTTGGCTAGTGGTTTTTTTTAATTATTCATAATATGTTTTTATGTTGTTGTAAAACATATCCCCAAAACTATAACTAAGGCCCTTAATGTCGAAGATATGAGCTTTGGCCAAGCCTTCTAGTGGTATTCAATCAATCACAATAAGCGAAATTCTATCTCGGTTCGTGAGTAGGACCCTTTGCTTCAAGTTTCATGATGCATTTTCATACGATTTGTCCCCTTACCAATTTCAAGTTGCACTTAAGGGAGGTTGTGAAGTAGTGATGCATGATATTCAAACAGCTTTAAATGTTCACCCTTATTGGATGGTGTTGTAGGTAGACATTGTAAATGTTTTCAACATTATTAATTCCCATAAGGTTATATTCCAAGATTTACATGTTGTAGGTGGGTAATTATTTTAACTCATATTTTTCATTGATTCTTTTTATGCCCCATAGCTCCCTCTTTTCTTTATTCACCATTCCTCTTAAGGTGACCTTTTTATTATTCAATCTTCCATTAGCACCCATCAAGGGATTTTTTGGGTGGTCCTCTTTTTGCCCTAACTTATTTTTGCACCTTTCATAGCTTGATTGGCCTTTTCTCATCTTGTTTGTTTTCTTTTGTTGTAGATGGCACCCACATCATTGGGCATTTTCCAATTGTTTCATGAATTTTTCATCATTTTTCCCAATTAGATTTGGTAGGCCTTGTAGTTCAATCTTGCAAGTGTGTGATTTGGTCTCCTTCAAAGTTTCCCCCTCCATTTAATTTATGTATCCCTTGTTGGGGGCATTAGGGTTTCGAATGTTCCTTTGGGAATTTTTTCCTTCACATTTTTTTTCCTTCTAGGATGCTTTAAGCAATGATGTTTAGCACATAAATACCATTGTTAAGTTGAAGGATGTGCAAGTGCCATTTGGGATTCTCACTCATTATTTTGCCCAAAGGTCTTATTACCTCTTTCGTTCTTTCTCCCCACTCTTAATTTTTTTGTTAGCTAAGGTCGTTCAATTTGACCCTCATTCAAATATTTAAGAGACTCTTAAGGCCAAGTTCTTTGGGGTGCCTAAAGGCTCCCCTAATTTGTTGGCAAGTTGTTCTTCCCATCTTTAGAAATGATATAGGTCTTCTCTCTATGAAGGTTATTGCTCAAGTAGTGTACTTGGAAAGCTGGAATCGGGGCCTTATGGCCCAAATCATTACTTCCAAATTTTTATAAGATGGTTGCCCATTTTTATTGGGGGCTATAAGGGCTAGCAATTTAAGTCCACTTCCATTTTAAGCTCACCTTAAGTGGGCTTGTGACCTCTACCTCCAATTGCTTGACCCTGCATCTTTCCATTTGAATAGCTATAAAAAAGCAAAGCAAATCATTTTCAAGAAAGTAACTCGAAAAGCATGCATGACCATTCCTTTTCCAACATTAGGGTAGATGCAAGCTACATTGGCTCAAAAATGGCAAGAATCCTAGTCCCAAAAATCCATATAAATGAAAAAATTAACATTACAATGGCAAAAAAAATGTTAAAAACCAATGTTGAGTGGGCCATATGTGGTGACTAATTAGTTAATCAACTCTGTATGAAAAGCTACCTATCTAAAAAAAAAATTATCCATGTTAGGGGGGGGGGATATCAATCCAACAAAAAATGACCAAGATTAGGACTTTTGAAAATAGGGCTCAAATTTGATCATTCAAAACTCCATAATTATTTGTTGGTTAAATTTTCTGTTGTGATTTTTTTTAGTCCATATTTTTTTTCCCATCATGTATCATATATTGAGTCCCTATAAAAAATATTGAAATGAAATCATAACAAAAAATGCTTGTAAATGCTAATGCAGAACCCAAATTAATATCCATATGTCCACTTTAAAAATCCCATTACTATATGGTTGGTGTTATATGTTTATTGAATTTCCCTTAATAAATATTTTTATTCAAGTTGACAATTTTAATCCATAAATTTTTTTGTCAAATTGATGATTTTCCAATGCATTTGTGGCATTTGAATGGAGTATACTTTGCAAAGAGTCCATAAGGATGCAAATAGTGAACCACCATAACTTGCATCTACCCATCATCTCAAAATTGTCTTTTGATTGTCATTGTGTTTAGTTAAAATCTTGTGTAGGCCTAGGTCAAGTGTTAGGCTTTTTTGCCCACCTATTCATCCCATCTTTTTAAATGGTCTCTAACATATTATCCTTAGCACTACACACCAAATTAGGCTTCCCCCATACTATGACTCATGATTTTTCTTGATGCATATGTGACTAGCCCATAGATTCGATAAGGATACACCTACGTTTTATGCTCGTGCGGAGAATACACTACCACACATGATGCGATTTAGGATTCTTTCACTTCCATTGCTAAAGAGGTTGAATTATGTGTCTCATGCAAGCAAACTCATGTTCAGTATGCCACATGAATTTTTTTTATTACACCATGTGTCATAATCTAAAACCATCCAAACATAAGAAATTAAACAAGTTGGGACATGTGGCAACACATACCTTGTTTTCATTGTTCACCAAAAGAATTACATTTTAATTGCAAGTGACAAGACATATATGGTTAGTCAAAGGATGAAAAGTGTATTTTGTTGACTTTTATTCATCCAAAATTTCTTGTCGTTTGCAACTAGTGTCACATGCAAATTGTCCAATGCAACTATTAAGATTTTAGTTGCATATGTTGCTTATAACTAAAAATTAGTTATAGGGACCAATTGCAAAATGACCACTTTCTACTAGTGACCCCTTCCTAACTAAGATGGTACCTATTCAACCCCTTTGAGGTTATTTGGAAGCAAAATCAACCATTTTTGCCAACTTTTTTGCCTATTACCTTTTTCAGGACAATATTTTTTCTACTTTACCATTAATTTATATTTTAAAGATTTATTTCATACAACCTAGTTACAATTTAAGTAAGTACTATGTACTATAGCCACAAGCAAACTAGGAATCAAAATGAACCAAGCCTTGCCCATTCATTAACATCAATAGCGATTAGGTATTATGACAATTGGTAGGTTTTACAGAATTGGCACAAGATGTTGATAGGTTTACCAAAATGATTGCCATGGTGAACAATGGTTTCAACATCAAAAAAATTGATTAAAAGGAAGAACGAATGGTTTTGTCATGATAAGTTTTATCCTTTTTGAAGTATATACTAATGATTTTAGGATGACATTAAATGAATGGAGATGATATTTATTTCTTGTTATAAAGTGAAAGTGCATTTGGTAGTTTGAATGTGACATGAATTGGCTTATGAAAATCTAGCCAATATGTTTTTAATACATCTCATTTGTAATTTGTTTTCAAGTGAATTTCTGCATATGTGGTTTAGTTATTATCTAACTTTGTTGTGTTTTATTCACTTTAGATGTTGATATTAAAATCTCCTAAGATAATGAATTTTGAAACAAGTCTTTTAAGGTGTTCAAGAATATAAAAATCAAACAAGAATGACTTTTATACACAAAGATAATATGAATTTCTTTTTTCAAATTTTTATGTTAAATGTAATTATTGAATATCAAATCCATTACATGGTGTGTTGTAAGAATGTAAGAGCATGTGCGTTTGTATATGAATTATTTTTTCTTGAGTTTTTATGTTCAATGTAACCATTATCAAATCCATTACATGTTTTGTACCAATGAAAAAGCATGTGTGTATTGTACATCATTATCAAAACATGACCATCATAAATTGAAATAATAAATAAATAAATGTGTTTATAAATTTGTGTATGTCATTTGATGATTATATTTCAAGGTCATGTTTTTTGCAATATGTATTATTGTTGTCAAGCAAGCTAAGAGAGTTTTTTGTGTCAATAGTTTAGATTGTGGTGTCTATGATGTAGAATTTGAAAAAAGGAAAGGTTTTCAATCAAAGTGGCACATTTGATTGAATAACCAAGTAGATTATAAATAATCTCAATTATGTTTATATTTATTACATGTTTCTAGATCAATAGGCTTGACCACAATCACAACATTGAGGGTTAAATTCCAACACATTTAAATGCATGAACATTTTTTTTAAGAAAGGGTTGTATGTTAAAATTGAACATTATGAACTCAAAATCAAATCAAAAAAGGGTTTTTTAAAAGGAACATGCCCATTATCCTTCTAGTGAACTTTACTACCATTTTGTCCTCCATTCCACATTTAAACATGTTTTGATTCCCATGTTTTTTCATATTGGTTTCATCAAGGAATTCATATTTAAATAATTTCAATCCACATTTTCAAATGTTATCATTGTTATCATTGTTGTCATTGCTATAATTATAAGAGGGAGGTTGTGAAAGCAATTGTGAAAAAAAATCATGATTATTAATGGTGGAAGTGAAATTGTCTCAACATTATTATTTTTTAGAATCAATTCAGGATTGAATATAATCAACTAGTAGAAACCAATAATGTTGGTCAATTTTTATGGTTTTGGTGGGTTGAAAAAATCTATATATATATGCCATTCCCATTTTAATATTAGGTTTTTTTTTATAATAAATTCTATTAATATTTTAATTTTAAAGAATTAAAAAGACACAAAAAATGGTTCAACAATTATAAACATTTATCTATAATGTATATTAGTCAATCTTCACATGATGCGTAATGCAAAATATATGCCAATGAAAATATATGTAAGTGTAAAAGTGATTTTTTCACAAGTGCAAGCAAAATGCAACTCCCTTTCATTACATAACATAAGTTACAGGTAGTCTTGCACAAATGAAACACAACAAACAAACAAATTGACAACAAATAAAATTTATGAATAAACATATGAACAAAAAATAAAATAAACAAAACAAAAAGTAAATAAACATACAAAGCAAACATACCCTAAACCCTAAACAAAAACACAAGAAAAAAAATTTAAGAAATGTTGAAAGACATACCTTTTTTGAAATTTGCAATGTTGTTGATTTACAACTTTGAACAAAACCATCATGCATCGCCTAAGTTTGCAACTTGCACAAAAATAGAAAAGAAGGAAATTCCTACACCACAAATGGGGGAAAACATAATTAGTGAAATCAAAAAGGAAATCAATAGTGGCACCTAATTTGAATAGCACTCAAATAACACCACAATCACCACCATTATCCACACCATGAATAGGATTCCTAAATGTCCACCTCCACAACAATGAATAGGATTTCATTGGCATATTTGCATTATGCATCAAGTTCACAATAACGTGATGTCACAAGAAGTAGCAGGAGTTGAACAACACCTTGAACCATGCAATGAATGGCAACACAAATCATGCCACAAATTATCACCTTGCAACACCCATGAGCTATACCAAGCAACATTTAAACAACGTTGAACATCTCTACACAACACTTAAACACCCATGAATAACCAAAATAAATTTCAAAAACTCCAAGAACAACATGTTAGAATAGCACTATGACTAGCACAACAAAGAATGCATGAGTAACATCTCGAGCAACACACAAACAACTTCATGAAAAACATCTCAAAAATATATTTAGAAAACATTATGAAAAACACCAATATTGGTCGCAAGTAACATAACCTACAAAACCATGAATAACAACATAAGGATAAATAAATAAAATGCAGGAAATGAGCAAACACCAAAAAGCAAAAAAGTAATAATGTGAACCCAAATGAAAGTGGCTAGGCTTCTTATTGAACTCAATTTTCACTCCTTGCAAAATAGTTGTGTTGCGTCGATTTGTTAATCACTTAAAACCCTAATTCTAAACACAAAATAGTAGCCTTACCTATCTTAAACCTTGAACACAACTAATTTATAACTTAGACTCCACCCATAGGTATCGTATGTCCAAAACTCTAAACCTTATTTAAGAACCAAACCCACATGGCTTACCAATATAACCTATTAAAAATTTGAAAAATCTCAAGGTAACCCATTCCTTTTGACTTTGAGTCTCTATAAATTAATACCGAGAGGGTCACCTATCAATTTAGGTATCACCTAGGATGATACTTTATTAGATCTTCTTTTGGAAAGAATTGGGATGAACCTTGGCTCAATTCTTAATTTCTAATTAATACCTGCCCAATACTAGTCTAAAGTTTATATCACTATTTGATATAAAGTTTCAGAGGTATCATTTAGGCTCCAAATGGCTACCATTTGCAAATAGTGATTTTAATTTGTGATGATTTTTTGCAATTTTGCATAAAATATTTTGAAAATTCCATGTTGAAAATATAAAACTCCAGAATATTTTTAAAATTCTCTATTTTCATTCACAAAGTTATGTTCTTTGGAAAAAGGACTTTTAAAATTTCAACTTTTCTGAAAATAATATAGTTAGTGTCAAAGTCGCCAAGGAACTAGGTATAAGAGGAGCATCCTTCCACTCACCTCACCTCCAAGGCATTTTATTTTTTTCCAGCAACAAGAATATCCTGTTTATTTTCCACAAAACATAAAGCCACCTCCACTACTGACTTTTTTTGGGGATTTGTCCAACAACAAAAAAAGAGTTTTTATTTCAAATTCACTTGCATTGGCTTCAAGTTTTTTATTCCTTTTTTCTAATTACACCATGCCTACGATATTTAAGGATTCACAAATCTGACCACCATGAATAATTTAGATAGGGGCATTAGAACGTGATTTTTTCCCAATATGATGGAAATCCTATTTGGTAAACTGGCCAAGGGAAAATTAGCATATGTATATATGCCACCCAAACTTCTGATTTGTCAAATAATTCAGAATCAGACAACCACTGGTAATTATCTTTTCTTTCGTTTTTTTCAATTTTTTTTAGAACAATGGTTACCTTACCCTAAGGTCAGTTTTGTCATTAAATTATCCTCAAAACAGTGAGATGAAATATTGTGAAAAATATGAAGTTCACATGTTGAAAATCATAATAATTATCATAGGTTACATTCTGAATAATTTCACTGCTCATGTCACAATATTATAGTAGACAATATAAAATTATATAATTTCAAATTTCAAAACAGAATTCATGGAATCATGTGGAAATGACCCTTAGGCTATCAAAACTGCTTATTTGATTTTTTGGAGAACCATGGCTATGAAACTCAAGGACCACCCTGATAACTTGGGGGTTGAGTGCAACTTTTGATACCCGTCCAACACTAAATTTTACTCACCTCTCTAAAGTTGTTGGAATTGAGCCCAAGAGCTTTAGATCATGCTCTCTCCAAGGGCTTAAAGCATTGGTCTCTCAATATTTTTTGCACACACAACTTATCAACCGTTCAAACAAAATCCTTCAATTTGTATTGTACCCGAAATCGAACTTGGAAATTCAACCCAAATAGAACGCTCTATCTATATGTATTATGGTGCCAAAAATTGACGACAATAATGATGGTCCACCTAATAAGAGTGAAACTACAAAAGGCCACTATGGTGGGCCACATGATTAGAGGAACCCGCAAAAGGCCACTATTTTGCATCGTCAAGGATCTACTTACCAGGTTGTAAAGGGTACTCGTTCAAGGGTTTAGGGTTTAGGGCTTCGAAGACAAGCCACAAACTCCACCAGAACCCTAACGGTTCATGACCGTCAGATATCACATCGAACGGTCCTCGATGAGAACTCCTTGCCGCCCAATCACTGTTTATATATTAGACGAGGAGTGCAAGGTTTCTATGTCCTGGTTTCTTCTGTTTCGCTCGCCCTTCCTGTGTCCTTTCACTACTCTTGGAAATCTTTAGTTATCTTGTTCTTCTGTCCTTTATCAGAGTGGGATTGATTGTATTTGTAGCCGTGAAAAAGTCCGCGGAACTGACGAAGCCGCGACTGTTAGCTGTTAAGTAGCTTCCTTTGTCTCGCTTTTGCCTGTGCAGACTGTTTGGCTTTCAAGGAAGTGTGGACTATGTGAGGTGTGCGGGCTGCTTTAGGGGATTCGTGTCCCAACGTCAAGAGGCTCACATAGCTTTATGTGGGCGCTTCGCTCTTCACATTCTTCTGCAGTACATGTCCTCATTTCAACTTTGTTGTTGTGACCTAGTTAGATGTGGTGACCGTTCGCTGTAATCCTTTTTGATATCACCTAGTGATTTGTGAGAGTTATCATGTCGTGATCGTGTGGTTTGTCTTGACCGGAACTGGCAATGGTTGTCTGTACGTGGTTTTATCTTGTTTTCTGCGGAACTCTGTGCATATGTAGTCAGGCCGATCTGTAGTCGAAATTGCAATCGGGCCAATGATCGTTTTGCTCAATGTGCTGGAGGGGGCGATGAAGATTCACACTAAGGTCTCGTTCGGCATAATGGATTTGTAGTCCTTGCTGACAATTCCTTGAGCTGATGCCCCTAATAATGTGCAGTGTGCACGCACCTTGATTGTGAGAGAGTACCTATGCCCTTTGTACACGCGATTAGGGACAATGACGATACAGGAAAGGTCTCGTTCGGCATAACGGCGTACAGGCCTTGCTGACCATTCTTTAAAGATCACCACCCATAATCTGATGTCCCTGGTCTGAACAAACGAAAATATACCACAAGGCTTGAATGCTTTGTTTCACAAAACCCAAAACATGCGAGGGTTTTCAAGTTTTGCAGCAGCCGTATCCTATAGGTTTCTTTTCTGCGCTTGCAAGATACCTTCCACGCGTTGCGGTCCCTTTCTGTTTAGGGTTATGCCCAAGGACGAGAACTTACCAAAATAACCCTGGAAACGATAGCCGGAAAAAAAAAGAGTGCGAAAAAAATAGTTAAATTAATATGTGACAAGAGAAGGAATGTTTTTTTAAATGAAAAACTGAAGAACCTGCTTCAAAGTAAAACAATGTCCTCCTCTTGCTGAGGGTTAGATAAGTAAATTGTAGCCTGTTTGAACACTAAAGCTCTATGACTACGCAAAGACCACTGAGAAAATTTTCAGTGACATGTAGTGTTCGAAACAGGATATAAAATCGGATGAGATTTGGAATGAAATTTGTTTGTAATTGGGATGAAATTTGAAATTTCCCAGGGGTTACATGTGGATCTCACATCATGAAATGGTTGACATTCATGCTTGGGATGAGGCCACAACATAGATGAAATGCATATGCATACATGGATTTTTCATGAGAATTTTTAGATGGAACCACTTATTCAATGGTTGGGAATGTAATCTAGACAGTTATTGCAACCAACCCCAGTACAAATTCCAGATAGCAAAGCTTCAACCATTTTCTTTTAAACTAGGCTAAGCATAGCTATTATCAGATTTATTCTGTAATTTTGAATTGCAGAATGAAACTTCTCATGAATATGAGATACAAGTGTAGGGAATCAATGTGCAATCAATCTGGGGAAAAGGTGGCTTTCTTTTTTGTAAGCAAAGAAGTGAACAAAACTTTCATTGAACAAGTTTGAAAAACACATTATAGTTCCCTACATTAGCATACCCTTTATTCTCTAAACAAATTTTAAATTGTTTTTTACAAAATAAATTTTTTGATGTTCTGGGTTTCGATTCCTCATACGGATAATATGTGGACATTGTAGTTTCACCAAGGTTAGGTAGCAAGACACCCATAGTCAACCTACCATGGGGTTATAGGGCATGGCAGGTCACATTACATGTAGGTACTCCATGTAACTTACCCAAGTATCAATTACACATCAATTACACACTTTGTGACTCTAATGTAAAACAAGAACAAGGTTTCATTTGTAGTTTCAATTGTGGCATCAGTGTAAGATAAATAGAAGGGCAAGTTAGACATTGAAGTGGAATTTGCAACTTCAATTTGTGAATGCAAAATGGCTACTAGTGGGATGAGGAGGCTAGCGATTTGAGCGGTAGGGTTAATTCCAGTGGATACAGTTTGCTTTTCAATGTTACATTGTTCCATGGTTCATAAGGAGGAGCATGCAATGTGCCAGCTATGGTGAAAGTAAAAGAGTGCAATTTTGGTTAGATGCCAAGCAAGTTGGGGTTTTGGGGAATTAAATCAACAATTCCTTTTTGCAAATTTTCGCCACTGGGCAACAAAAAGAATTGAAAAAAAAAGAAGTAAATTGGACTAATATTGTGAAAATCTTGAAAATATTCGTCAAAATTTTGAAACCGCGAAATTGGGAGAAAACAAGAATTGGGAATTGGGATGGTATGTAGTGATGTTTTGCACATAACATTCTTGGCTTTTATTAGATATGACGTCCCCATGGACAGCTAAATATCAATTTTGGACTAAGGAAAGAGATTTAACACCCATTTGATCTAAAACTAATCTCTAAAAGGGATTTGGTATATAAGTACGACAATTTTCAATCATTTTCTGCGCCTGAGCCTCATTCCTTATTACACTCTCATCAAAGAGCGTCACTTGAAGGAAATTGCAAATGCCCCATAACAAAGTTGCCATAAGCCATAAGAAGACGTGCTTCAAATCATAAACGAAGAAAATTGCGGTTGTTATAAGTTATAAACCAGTATACACAAATGGTGGTAGTTTATTAGTTGTAACTTCAGAAAAGCAGACAATTATGCGCGATTTACACATTTATGATTAGTGTGATCTTCTGAGACAAGCGAAATCCTTACCTCCCAGGATTCTCAGTCTCTCAGTAGACGTCTCAAGTTGCATACAGCTCGTAGCCGTAAGTGAACACAGATTCATGCAGAGCGGCCAGAATGATCAGCAAAAAGAAAGATAGAGTGGTTTGCTTAGCTATATTCTGATCTGACAACGGTATGAGTGTTAGTTGGAGCCGGAGGCGGGCTCAAGAAAAACCCGTCGTAGATCAAAGCGGCGAGCGCAGCGCCGATGAAAGGGCCAACCCAGTACACCCACTGGTGGGTCCAGTTCCAGGCAACAACGGCAGGCCCCAAGCTACGAGCCGGGTTGAAAGATCCACCGCTGAAGGGAGCTGCCACTAAAATGCCGGCGAGTACCGTGAAACCGATCGCTAGGGGTGCAATTGCTCCAATGGAGCCCTTGTTGGGATCCACGGCAGTAGCGAACACCACGAACACGAGAGCAAACGTGAGCACGATCTCGATCAACACCGCCCCCCAAAGAGACTCCCCAGCTCCAACCGTGTGAATGGCGACAATCTCACCCGTGATCACTTGCTGGAGCACCCAAGCTCCCGCAATTGCACCCAGCAGCTGCGCAATCCAGTAAAGCACGAGCCTGATGATGGTGATCTGCCCTGCCAATGCGAGACCCAGAGACACCGCTGGGTTCACATGCCCGCCGGAGATGTTAGCCGTCGCCGCCACCAACACGGCCAGCGCGAACCCGTGCGCGAGCGCGATCAGCAGAACACCAGTGGCATCGGTTTCTCCAACATGGATCTTCTCGTAAGACAGGACGGAGCCAACGCCGATGAAGACGAAGAGGAAGAGGGAGATAAACTCCGCAAGAGCACCCTTCAAAGCATCGGGTGCTGAAAATTCATTAGCTTGACCCACTGCAACCTTCATCGTATTAGCTCTTAAGGTTCTTCACTACCCACAGGGCCGCCCCAACAACAACGTGCGAAATTCACTCTGAGTTCTCAACACCCTAGAGCTCCAAAACACAGCCACCTAGCAACCCTCTTCGCAGTGGTTCTTAATAAAAACTACTAGTTCAGCGTACCATAATTATAGTTGCGTAAGAGGCGAATTCCAACGGCGGAATGCGACAGTGCGCAAAGATGCTGCAGGGTGGCGGAATGCTATGGAAGCTCTGGAGACGTGTGCAAATGAAGAGTGGAACTGAAGCGGATCTACGTGGCAGTACACCAGTCCAGTCGCAACACGTCTATCCCTTTCCCCTTGTTCTTTACCCTCCCCTTCAGGGGTTTATTTTTGCACTTTTGTGGTGGAGCCATACTTGGTTCAAATCAAGAGGTTAGGTACTGTCATTTTTACCTGCAGACCATTTCTGGAATTCTCAAGTTAAAAACACCTTTGCTAATTGTTTGTGTTCATTAGCAATAAGCGCCTCAATTACCAGGTTAAGAATTTCCATCAAAAAAGCCCATTGGATTTGGATTCAGTATTCTCCTAGACGGTGGCCAATTATTTCTGTTTTTTAGCAGCAACAAGCACATCCAGTTCATTTATTCCATGTATATGAACAAAACATGATGGTTCTAAAAATTTCAAATTTCTATTCAGGCCAGAACTGGTTCTTCTTTCACTGACAACAGCTCATCACATGTTCTCTATGTTACTGAAAAACATCAAAATTTATTCTTGCCATGGTTTTGTGCTTCTGTTCTAAAGAAATTTGATGTTTTCTCCAATTTCAGGCTTTTGGCAACACATGTAAAGGAAGATGAGCAGCCTAGATGCTACCTCTAGAATCCAAGAGAACTAAAATCCAAACAAATCTTACACTCAAAATTAAGAAGGGTCAATTATTTAGAATTGACCAGTTCTTTCATGTTAACAGCCAGTGGTTTCTTTAATCGACTGTTAAAACTTAAAAACTAAAACTCTAAAGGGGTTCTGATTCGGTTGTGGTTATCTGTTCAACACTAGTAAAAGTCCTAGTCATCGGTGGAATTGTTTTGGTGTCAGCAACTCTTGGCCTGAACACCTTCCTTGTATCTCATCAACTGTTCTACAATTGTTTAATTCATGATTCATGTCATAATTGACAGTTGTTAGGCAGCTGTATTCTCAAAATAAGGGCTAGAGCACTCTAGAGCACTACAAGAGTTTACCATGGTTTGTTTAGTCTCCCTAGGTGAACCAAATCATAATATTACATCTATTTCATCAAGAGAATGTCCCAAGTTTTGAAAGCATGTTCTTTTTATCAGCCAAATCAATGAGGCCCACTCAATTTTACTTCTTTTAATTCAACTTTGGATGCACTCAAACTAAATAATACAAATCATCCTGCATCAGACTAGTAGGACCAAGAATTAAAGTACCCAAACCCAACTGATTCAAGTACCAATTACCCAAACAAGACTGATAAAGTACCGATGCATTTACATCCGGACCTGAGATAGCCTGGCTTGTTCCCATAAATACTTTATATAAGAAGTTCATCCGAATCCCACGATGTCCCTGCATGCGGTGCTGCGAAGACCGACTGAATGGGCCCCTTTGGCAAGAGCTGCCTCACAAGTGTAGGGTCAGTGTGTCTTCCTCCCACAGCCAATCATGCAAAGGCACTTGCAGATTGTGGGATTGGTGTGGACTTTTATTAAAATATCACAACACCATGGGCCTGTCAAAACTGCCAAACGTTACCTGAAAAACAACAATTTCCTACTCCTCATGAGTTCACTTCCAAGCACAACCTCAGGCAGCTTATGGCTCCAAGTTAAATCTCCAAGTCACTACAGACATTCGACTTTATACTATCGATGTACCCTATGCACAGCATCTCTAGATCTTTTCTAGTATCCACCAATTTCTCTGCACCTGTGAACAAGGTTTCGATACCTTCTATGTTGCAATGCAGAAGCCAGATACTGTGCAGCCCATATCAGATATTCTCTCTCAAGCCAACTAAGTGATGATTGTCATACACACAAAATTGAAGATTCGAGCAAGCCTTATTTCCACATGTCAGTTAGGGCAATGTCCATGAGCCCTTCGAGAAATGGGGAGTCAACAAGTGCTGTCTATGGGACACCAAAAGGGTCAAAGAATAATATAAGTAGAATCGTATGCCATATGATAAGGAAAGATGCCAAGCATAGGCTTAAATGCTCATATCATAAGCCAAAGTGCTTAAGAATATTATAACCTTGTGGCAAAATCCTAAGGAAAAACATTGACATTGTCTTGAGATATAAACTTTTGGCCTAATTTGGAACATCAAGCTAGAAATAATATATTTCACAATTTCAAAATTATACTTATATTTCAAATAATTATGTGTTGGACCTATGCTTGTTGTTTATTACACTTGAGGATATTTCTTATGATGATTAAGACATTGATCTTGTTGGCCAAAATATGTGAGGTGCAATTTTCTTATGAATTAAAGGATATTCTTGTTCAAGCCTTAAGACCGCAACAAATGATTGAAAGAGTAGATTATGTCATTTGTGTTGTTCCCATGGTCAATTGTCTTTAAGGAGTGATCACTCTTTTGGTTTTAATCACTATAACTTATTGTCTAAACCTTAATATGCCAAAATGCATAGATCTAATAAGTCAAAATGCTTAAAACTATTATAACCTTTGGCCACAAGCCAAAATGCTTAGACCATAAGCAAAAATGCTTTAAAATATTATGGTTTTTTAATTCACAAGTGCAAATGCTTAAACCATGAGCGAAAATGTTTACGAATAATATAGTTCCTTAAGCCACAAGCCAAAATGCTTAGACCATAAATTAAAATGTTTTAGAATATTATAGTCCTTAAGCCACAAGGCAAAATGCTTAGACCACTTACCAAAAATATTTGGACCATAAGTCAAAGTGCTTAAGAATATTACAATTCCTTAGGCTATAAGCCAAAATGTTTAGACCACATACCCAAATGCTCATACCACAAGTGAAAAATATTAAAGCACAAGCCAAAATGCTTAAACCACAAGTCAAAAATGATTAGAGCACAAGTCAAAATATGTTGGATTATAATGCTTTAAAATATAAAAAGAACTATTAACAAGACATGGTTTTAAAACTATACCCAAGATGTTAAATTGTTTTTGCTTTCAACCAAGATACCAAAGTTGATTCCAACCCTAGGCTAAAAACCTTTTACCACAAGCCAAAATGCTTAAGGTTGGAATCGTGTTTGGCATTTTAACTTAGGGTTTAGTCTAGGTCCTTTGTTTCCAAGGTTAGATCATTATCATTTCACTTTTAACATTAGTCCCAACTTAAAATTATTGTATGCCCTTACAAGTATGTTAAAACATGTATCTTTAGAGTTGTCATGTTCATTAGGGTCACCCATGTATAAAATCACCAATTGTGGCAAAACCTTCAACATCATATAAAGGGCTTTGCATTTCTCAATGGAACTTTTAAGTATATTATGTTACTTTTGATTTTTTGTCACATGTTGGATCCAATGATGGCTAATCGATTAACTTTTATTTAAATGAATGAATGTGACAAGGGTTTTCGTGTTTAGTATGTCAAAAGAAGAGTTTTTGATGGTTCTTTACAAGGATGGTGGGCATCAAATGTAGCAATTCTAAGGTTCTTAAAGTTTGTGTTTTTTATCGCACACATCATTACTACAAAATGTGGGTGCAATTAACTAGTTCCCATTCATTAGACCAATGAATTCACTATGTCCCTACTAGGTTTCATTCACTATAACTAGTGAATTCCCTCAAAATCCAATGAAATCACTTGGCATATAAGGACACCTTTTGTTGTAACGAGTGTGTTAGTTCTAATCATTTTTACTATTTTTTGCACTTGAAAAATTGTTGCTAATATATTTGATTTTTTTTTAAAAATGGAATCATTCAACTTTTTTTTAAAGAAGCAAAATTGTCGGTCTTTTCAATGCTTTGTATTTGAGATTAAGAATTTAGGGTTGTTCATGGGTAGGTGGGTCTCATTCTTCAATGAATTTGCAAATTAGAAGTAGATTCACAATTGGTTTGTTTTTTTCCTTATGTTTTCATTTGGGTGCAAATTCTTTAAGATGTACCAAAATCTTGTCACAGTGTCACCTCTTTTTGTTTTTTTTACCTAGTCCTTTTCAACCATGTAAAGACACATTTATGGATGATTATGATGGATTCTAGAATTGTAATGGTTTAAAATATAGTCCTTTTGAAAATTTTGACAACTTTTGATTAACTATTTTTTATGAGGATCAAAATATAGGGTAAAAAATGACTATAGTAAGGACTAGGCCCTTTTCATCCTGTGTGATGCACCTTAAAGGATTTTCACCCATTTGGTTTTGTATTATAATATAGCAAATTTTTTTGTTAAATTCCATAATGTACTCAAAAAAATAATTTGAAAATTTTATAAACGTATTCTATGTTCATCACTTTTAGTATATGGGTTTCATGCTCTTATACAATGTACAAACCCTACACTTTATGAAAAGTGTACATTTAAATATGTACTACTATGTTTAACTTTTATGAAGTTAATCTAATTTGTGAATTTGTTTCTAGATTCTTTATATTTCAAGGTTTTAATGTTTACATTGTTGATTATGAGAAGTTGATACATTCCAAGTCATTTTTTGAAAGTGTAAGTCATAATACCTAAACCTGTAAATGAACAAAAACGTCTTGGTAATGAAATGATCTAGAATTCTTTCTTTTGTATTGTGGGAAATGTCCGAAATCTCCATGCAAACCATGGAGCATGGAGGTGTGGACATTGTGGACTATGTGCACACAATGTTAAGGGAGCAAGTTTCCCTAAAGGACATAGCTACATCATTTGAAGTAACACACCCACAACAATTGACAGGCATTGGGACAAAATTTTAATGTTCACCTTCATCTTGGAAAAGAAGAATTATCTTCCATCATCAATAGTCTATTTTTAATGGATTTAAATGGAATGAATTGGGGAGTAAAACATGTACAAGAAAGTTTGGCAAGACCAATTATAAAATTCCTAAACATGATGTTATAATTGCTTCAAGAATCATTTTAGCATACCATTATGACCAATGAAAAAAAAGAAAACAAATAAGTAGATTGCAATACAATGTCACACAAGCCATGGCTTTGTGGCACATAGATTATATAGTCATACAATCCCAGCCATTTCCATGTGAATTATCATGTTTTATGTCATATTGTACATTGCACCAGTGAAAATTTAATCTTTGTTGGAATGTGGAATATATTCACACCAATCCACTTGAAATTTTTAATCATGTATTGTTTGTCAAGGCTTATCCTAAACATGATTGTGGTTTATGATGGAGCCTATGATAAACTAGTTGTGCATGGCTTTCACATACATGCAGGGATTGATGGAGCTTCACACTATGTATTACGGGCAAAGGTAACATTAGACAAAAGAAAGGAAATAATTTTTGAAGGTTATGCTTCTATTGTGCAAAGTTTAGTCCTCATGTGTGAATCAAATCAAATTTTGTTATTGAACACATTCTTATCAAAGAACACAATGTTGAACCTACAAGGGTTGGGATAAGAAATATTTATGTTATGACTTCATCTACAAAAAATTAAGTATTATATTTTAATACGTGTGTTTTATACTTTCAATATAGAAAAATAATTCACATGATATCCTATCACCCATCAAGGTGTAAAGTGACTGCCAAGTTAGATTTTGGTCAAAAATATCACATGTGTGACATGGAATATGTGGGCTTAAGATAGAGAATTAATGGAGGCACCTATGGGAGAAAGTTATGTTTTATTACAAGAATTGTTTCAAAGCTATGGAAGAAGCTGAAATCTTGGACATGGATGATCCTTTCATGAGAGAGTGAAAGCATGCTAAAGTATATGAAAAAGTAATCCTCATGAATAAAAAAACACAAATTTGTGACAAATAGATTAGAAAATAGGTGATGCCTTATGAAATTGTCCTTTTGAACTACATAAGGGCATCAAATGTGATATGTTGAAGTTTTTGAAAGTTTCAAAAATTATATCAACCTTTTTTAAAACCTACTTTCAATCTATTTTACAAAATTTGCTAGTTTGTCCAATTGTGAGAAAATAGATTAAAATTAATTTTTTAAAATTTTAATTTGAAAATTTCACTCATATGTTGCATATTGAAAGGGTTTGGGGCATGATTTAATGAATTAAGAACATGCAATGCACTTTAGTATCATATCAAAAAACATGTTTTGAATGCCAAATTTGAGTTTATGGAAAACTTATTTTTGAGGGGATTTACATTGTCATAATCCAAAAATTCAACTTCCAAAAAATGTGTATAAAAGTGCATAATGGCTCAAACATTAATAACACATCATTTGAATAGTTTGATTTGGAAAATGTGCAACATCAGCTAGAGTAATAAACTTGCAGTAAATAAATAAATTAGTGAAAGTAATACGTACATTAAAAATGACCATATATGGTTTATTTAATGTGATAAACACCTCCCAAAAATTACAGCATGATCAAAATGTTTAAAATGCAAAAGATTCCAAACCTACTTTTACGTGTCAATAAGGATGACCGATTAACATACTTTACCCTGTTTACACCCATTAGTGTTTTTACTATACTATAAGATGTGGTAGATGAGTATGTGGGCCTTTGGTATCTTAATAGGGTGAGGAGGATAAACAAAAATGGATGTTAAAAAACAAGCCATGTTCCTACTAAATATTTTCAAGAATATATATGAATATTTACAAGGGTATGTTTTTGAAACCAATTATACTTGTTGTTTGGAAGCTTGAGGCCATTAATGCGATTCATCGGATGCCAATTGGCTATTGGAAATTTTTCATTTTTTGTAATTTAAAAGTGGTGGTTTTTTTATCATTAATTGCATGTAAGGAAATGGTTATAGGGAAAAAGGGAAATGTGCTGCTCATCATATAAAAATTGGGTGAAATGGGCCTTAATATATCATAAATCATGAATGTGCAAGAAATTGTTTTATATGCTTGATGATGTGTTTCATGTACTTTTTGCTTCTTATTGATAGGTGATTACAAAAAACTCCCCATTACATGAATTCATCCATTTGCATATTACATTTTTTTTAATAATACAATATTTTAACAACAATGTAATGGAATTTAACATTGCAAAACATGAAGGTGGGGAAGAAATCATGAAATTATTTTTAGATGTATAACAAATATTCATGTATCTTGTAATACTTAATGGTTTTTACTGGATTGATACAACATTTCTTGTAAATGTATAGGTAACATTCATGATGAACACATTGATGTAGTAGCCATGGACATTAGGGTTCATGATAGGGGTCGATTGGATGCCAAGAATGGAGGGTGTTGGACATATTCAAAATGAAGTGGAAAGAATGACAAAGGTTTCTCCTCTTCATATGGATCTTGAAATTGTTAAGGATAGGGCATATGAGGTAGGGAAGGAAGGGAGGAATGTTGTAAAATGGTATTGTTACATTATTACCTCACATGTTATTGTCACATTGTAACAAAACACCACATACAGTTGGAAAATATAAATTTGGAAGGTGCATGACCAATGAACATCAAAGCATATTGGCTTTTAATGGAGCAAGTAAATATCCGTGACATATTTAAATTTACTATTATTGTGTGAAGTTATGTAAATTTGAGATTGAAATTCTATGTGGGAATAATTGCTACATTTGCAGGTACAAATTTTGATTTAAAAATTATGGAACTTATGTTTCAAATCATGATGTGACAATTTTTTATGTTTGAAAAAAAAAAGTGTGACAACAAATATTATATATGTTTGCCTACATTGCAATAATTAGGACTTCAAATCTTATAAAAAGGTCAAGATTTATGGACATGTCATGTGGAAAAACAAATAACTTGGAAATGGTAATTAAGATTGAGGACCCATAATGACGGTTTAATTTTTCATGGCCAAATGTTATGAGTAAAAAGAAAAATGGATGTGAATAATCAATTGAAACCCAACTTACTTTTGTTGCATTTTGATTCATTGCCATCTTTTGCCATGTTTTCAAATTTTATAATTGAAAAATCATAAATCTTTTTAACATATTAGATTAAAACCCTGAATGATTGTTCCATGATTCCAAGCATATATTTTAAACTACTCATATATGTTTATTATTATGGCATTAACATTAAAGGTGGAAAGGTTGATACCATCGATAATGTGACTTGACAAAAATTCATTCAACCATGCAAACTAGACTTGTCAACCCACTTATCATAAATTAGAGCATACATGTGCAAGAATTGTAGACAATCTTTAATTTTTTTTCATCTTGAGGGTCATTGGTTTTTTCTCTTCATTTGAAGGATTGTTGATGTTATGGTCTACATTTGAAATTTCGACATTGGCAAGCAAAATAGGCTAAGATTGTGGTGGAATTTTTTTATTATGACAAGCATTAAATTTCTTGTCAAACATCAAGATTTCAAGCATAGGTGTGCGAGGGATTCCTCATCCATCAACGATAATAATAAATTATATTTTGTAGTTATATGTGAAGGAATTCATACGTAATTTGCAAGGATTCCTTACAGCTCCTTATTGCATATTGCATATTTCATTTGTTATCATCTATCTTGGTAGAAAATGGCTCAAGTGCAAGGGCCTAAGTTTATCTATAAGCCCATCCCAAAAACATGTTTAAAACATCACCAAATGCATCAATAACTACAATGTTGATTGTATGTTCAAAGATGCAATAGAAGAAAAAACAACTAGTTTAACCAACATTTGCATAGGAGAATAATCCTTCTAAACGAATTAAACAATTATAAACAACATTTGAATGGAACAAAAACAAGTTGACAATAATTTTCAAAACCTAATATAATTTTAAATAATGCTAAATCTCTTGGAAATCCAAGTGGCCAATTGTTCACATATATCAAAATCATGAGTACAATTACAACCAAGATTTTCCCTTATATACATAATGGACAACACATTTGCTAAACAACTTGCCAATTTTGAATCATCTTCATGGTTGGCCATATGTGATATCAAGTGTATAGTAGTTGGTTTTCTTCATCATTGTTTTTTCATCTTTGTACAATGGAAGGTATAACATTGAAAAGCATGTGGAGGATTGGATACATGAGTTTCCATTTCTACCAAGAAACAAATCCACCATGATTTAGGTTTTCCTAAAAAATTATAACCTTGTTACAAAGACATACAAATTATGACAATTAGAAAACAAGATTTTCCTCACCACGATTTCAAACATGTTCTTCAAGTGTGTCGGGATTGATTGTGTATGTGTGATTATTTATAGAAATTACCCTAAAGTAATTCACACACATGTGACCCTGAAAAAGGGATTTTCAATTTCTATAAAATGAACATTTTTACAATTTTTAAAAATTCTTCCTTCTTGTTCCAATCCACTCCAACCCCATCAATAACTTTTGTGAACCCTACCTTCAATGACTTTCCAATGAGTTCTTGATCTTTGAACAAATTCTTTCACATTATTGCACCAATTTTCTTTGTATTACACTTTCCCAAGTGACTTTCTTTACCTAAAAACGTGAGAAACTCAATGCCAAATCCTCATACAAGGTGTCAAATATAACAACTTCAATCATCTCTTGTGCACCTTGCTAGAAATTTTACATTTTTTGTAGTACATTCCACTTCCCCAACTAGCAAAGCTTGAAATCATGAATCAAATCTAATCTTAATTTTGGATCCACCCCTTGGGTTAAGTCCATGGACTTGGGTGTGGCATCAATGAACATTAGTAATGTTGAAAAAATAAAGGACCTATTAACTTCAATTTGGTTGATAGATATCAACCACATTAGATGTCCCACCATCTCTACCATGTTAAGTTTTTTTTTTCTTTTATGAAATCTTCATCTTTCAATTGATGGAAAATTTTCCTTTCACGATTTGGGTATTAAAAAACTGTTTTATATGTCTACATCCATTCACAGCCTTCCACACATGAGTTAAGTTGTGTGGTATATTATAAATCATCCAAGTTAACATGTGTAGATTTGTGGTTATAATTGTAGCAAAAAGAATTTACAAATAGTGATCTCCACAATTACTTCCAAGAATTTGTAAACTAGGAATTGCAAAGGCCCTTGAAGTCAATTGTAGCGCTATTATGCACCCCACTTGCTAGCACAAAATCAACCTTCACATCATAGGTGATTTATTCATTTACAATTTCCTACTACATGTCACAAAATGTGGGATACTTCAATTTTGTTGCACTTTGATTCTTCTTTGTTTAATCCTTTTGTGTTGTCCAAAAAATTAAAATATGAAAACAAGACATTTTTGTGCAAGAAGAATCTCTAATAGTCCATAAGGGACTTTTCCACTCTCTCCCTAGCAATCAAAAGTTTCTCCTTTCTGTGCATTATGACTTCACTTTTGAGTTTGCAAAGGTTGATAAATTCACAAATGATGGAGTTTCAATCAAATTTTTGAATTGATTTATGTCAACCTCATTGGCTCCAAATGTTTGTAAAACTATTTTAGCCATATTGAAATTGGGATCTTTAATATGATTTATTGCTATGACTTTCTCCAAATGCACCACTCCCTCCAAAAGGGTCTAGCTAGACACAAGTTCATACTCTCTTCTAGAATGTCCCCACTATTGAACATCTTCATTGATGGATGGAATGTCAAGTTTTGCACAAGTCAGCATTTGAACAATCAATCCCTAATTTTTTATTTCTTCTATCAATCGAATAATTGCATACTTTTCCAACTTCAACTAATCCACCTTGAGAGATCGCAAAATTGAACTCCTCTCATGCAAGCCAAAAGGAAGCATTCTACTGATTCACATTCACATTGAGTGGTGCATTCTCCACATTTTCAAGTTTTCTCTGTTTTAGTAACTTCAAATGACTCTCATCGTTGATGACCCTAATGTGTTTCCCATTTATTCTAAATTAGCATCAAAGGTTCTAAAAGCACTTTTAATGGGCTGTTGGATTCTTTTTTTCTTTCTCTTTTCAATAGGCAAAGTTGATAATGCCATTGCACCAAATCTAGAGATATTACATTGTAATTGTGTCCTTGTCTAGCTTTCTATATCTCAATCCACCAATCAACAAATTTATACACTTCATGGAGGTGTTATGAAAGTGTTTCCTCTCTTCATTTGTCCACTACTTATCAATGTAACTTCAATATCCATAAGGTTGATGAAATTTTCTCTACCCTTCACCCTTGAGCTTGTTGGAGTTCTTTCATTCTCCATGGGAATCCCATTTCCCCCAACTTCTAAATTACTTCAACCCCTGCAATTACTTAAGGTCTGATTTATAAAGGCAACACAAGTTGTGGCAAATTCACAGGTGGAGATGGCGACATAGATGACAACACATTGGCAAGTAGTGGGACAATGTTTCCATCTCCACCTAAAATCTTTTTGCAAGCAACAACCCCATCTAGTAATAACAAGTTAATATCTAGGCAATAGATGTAGTGCCCACTGACAAACAAATTGCCCCAAGTTGTGCCGATAATCTATTGAAAAGGTTCCAATATTTTGAAACCACGATTATCCCTCTTCCTTTCTTTTAGCCAAATCACTTTAAAAACAAACCTAAATATTGTGATGTTGATATATATGTGCATTTTGGTAGTTCATAGAAATGTCATGCAATTTTGTATTTTATGGAATCCATTATGAATGGGGTTGGGTTGATGAACCCACCCCATCTAATTGTTCCCAACAAACTTATCATTATTCTAGGAAAATTACATGGCCACTCCATCATAGTTGGCAAAAAATTCGCATCTATAAATGTCCAAGCCACCTCCTTGGGCAAGAGAAATATTTTCCTTCGCACAAGTGCCCCCGGTTCTTTTTTATATCTTGTAGCAATAATATTTGCAACTTTGGGGTTCCCATATTAGTGTGGGAAGCTTATAAATTGGGCTTGCGATTGAATAAACTGTGGAAATGCCACAATTCTCACTATTACCAAACTTGTGGTTAGAAGTTTCATTAATCAATCTAAATTCTTAATCTTTACAAATAATTTCCAGCCTTTTTGTTTTTGAAATATTGTCTATTCTTGAAACAAAATAAATTCCAAAATCATCAAAATCATGAATTGTGGAATATGTTTTTATTGTTTGTAGTTTGCATCACTAGTTGAAGTCATGTAATGCCATTGTTTAGGATTTTTATTCCTTGCATTACCTTTTTTTTCACATATTCTTGTTCTTGCATCCTTTCCAAGACATGTGTAGGCTCTAAATATCTACTTGTTTGGCCATTGACCAATGTGTCTCTTATTTGTTGTACATGAATTTTATCTTTTTTTTGGATCTTGCTCACTATTGATCAAACCCATTGTGCACTACTCTTCTACACAAGACCTATCTTTCACTAGAAAAAATATTTTTTGCAAATTGTTTGATGCAACTATAGATGTTATAAGCAACTAAAAAATGTTGCATGTAACTATTTTTTAGTTACATGTGACACAAGTAGTTGCATAAGACAAGTCACAAAAAATAATTTTTCTACTAATGTACAACAATGTATCCAAACTCAAGACCCAATTAGAATTTTGATTTCACAACTTGAAAATGCGATGGTGGACTTAAAAAAGAACATAATTCCACCAATATCTTTAACCTCAATTATTAATGGTAGATAGGTAGTAAAGGTAATTTGGTAAGGTAGAAAACTAATTATATACATTTAGGTAAGGTTAATCGATAATTATAAAAACAAAAAATTATTATTTTGTGCATTCATTATTAGGGTAACTAGTGGACTAGATATTATAAGGTAGGGTAAGGTAACTACTTAGCTAGGCAAGATATGTAGATAGTAAAGGTAGTTTCATAAGATAAATAACTAGTTAAATACATAGTAAATAAACATAGGGTAAGGAGGTAATTAAGTACACAACTGTTATTTTGTGTGTTCATTAGGTAGGTACCTATTCAACAACCCTTCCCTACCCATGTATTGTGACTTGTGTGATTATGTGCGTGATCTAACTTTTTGTTATGCTTGATTAGAGGTTAAGCCTATAGGTGGTGGACATTCTTGAATACCAATCTTGGTTTTTTGTCTCATCTTGATCAGTCCTCATTTTGAACTACCCCCCACCTCAAGAGGCTTTACCTTACACTTTGTATGTATTCAATATTGAATACCTACTACCTTACTATTATTCTTCTTTATGTTGATACCTACTGGCCAACTATGAATATTAGACCTTTAAATTTCAACCCACTAATTTGTGTGTATAATAAGTTTAATTGTCAAATTTGCAATTTGGTTCATGGACAAATATGTTGGAACAAATTTTGACTAAGATCTCAAATGAAAGTCAAATGTTCATAAAAGCTCATATACATGTTTTTATTTTGTTTATTTCATGTGCAAATTGTTGGTTTACTTGGCTTTAATATCATTTTCATTTCCATTTTTTCATTATATAACCTATTTAAATTATAGTTTGGTTATATGTTTTTGGTATTCTCACAATTTTCATTTTCAAGTTTTCTCTCACTGTCATCCCTCCACAATCCCCCAACTACAAGCATCGATTCAAAGAATATAAAATGACTATTTTTTGGACCAAGGAATGGCCATGTTGGGAACATAGTGAACCAAAAAAGATTTTGGACCCACAAGGAACAACCATGTGAACAAGGTGAATGGGGTAACTCTTGAAGGATTGGATGTGATGAAGTCCTTTTTCGTCCACCATCAATGGGGAGGTAACTCCTTAAGGCTAATTGACTATCATGTTTAAAGTTACTTTTCATCTTTGGTGAGTAAAGGAGGTCATCCTATTTAGTCCCCCAAGAGTTTCTTGGGTTTATCATGTTCTTAATGGCCATTCCTTGTAGTTCAAAAGTTCATATGAAAAAACTCTAATGCATGGGAATAGATAAATCTTGACTTCATCCATAATTGGCAATCCTAATAAACTTTGTTTCCCACAAAATTTGTTTGTGATTCAATTTTAAATCAAAATTACATAATTTTGAAAGTTTTGATCTTCATGTTTGTTAATTATATTTATATCATTCATGTGTTAATAACATTATATCTAGTATTAATGTAATAAATGTCACAACCCTAACCTTGGGCTCGCGACCAAGGCAAAAGGTTTCCAAGAGGGTGAGACAAGAGGGAGACCCGGGAGACACATGTTATACTCCCGGGAGTGCAGGGGAGTGTGAAAGAATGAACCCTCACACTCCCAAGGCAACTCCCACTTGGGGAGTTGGAATCATGAAGGACTTCCGAATTTTCAGGGAAGGATTACAGGGGTCAAAACCCATTGGTTTGAAGAGTTCCTTATATCATCGGAAATCTATTAAAATGTAGATGTTTAAAATGGGCTTACATCACCCATTTGGACATTTGAAACACAAATTATGGCCAAAAGAAAGGTTGGGAGTCAAATTGGCAGTTTGACTCCCGACCACTAAAAGTCAGGAATTAACCCAATTTCCGTGCGTGCAGGTGGCATGCAACATACTATTGGAAAGCTCTCGATGAGAGCTACAACTTTGTTTTAGACCTCATCTCAATCGGAGGTCTGCACACAAAGTTATTGAGCCCCAAAGTCGCGAGAGTCCCAACTTTGCAATTTTGAGACTCTCACTTGGGAGTCTCGAGACAAAAAACCATTTGGATATGGGTCTTGTGGAGAAGCATAGAGTATACTATAAGGGGGAAGGTGGTGGCTTCCCCCAAGTTCGGGCCATGGTGAGTCTTGTGAATCTGAGTTTGCCCATGGCTCGTCTTAGCACCAAAAGTGCTGCAATTATGCACTAACCACCTTGTGTTGGTTTTGTGCAGGTTGATGTTTGTCACTCTTCCTAGTCCCATCCCGGAGCTCCAGCACGCCCCCCTACCCCTTCAAAATGCTACGAGCCAGGGAGCGCGCCCTGACTCCTTGCTTTTCCGTTGTCTTCAATTTGGACTCACCTTTGAGTCCATTAAAGAGCTTGGGAGTGCATCACTAAAGGTGGGACCACACCTTGTGTTTGGGGTTTGGAACTAACACCACTTTAGTTAACATTTTAAATTGTCATAAGTAACATTATCATAATTCTTAACAAACATCAACATCTTTAATTTTATATCAACTTGTCCATACCATGATGGACATGAATGGCAATTGACACAAATATTATTTAACATTAAGTCAATTGTTCATTTTTTGAAACTAACTAACATCAATTTAAAACCTTGTAATGTATTTTTTTTCAAATTTTAATTTTAGTTAACATTGTAGATGTGGAATGGTGTCCAATTTTGATAATCCTAACATTAACTTAACATGTAATTTCACACCAAGTGTGGCCCCACCTTAATATATAGATAATGTTGAATAGGGTATCGGTTTACTTGAATTGACCAATTTTATGAGGTATTGGTATTTTGAGGAATACCATAATTCTATTAAATTTTACCAAAATCACTTCTTATGTGACCATTGATGAACTATGTAGTACAACTATTGTATGTTTATCTATATATAGTCAAATAAACATATAGATAATTATTATATATTTGTACCACATACAATGAAAGGTGTAGCCCAAATTAAATATTTCGCTAGTTGGATAAAAAAAATGACAAAAGATCACATTTGTAACATCCTAGGGGTCATTGGTTGTATGTAAATCAACTAATAAGATACTCAAAAGATGCATTTATTTTTTATTTTATTAAATAACATTAGTTGACCCCAATTATAAGAAAGCCTTTCAAGGTTTTCATTTCCATAATTAATGTTTAAAATACCCCTAGACAAATATTTCCTCCTCATAACTCCATTTTTTAAAAATTTGGTGAGTCCCCTAGACTTAATTAATAACATAAAATTTGGTGAGTGTTGTTGCATAATCTTGTTAGTGGGATCTTTTTATAAAATATCTAACGTCTGGTTCAAACATTTTGACTTGTGGAAATTATTTGGATATCATTTTTGAACATTTTTCTTTTAGGTCTAAACATTTTCACTTTTGAAAATTGCTTGACCTTTAATCCAAACATATTTGCTTATGGTTGAAGCATTTTGGTTTATGGTCCAAACCTAATCTTATGGTGGAATCACTTTTGTTTATGTTTCAAGTTTGGTCATATGGTCGAAGCCCTTTTGTTTATGGTCTTAACTTGGTGCTCAATACTTTGGACCTTTTATGCCTTATTTCGTTCCAACTATTTAAAGATAAAATGTATTCTATTTCAAAGTTCTTTGCTTTTAATAGGCCTTTAAAATGTTCAAACCTATTTGATTTTTTTTTAAAAACCTTAAACTTAAGTCTTTTGTCAATCTACCTAAACCTAGCTTTATATCTTGAGGTCCTACAATGTCCTAACCTTAAGTGTTTTCACTATTTTATATTTGACATCAAGTCCTACATATTAAACAAATTATAAATCCTATGGTTGTACATTAAGGAAAAACTTTGTCTCCATCTTATGATGTGTGTATGACATTTATGGTATTCTGTAGTTGTTTAATGCTCCACCTAGTAGGCATGTGCACTTCCATGAACCCCTTGAGAAATGGAAAGCCTTCTAATACGTTGTTTGATTCTCCACCCAAATGCATGAAAACTCATGGTTCTAGTTTTTGGGCACATGAACTAGCCTTTAGTTAAAATTAGAATTGGCCCTTAAACTGATTTTATCAAAGGTTTAGTTATTCATTTTTTAAAAAGAATGTTTATTTTTAAAACGTTTTTCATGTTTTTTTTTCAATGGCTAAGGTTTTAAATGTTGTTAATGTGAATTTTTTTTCAAAGACACATTTATTAATAATAAATTTGTTGGAGGAGCATGTGGCATTAAGAATGTAGTTGTTGATATTGAAACATGGCTCAAATATGTTTTTTGGTTTAAACATGTAATCAATATAGGTTGTCATTTTTTATTATGTAGTGTTAGTAATTAAAAGAATCAGTTTTGGGCTATATGTACCTAAGCAGAAACATAATTTAGTTTGAAATTGGATTTGCTACTAGGATTATTTTTTGAAAAACTAAAACTTGGAAATGATAAAATATGAAGAATTTGGTCAAGAATTAGACCAGAGGTTATAGCAAACCACAAACAATTCTTTGAACCAAAAATAGGGGTTATTTCAAATTAAAACCAAGGTTGGAACCGATATTGGAGGTTTTTTTCAAAAGTAAAAACCAAACACTAGAGTTTGGCCTTTACCTTTTTTTTATTTTGTTTCTTTCTAATGTTTGGGTAAAAGCACACTACAATGCACTTTTTTGGAAGTCACAATGGTAGTTTTTTTTTGAGTGAGTCAAGTATTGTTGCATTGTATTCAAATCTATTTGAGAAATTCGGCAAAAGTGAGATGAAAAATTGAAACCTACATTCTAATGGTTCCAACTTGGATAGTTTTTCTAAACTCAAACCCACAAAAAAATTACCAAAAGGATAAATGTTCAATTCAAGGTGGACTTTATGAAGAATGGTACATCCAATGTCAAAGTCCAAACTAGCCCAAAAAAATTATCATTATGGATTTTTTTTCTTCTAGTGGAATTAAAAACTAAGCCTATAACTTTTCACCACCACATATTGAAGTACCATAACACTTAAAATGAAAAATCAAGCAAGAAAAATTTTCTCAAAGAATTTAAAATTTCAAATGAAAATGAAAATTCGTAAAGTCCATTTCGATATCTAAATTGATTTTTTCAAGACCCAATATTTTTAGAGGATTTTAAAAAAAGTTTAAATTATGATAGTATGAACTTGGAAATGGAAAAAAATGTGAATTTCAACATCAGTTAAATGTTTCTTTTGAAAAATCACTAGATTTGGACTATAAAAAAAACTTTCATTCACCCTTTTTGGGTGAGTGTAGTGTGCATTTACCTGTTTGTCATTTCGAATAGTTGTGTTTCATTAGGTTTCAATCAATATTGGATTGGTATAAAGGTTGACCCTAGAGGTATCATTATGGTCATCAATATGAATAAGAGGATACTCAAGGTACTTAGTAGGTCTCTTTTTTTTGCCAATATTATGATTGAAATTTTGTCATCATAATATGTGCCTAATCCTTACCTTGATTCATACCAAATTTAACTATTAGGCTTTAACAACTTTGCATCTACCTCGATTAATATTCATATGCATCTTTTTCTTAACATCAATATGCTAAGATGAAAGTGTGATAAAAAATATATAGAAAGTTGACAAACTAAAAACAAGTTTAAAAGTGAGACAATTTTTGATACATGTAGAAGAAAGTAAATTCAAAATATATTCAAGCTTCATTATGAAATTTTGTCTCTTTGCATTGAGTTTAATATAAATAGATTACAAAAGTTGAAAAAAAATTTAATTAAAAAAAAAAAAGTACTTTTGAAATCAACTAATCAAAATGATGTTCAAAAATATTTTTTCATTAAAAAAATTAATGAAATGAATATGTATTAAGTTAAAACATTAAGATCATTGTATATTCAAGCAAGGAATTGAAAACATATATAATTTCTCCATGTTAGAACATATTTGACACATCCTTCAAACAAAAGTAATTTATATGAAAAGTGAACTTCAAAAGTTACTTGCATTTAGGAAAACCTACTTTCAACCTACTTTTATAATGGAATTTTTTTATTAAGTGCACAATAATGAAAACATATTTTATTGTTTATCATTCATGTAAAAACATTGAATGTATAATATTTTTATGTAATTTGACCCCTATATCAATATTAGGTGCTTTAGGGTGTAAGCTTTGTATGTTTTGGAACATAGTGAAATTGACTACATTACAATTGAAAGTAGCATTTCATTATTTGTAACATGTTGCAATTTTCAAGCTTGAAATTGGAATGTTAGGGTATAAGAAAATGCTTTTGAGTGAAAATACTTTCTACTAAGGAAGAAAAGATTTGGAGAGTGAAACTCCAACAATTGGAGGCAAATGGAAGCTTTGATTCACCCATCACCACATTGTTTTAGTGTGGGCCTTCTTTGTCATCAAAAAACATCTTGAATGGATCATAGTGGTGGCATTGTAGACCATGAGGTACATTTGTTTGCCACCCCATAAAGTAGTAGGTTCAAAGTTCAAACAACATCATTTGATCTCACAAGTCTTTGGTTGCCTACAACCTCCAACATATCACCTCAATGAATTTAAGTTGGCACATTTGCAATGAGTGTGAGGCCATCATGGGCAATTTTATTTGCACCACAAGAACAAAGATGAAGTTTTTGATTCTAAATGTGAGAAGAACAAGAAACACAAATAAATGCCTTCTCCCATAACTAATTTTTTTTAAAACCAACAATTTTAGGCATGAAAGTTCCAATCCAACTTATATGTGCTTCATTGAAGACCTAGATCTATTTGTTACAAAAGGATACAAGCTATTGTTTTTGCAAAAGTGTTTTTGGTTGTGACACTTAGTCATGCAATAAAATGATAAAGTTTATTTCCCTATCCAGAAACAACTTATTAAAGAACACATTGTTTTTGTTCTTATTAAGTGCATGGATTGTTGCGTTCTACTTTCCTTAACACAATGTGAAACAATTTTGTCACAATTGACTTGTGTATGAATTGAATTGGAGTTAAGACTTTTGCACTCATTGTCAACTTCTTGAATTGAAATTGGGTACCTTTCCATGTCACTATTGGCTTATTTGAGGCTACAAATACTAGTGGAGTTGTTTTAATAGAACTTGTTAAATGTTTTAAAGCTAAGTTCCAATTGACCAACAAGTTCTTTACTTGTGTGAAGGATGAATGCATGAAATTGGCATATTTATTATTGTGATTTGTGATTTATTTAGTTCGAGAAATTGTATTTTGGGACATGTGGTGTTGAAGGTTTACCAATATGTTACAAATGAGGAAAAGGTTTGTCAAATCATCAAGGAAATCAACCTTTCTAAAACCCATGTCACATGGACAAAACAATTGGGCAAAAGGAGGTAAGAATGGAAAGTTGCATGTGCATTGAAGCTAGTTTGTTTCAAAAGTTGTGTTTTTCTAGAAGATATTAGAGTATGGCCACACCATCACAATTTGCTACAATTTGTAATCCTTGTAAAAGAAGTTGTAAATTGGCAAAATTATGACATGGACATGCTTTTAAGAGTTTAAAGATTTTGCATTCAGTTGTTTTTTTAATGCTTTCAACAAACTTTATAAAGCTTGTGTACTTGTCACATTTTTAAAAGGTACCATTTTTTACAGTTATGAAATTTGAATTGTTCAAAAATTCAAAGCATTATATACATTCATGGGGATCTATTACCGAGTTAAAATATTGAATTACAATTGACATGCATATAGAAAAACATTTTTTGGATGCCAAATGATGTAATGCAATTTTCTTCAACTTGAAACTTTTGACAAAAATGTAAATCCACGCAAGAGTTCCATGTATGGTGGTTTTTTGGAAAAATATATATATTATTCTTTTTTTGCCCACCCCCCCTCAAAAATTGTCACCGAAAAGCACATAGTTAAAGGCATATGATTGCAAACAACCTTAGGTAAACTTGAGTTGGAGAGGTGTGTGATGGGTAACCATATTACATGATTTAGAAATCACTTTATTATATTGTAAGAGTGCATAGGAAAACTATGACTTTGCAATGGAATTTTTAACTCTAGGTCCAATCATAGTTGGGGTACACAAAAGGAATGTCTCACCCCAAAATCACATACAAGACATTATTTTGAAGGACCACTACATTTACCGCATTATTTATTTATTTTTCATTAAATACTCACATTCTTTTTTATTAAAATGGTTGTGATTAATTATGATTTGGATGATTTTAAAGTGTCTTGAAATGATTTCTTGGACCCATGTCCCATTACATAGGACGATGCAAAAGGAATCAAAAGGAACGTACATTTTTTTCTAAGTTGTTTCATCTTTATGTCTATAATAAAGTAGTGAATGTTGCATCTATTGGCATAAAAATAAATTATTTTGGATAAATAGCCTTTCCATAAGGAACAAAAGAATATCTCTAAAAAATGTGTAATAAGGTTGCATAGGAAAGGATTTTTTTTTTCATCATTTCAAGTGTTTTTTTGTTCCAAGAGGCTTGCACTTAGAAGGATAGTATAGGCTTGTAAGGAGACATGACAATTTAGGGTCCTTTTACATGGTGATGGACTAGGCAATGAATAGGAGGGGTTTTCTTTAATGCATCAGGACTAGTCTTGCATCTTCGCCATTCTTGAGGTATAATATCTTTGGGGGGAAATTTTGAAAGTATCAAAATCTCTTGATCATCCGATCAACTCAATTTTCACCGTCAATTCTAAAATTCATCCAATTGACTTACCAAACAATGATCCCATTTGTCAATTTCTATCATCATTCTCATAGTTCAACTGGGGTTTGGTGCCCATGTCACTTTTCTTGTTGTTTGTTGCACTATCAACATTTTTATTACAACCATCGCTCTTGCTAGAAGAAAGCTTGGAAACTTTAGCTCATGGTCATTGAAAATTGAGACTATGTACACTAAGGACCAATAAAATGAGCTCGTAAGGTTTTTTGTTTTTTCGGCAAGAAATGGGATTTTTACACAATTGCATTTTATTTTTACAACATGTATGTTTTTCCATTTCTTTCAATGTTGAAATTAATTCAATAACATGTTCCAATGTTGTGCATGTGTTATGTAGGTGTGGAAGCTGTTAGGAACAAGTTGGCTTGCAATTTCCTTCAACACCTTCAGGTACCTCCTATTGACTATTCACCTCACCTTACATGGCATTCAAGAAAGGCTTTAAGAAAGTCAACTAGACATCAATGAACAATAGAGGTTGCAAAGAGGTTATGATTAAATGCAAAAAGATTAAAAATAGATAATTACAAAGAACTAGAGTGGTTAGATTGAAAAAAAAATGTTCAATTTTTGCTGGGGGTGCATCCACTACAAATCGGGGGATTCCTGCTTATGTTCAACAAGTTGCATTAACCCTTCATGAAATCATATCAAATGAAGGGGTTGAGTATTAGAAGAAGGTTTTAAAGAAATGTCTCAAACAACCTTTATTGCAACCCTTAATGCCCAATTTTGTGGTGAAGGAAAAGAAGTTACATCATTTGTGAAAATATTGGAGCAACATGGAAGGATCTAAAGTATGGGAAGTGGAAAGATCACTATTATGCCCGCCATGTTGTTCCAACGGCAGTTGTCTCTACACAAAGCAATTCCAACATTCTTGCAACCAAAAATTGTGTAGGGTTGAATTACATATCCATTCAGCAAGCTAGGGAATGTAGGCAGCTATTGGAAAGTGAGGTGGAAGGCATGAAATGGGTGAAGACTAATAGAAAGCAACAAAGTGAGGCATTGAATGATAATGTCAAGCAAACTATGATAGGGTGGTGGACAAAAGAAACTAGGGTGAGCCCGAATGTGAAGGATGTGGTTTGGCATTTAACTGCTTCAAAATATTTGGGAAAAGTATGTTGCTCATTTCTTGTAGGAGAGCTAGGTAAGTTTTTGGCTTCAACATCTTTTTTTTTTTGCATCCTTTTTTGTATGTTTGAGGTTTTATTCTTTGATTTTTTGTAACTTGAGCTTGTTTATTCATTGTCTTGTTTTTGCACTTCTAACATAAAACTAAGTGTAATTTAAGGCTGAACTTTGTGAATAGTCCCTACTTGAATGGTAGTTTTGAAGTTTAAAAAACTTCTATTGGTAACTTTGATAACATATTATAAGTGTTCAAAGATAAATAGCTCTCAATTTTGTGAAGGTCCTTAATAGTAAGTCCAAAATTGATCATGTCATCTAAGTTAGTATGTTGATCCTTTACATTAATCTTGTGGCTTTGTATTTAGTCCTTTTAGGACCTACATTTGAAGGACTCTTTGTAGGAGTTATCACATTTAATGGTAAATGGTATTAGTTCATTTACCATGTTTTAGTTCATTTGCTCTTGACAATGAACCCTCATAAATTGACAAGACCCTAGATTTTTGGATGAGGACTTTCAACACTTCCCAAGACCCTGGTTTTGATACAAGATTATAATTTGCAATACCAGGAACTCAGGAATACTTTTGGTCTTGTTTTTTATGCACATTATTTGCATTTCTAGGAACTCAAAATTACATTTTGGAATTCAAGATTTTTACATTTGTCCAGGACATGACAAAATTTGTTCAAGACACCTTGTAGGAGTCATCACATTAAACCAAGAATGTTGTATTGAAAGTTCATTCCTAACATGTTTACTTGATTTGCAACTCAAGAATTCAAAAATACTTTTGGTCCTATTCTTTATGCATATTACTTACATTTCCATGAACTTAGGATTACATTTAGGATTCAGGATTTCTGCATTTGTCCAAGACATAACATAATTTGAAGGACACTTTGCAGGAGTCATCCCTCTAAACCAAAAATGTTGTATTAATAGTTCACTTCTAACATGTTTACTTCATTTACTCCTAACCCATGAACAAGTTCATAAATTGACAAAACCTTGGATTTTGGGATGAAATCTTTTGCAATATGTCACTAAAAGTACATATAATTTTTCGATACACCACATTTTTTGTATTAACTTTTCATGAATAATTAATTTTTTTAAAAAAGTGTATTAATTCTACCAAATTTTACATTTCATTTGAAAAATTATCTTAGCTTCAAATTATATGAAAATATGCTAATTATTTATTTTTTATTTTATTTTTTCATAAACTAAAAATTTGTTTTAAATGTCATGTACATTACACCCCATTTACATGTGGTAAAGGACTCTTGAAATTTAAAATTCTATTCAATAGATTTAAAATTTTAAAATTTTAAAAATTTCACAACTTTCAAATTATGAATGTTTTTTGAATGTGGATAATCAATTAACATCATCTCAATTTTTTTCTCATCAAAATTCCTTTATGAAGAGAGTTTTTAGCTTAGTAAGTTACAAAATTGACAATTTTTGATGCAACTGTTGTTCTAGTTCAAAGGTCCCTTATTAAAACCAAAACCCAAAATATTTTATTTTGAATTTTTATTTTGAATTTTTCAACATTCATATTAATCATTTAACATTACATTCCATGATTAAGATGGCATTAAAGTGGCATTGCAAAAATATATTTAACAAAATTATAGTTTTTATAAAGTTTTGATGTTGGTCACTCGACATGTTTTTTGGCTCATTTGATTATGACTACACCCTTTTGGGTATTAGTTTTGTATAATTAGCACTAATAGGAACTCAAGAATACATTTGGTCCTGTTCTATATGCATATTATAATGCATTTCTAGGAACTCAAATTAAAAATAGGAATTTAGCATTTGCCTAAGAAATATTATACTTGCATTTAGGATATAAGTGTTTAGTCCAGGACTACACATTTCTTCTTCAGGAATAGGCTTCTAATTTTTTTTGTGATTTAAGACTTTGGAAGACAGAATGTTTTAGTATGGAAGACAAACAAATCAAATTGGTTTAGGACATAAGTATTATGGTTAAGAGTCACAATTTTGTATTCTTGGATTTGTTGAATACAAGTGGGTAATTGATCTTATTTAGGAGGAACTTGTTTGATGGCTGTAAATAATTCACAACAATTATTGTTTTTTTTGCAGCTAGATTTTTTCACAAGATTCAAGGCAGTATATTTTGATGTCCAGATTGGATTGATTTCATTTGGCAAACTAAAACTTTATTTTGTGAAGAAATTATGAGATTTGAATTGTTGTTGTTGTAAATACCATTAAGAGATGATAGAGATCAATTTAGGGTTTAACAATATGCGAGCTTCAAGTGTTCATCATCACTTACAAAACTCCACCTGCACATGTGGATGCCTTTCATTTTGTGCAAACCTTCCTTTTGGAACTTTTCAACAAGGGATTATTAGCTATCAAGTTGCATCCCATACATTTGAGAAGGCTTTAGATCTATGGCAGAAAAATTTGTGCCCCAAGGCTCAAGGGCAAAAATGGTTTAACCTAGATTGTGTGAAGAGTAAATGTGTAGAATGTGGTTTCCATATTTTGCCACTTTGTAATTGAGAGGTGGATATATCCAATGACAATTTGATGGCTTGGAAGTGTTTTGAAAAGGTTTTTGTAGGGGAAATTTGGGCATGAAAACCAAAGGAAGTTGTCTTTCTTGTTTGTAAACTTACAAACCCACGACAATTTTTTGAATATGTTGCCCCAAAATTCTTTAAATTTCTCATGCATAACCACATAACAAGATGGTAGGACTTACAATATAAGGTGCTTTTGGAAATGTTGAAAGAAGGTGAAGTACTTTCACTCATTGACTTCATTGAAAACTATTATTCCAAGCGTGAAGATGAAATACAAGAACAACATTGGTTCAATTTTCAGCTTTCTATCTTGGTGCATATTACTTACCAAGTTAATCCAACATTGAACCCCTTGGGGGTGAAAGCATACTAAAGGTGAGCCATGTTTGTTCAAAAAAGCTGATGTATAACAAATATTATAGTATGCATTTAACTAAAATTTGATGGCATCCTTTAGCTAATCTAAATGTAAGCAAAAAACTTTAAAATTTGCACAACAATATTTTGGAATTCAAAGTTCATTTTGAGTCAAAATTAATTTTGATCCAACTGCTAGATGAGGAGGATTGAATAAAATAAATGCATGCAAAGTATATAACTTACAATTTTTCAATGACCATAGGGCCTCATGTTTGTTATTCATGAAACATTACTAAACAAAAACAAATTGAAAAAATAATGCAATACCCATTTATAAAATTTCTTTTTCTTTAATATGGTAGTGGTTTTCTATTAAAAGGAAGATATTATTATGCATTCATTGCTGAAAAAATGCAAAAAAAAACATTTTTTGAATGGAATTTCATCCAAAAACTTTAAGTTTCTAAATTTGCCTACATTTAATTGATGTATATTAATATCATACACCATAAAAAATTTCACCCAAAAATTTGACAACTCTAGTTTTGAAATATATATTCAAACTTTGTGACAGGTATTACTTGGTCACAAATATATTCCATACATTCAAATTCTTCAATGTTTGTTGGAATTTTCAAAATAATTGATTAGATTAAATCTAAAGCTAACCAAATATACTTAAAACAAGTAAAAATAATCTGAAATGTCATGTCCATACATTACCAAAAAATTTAGTTGTAGAAGTATTATACTTGTGATTACAATTTTTGGGGCGCTTAGTGTGCTTTCACCCTTGGATCCAAATAGTCTATAGTTGACAACAGAATACCATTATTATTTTTTAGGTGATCACAAGCATGACAACCTATTTATGTAACGTGTTTAATTTGCATTGGGGCCACCTAACATCAAATGGTCAGTTTCCCAAAATGCATTATGTGTGGTGTGATGGGTGTGCTAACCAATTCAAAGGTGTGAGATCTTGGTTCCATGTGTCAAGAGACCATGGGTTGGCAACTTTTTTAGAACTCCTTGTAGGTTGTATGATTCAGTGGAATTATTAGGGTATAGGCCATGTGAAGGGTCCACGTGATGGTGTAGGGGCTTGCCTCAAACAAGCCATCAGGAAGGAAAAACTCACGGCTCACATGGTGAAAATTTGCAAAACGCCCATGATGTGGTTTTGTACCTTCAAAGGTCAATGAACCAACCTCATGATTCATATGAAGGTGCTAGAAAGGATGTTAAAAAAGTTTTTTGAGAAGTGAAAGACGGGGATCTTAATAAAACTTGAGGATTTGATTGCAAGATTGTGGCAAGGTCTTGGAGTATGCATTCAATGCAAGCAGTAGTGCATCGAAGAACATTTTTTTAAAGGTTAGGGATTTTTCTTGTTTTTGTCACCATAGCATTAAGGTTGTGTCAGGTGATTGTACCTCAAAAGGTTCTGTTGAATTGACGCGCTCCCAAGTCATGGGGTGAAACCCACTTGAGGGTTCCACAAAGTCAAGTTGCGGAAAGTTGAGACTCGGAGGCACGCTCCCGGCTTCCAATTCTAGAAAGGGGTAGAGGGTCGAGTTGGGAGCCCCGGGATTAGACTAGGAAGAAGGACTAGCTTAGCTCGTGTGAATCTGCATCCAAAAACGAACCACAAGAGGTTAGTTTAGCATTCGGGACACCCTTTAGTGTTGGGACTTGCCACGGGCACTTGGACACACAAGACTCACCACGACCCGGACTCGGGAGTAAGCCACCACCTTACTCCCTATAGTATTCTCTGTAGCTCGCCATGGGGACTACATCCAATGGCACATTTTGTTGGGACTCCCGAAATGGAGTCCCGAAGTTGTCCCGGCGGGACTCCCGGAACTTTGAACGGCCATAAATCCCGACTACAGAGTCCGATTGCAACGAGGTCTAAACCAAAGTTGTAGCCCTCGTCGAGATCTTTTCAACGCCGTGTCGCACTCTCAATTCGGACGTCGAGAACAGGTCGATTCCCGACTTTTAGTGGTCGGGAGTCAAACTGCCAGTTTGACTCCCGACCCTTCTTTTGCCCATAACTTGGGCTGCAGATGTCCGAATTGCCAATGCGAGGCCATTTTCGATATCTACGTTTCAAGACCTTTCCAATGACACAAAGAACTCCCCAATGAGAGGTGTTTTGGGCCTTGCTGTCGAGCTTTAAACATTCGGGAGTCTCGGAGGACTCCAAGTCCCCAACTTTGGAAGTGTTGGGCTTCACCCCCACACTTGGCCAAAGTGGGGTTGCGACATGAACCCTGGAGGTTGGTTACATTGGAGCCTTGTCATGCAACGTATGCTCTTTGTGATGCAAAGTTTGATGATGAAAATTAGGGAGTAGGGGAAGATAGTGATGATTTGGTTGCAGGTTTAGTAGTTGGGGACTATTTTGCTTTCATGGCTGCATGAAATAATTATGAAGGAGTTGATTTCTTCATTTTGCAATGTGTCAAGGAGTTGCATATTGTAGAAGATGATTCAAGGCCATATGACTTTGCCAATTATATGGAAAAGGGTGATGACATTGTCATTGGTCATTATTATAAACAATCAGGTAGAAGGAAGTCATCATCTGTGTTAATTAAGGACAAAGGTCCAGTTTTCATCTATTCTCATATGGTTTGTGCTTCCAAGTTTTCTATGGTACAAGCTACACAAAAAAAAAAGGGTGGTGTTACTACTTACACCTTACTTAATAATGCCTTGGAGTAGATTACTTCTATTATAGAGAAGCATAAGAACTATGATGATGAGTAAAGTACTTGTTGTGTTTAACTACACTATTTATATTTTTTGATTCAATTCCATTTCCATTTTAATTAGAATATTATGGTGTATGGAAGTATTAGATAATTGGCTTGAATGATTTGTGAAATGTTGCACATGTCTTGGTTTGGAAATTTTTCATCTTGGAATTTGGTAAGTTGCATGTGAATGTTGTTGGTTTTGGGGATGTTTAGGCATCAAACATTAAATATGCTTATCTTTAAGGTACATAATTAGGAAAATTGCAAAAATATCTATGCTTGAAATTGTTTTCCCAATTGGGATTATTTCTCTGGAACCACTTTTTCATTACAAATTCCAAATGAAATAAAAGTTCAAACTAAAATCAACATGGGTGTTTTGTACATTTCTTTTTAGCTTGATTTTCATGAGTTGCTTTCTTTGAATATTATGTTTTATAGAAGAGCTTGTTAGGGTAGGAAGGGTTTTTTTAATGTAATACAATATTTTGATTAATTATTATATATATATATATATATATATTAGGTTCTTTGCAGGATTTGGGTCTTAATCTGGAAGGTTGTTGAGTTTGGAGCCTAATCGTCAACATGACTGGTCCACATCAACAAATTAAACATGGTTCATAAATTGAAACACAATAACAAAAAGAATAACTCAAGAAACCCAAGTAAAAGAAGGAGATTCATGAATAAACACAGAGTAATAGTGCAACCAAATAGTAGAGGCAAATCACCTAAGCTATGTCACTAATAGAAAATGGCCATTTTGCAACTAGTCCCTACGATTAATTTTTAGTTGCAAACGACATTTGCAACTAAAATCTTAATAGTCGTGTTGGACAAGTTTCATGGACATTAGTCGTAAATGCCAACAAAATTTAAATGAAAGAAAAAACCAACAAAATACATTTTCATCTTTTGACTAATCATATATGTATTGTTGTTTGCAACTAGGATGTGACTTTTTTGGTGAACAATGGGAACAAGTTACTTGTTGCCATGTGTCCCAACTTTTAATAATTAAAAATATTTTATTATTATTTTGAAATAATCTAAAAATGTTAATTTTTATGTTTGGATGGTTTAGATTGTGACACTTGGTGTAATAAATTTTTTCCATGTGGCATATTAATTGAATTTGTCCAAATTAAATTTAAATCAATATTTAGGTATGTAGGTTGAACTAGGTACCCACCTATCTATATACCTACCTACCCATCTAAGCTAAACATTTATCTAGATATAACCTATTTACCTACCTAAGCCAAATACCTATTTAGGTAGGTAGGTAGAAAAGTAGGTATGTAAGTTAAGGAAGTAGGTAATCAGGTGTAAGTACATGAATATTTATATTTTATTTTGGATTAAGTTGTTTTTATTGGCTCATCCCATATGCCCATGCTTTTAAATATGAAAATGTAAGACAAAACACATTATTTATCTACTTTTCAAGATGAGATGAAAGTTAAAACATATGGGATAAACTTTTTAAATGCAAGTCATTTGTGATTAAAAATGTTTAATCGTAAACAACTTGCAACTAAAAAGTTTATCCCATATGTTTTGGCTTTCATTCTCATCTTGAAAAGTATATAATTAAGTAGGTAAGCAACAACTAACTAGCTAACTAATTAACTAACTAATGAACTAATAAATCAATTAATTAACTAATAAAATTACTAATTATTTATAGTAATAATCATCAATATATTATGATTAATCAATTAATTATATTATTAGTTATTATTAAAAATTACTTAATTTATTAACTAGATAAACAATAATAATATTTTAATTATTAGTAACTAATTAGTTACTATTTTGTAACCAAATAAATTAATATAATAACTGAAATATTCAGTAATTAATAATTATTAACTACTAATATAATTAAAACCTAGCCTAGGCTAACTATTTTATTATAATTATTCCCATTATTAATTTCAAATTTATATTTAATAATAAATATAAATGTAAATATTTAATAGTAGAAATAATGTTAATTTAATTATTATTGTAGCTAGTTGGTAGCCAAGGTTATTTATTTTATTATTATTATTAATATTATTACTTCACTCATTATAGATATTTATGAACTATTACAATAAATATTTTATATTTTTAATAAGTGTTCTTTTCCTTCAAAAATCATTTCTTCATTTGTATAATAATTTATTAAATTTCCATTCTATCTACTACAATAATTATTATAAAATAATAAAATAATAAAAGTGAAAATAAAATTTATATATCAGTAATTGATTATAATCATTGAGTAATTCATAATTAATAAATATAAACTATATTAATATTTCGACCATAGTTTTATGGTCATAGGTGAAAATGATTGTTTTTATGATTGTTGATTGCAGAATCATCTCTCTTTCACAAGGAAGGTGCAATAATTATCATTCCATAATATTCTTAGTTTTGTTTTCAATTTTATGATGTAATTGAAGAGCTAGTGGTGATCATCCATAAGACAATTAAAACAAATCTAGCTACAAAAAAAATGAAAGTTTTTAAAAAATAAAATTATATTGTTTACTACCCATTATAATCTTATAAAATGTCTAACAATTTTTTAAAAAAACTTTCTAGAATATGGCAACTAGGCAACTTGAAAATCAGTTTATTTAGCCATTTAAAAAAACTAACTGACAAAATTTTGCCTAACAATCACCCTTGTTCCACACAAAATTCTCCTTGAAAATAATATTAACTATTGGATCCATTATTTCACTTTAATCACAAATGAAATGTGTAACTATTTTTGTGGTGGTTTACACAAGTGTTGGGTAGGGGTCAAAACTTGTAACTAGGAGCCAAAGGGATTACTTTGGAAAATGATTACACATTTTTTTTCCCAAAAAACAATTTTACATGCAAATGAATTTTTGAATGAAATTTTTTGTAACTTGTTTTTTAAAATATTTGAATGTTCCCCAATGCATCAAATTTTTTTTAGTCATTATTGAATAATATGAATTTTGAAAAGTGTTTAGATTCCTTATAGATTCAATGTTTCATCTTGAAAAATGATCAAAATTTTAAGTCATCGCCAAAAATTAAAATTTCACATTCTTTAGTTTTATTATACTTTAAGTTATAAATTTTCTTCATACATCATATACATTATAACCCATTTATATGTGGTAAAGGACTCTTGAAGCTTTAAAATTTTGAAACAATTTTGAAACATTCTTTGAATTTTTAAAGTTATAGAATTCCAGATTTTAAAAAGTATGAGTGTTTTTTGAATGTGGCTAATATGTTCTTATCATTTATATTTTTTTCAATGAATTTTTTTATATTATATGAGCCCTTTTGATAATCTTTTACAAAATTGACTCCATCTGTGCAAATAGGTGTACATTTTCAAACATTCTAAACATGTTGGAAAATTCAAAAACAAAATTCAAATTTTGATTTTTTTGGGTTTTGGTTTTAATAAAGGACCTTTGAACTTGAACAACAATTGTATCAGAAATAGTCAATTTTGCAAATTATTAAGTTAAAGAATTTTCTTTATAAAGGAATTTTGATGAGAAAATTTTGAAATGATGTTAATTGATTATCCACACTAGAAAAACACTCATAATTTGAGAGTTGTGAAAATTTAAAATTTTAAAAATTAAAAATCTATTGAATAAAATTTTAAAATTTCAAGAATCATGTACCACATGTAAATGGGGTGTAATGTACATGACATCTAAAACAAAGTTGTAATTTATGAAATAATAAAATAAACAATGAAATAATTAGCATATTTTCATACGATTTGAAATTAAAATAATTTTTCAAAACGAAACCTAGAATTTGGTAAAATATGCTCACTTTTAAATAAATAAAAGTTATTCATGAAAAATTATTACAAAAAATGTGATATATTAAACAATTATATGTATCTTTAGTAACATATCGTAAAAGATTGCATCCCAAAAGTCCTTTTTATGAGAATGAAAATGACCACAAAAAGTACTACAATTCTTGTGTCTTTCATCACCGTTGGCACATTTGATTGTGATCGCACCTAGATATCACCTTTTTGGGATATTCGTGAGATAAGGATATATGCCTTTTTTAATTTTCCAAATAAAAATATAACATTTACTATTATTTTAAATATTTAGATATCATGGCCGGATATCAAATTTCCACATTTTTCAATGCAACTTGAATATTAATGTTCCTGGACATTTATTGTTTATTTATTAGTTGAATATCAGAAAATTTGGATATCAAATTCAAAAAAATTCTTACCAATTATGTTGGGTGCCAGTCTTTTTTTTTTTGGGTTAAAAATCTCCAAAAGACAACAAACTTTTTTAAAAGGGAATATTTTTGTCACAAATTTTTTTTTCTAAAACAGTTCACTAAGAAATTCATAACTTAATTTAAAAAGAAAGTATAGGCATAGTAATAACTACTACTAATTACAACTTTGAAAAAACCTCTCAAAATGTTTCCCCAAAATACTCTAAAATTGTTTAGGGATTCTTGTCACCCTAGCCGCATAGGGAAAATGAAAGAAACCATAGCTAGGTGTGAGCTTACAAACCTAACTTAATCAGTAACCTAATCTATTTACTAATTATTAACCTTGATATCTGGCCTCGAATTTGATATTGAGACCAAATATTAACTCATCTTTGATATCTATATAATTTTCAAATATCAATGTGTTGGATATCAGAATGGGTGATATTTAACACTTTGGATATGAACTCAAATATCACCTCTGATGATATCCACAAAATGTCATTTTTGATATCCAAATTAATATCCAAGGCAAATATCCAAAATTTTTGAATGTCTATCCAACACTAGTTCGCACTAAGAACAACTTTAGTAGTTGTAATAAACTAGGATGTACATCAAATTTTGCATTACAATAAATCTTGGGTTTTGGGATTTGGGTTTAATAACTTGGGGTATTTGTGACTTGAGTTTAGCGACTTAGTTAATTGCTAGACCCAAATCCTAAATAACAACCCAAATCACAAAACTTAAGATGTGTGTTGTAGTGCTAGATAAAGTCAATGCCACAATAATGTGAGAATGGGTTAAGTTTTTGTAAAATCGCCTTGCATACTTTGGGTGTCAAAAGACTTTAAAAATGGTTGGTTGGTCATTGATTACTATTGATTGATTGGCCATAATGATTGGCCCACATGTGGTATTTATATGTTTTTTCAATCTATATTGTTTCATATTTACTATTTATTGGTGGGGGAGGAAAAATATGTAACAATGTTTTCATTGTGAATGCCATATTAATGAATTCCATAATAAGGTAAATGCCATTGTGAAGCAATGATGTGATAAGTTTAATCCATGTCACACCATTTTCATAATAACTTGGAAAATCTAGTTCAAATATATTGAAGGAAGTGAAATGATAAGGCAAAATTTGAAAGTAATAAGGAGGCATGAGGTTCAAAGGAGCCAAAATAAGGTTTCAGATGAAATGTTAAATAAATGTTTTTGGTCAAAATGCTTTCATTTTACAAAGCTTTCTCAATATGTGTTCACAAATTATAAGTTGCCCATTCTCCTTGGGTTTTTACAAATAAGACCAAACCATGTAAGATATGAGGTGGCTACATTTTTATTAAACCTTAAACAAATTTGAATTAAAAGTTTTTGATAAAAATATAAAAAAAACCCTAAACACCAATGTTGGTAATTTTTGATTTTAACCATGTTCAAGTGTAAGTTCTATGTCAAGTTCCAAGGACATTTAACATTTTGTTGAAACCAATCTTTTCAAAATTTGAATTAAAACCTAAATTGGGGTTGTTATCCATTTTTAAATAGGTTCAAGTTTTCTCTAGGTAGATAAGCCTAGGGGAAGTTATTCTTTGTATATTTTATGAAACATGTGAAATAAAGTGATATTTTTTGATATTTTATGAAATAGTAGAATATTTTAAAAATATTTCATTAAAATTATATAAATTTTAAAAATAGATATATTTTTAAAATGCAATTCTAAGCACTTACAAAGAAATGTAAATAATTATTTACATTTACATTTACATTTACATTAATTTTCTTTGTAAGCATTTAGAATTATTTACATTTACATTAATTATAAAATTTTATGTTTTCAACAATTTGCACCCTTTTTTTTTTGCATGTCATTTCGAAAAAAATTCTAAGAAAAAATAAAGATAAAAAAAGAAGCAAAAACATCACTCCAATTTTTATGCAAATAATTAATTTACATTTGGCTATACATAATTAATATCACATAATCTCTAACTTGGACCATGTGAATTGTTTGAACAAATTAATACTCTTTAAAATAAATTATGTTCACTTCTTCATAATTGAAATAGAACCAAATTTGATCCTAAACTAAACATGGTTCCAATTTTGTTAAAAAAAGATCGGAAGCAATGTTTTTTTAGAAATTTAAAAACCTATGACCAGATTGGAGGTTCCATCAAAAACCAAAAAACATAAAAACTGGGGTTAAAGTAGTGTTTTTTCTCTGGTGAAAATCACCAACATAGGATAGCCAAAACCCAAAAAAACAAATACTCTCTAATAAATTCCTTTTTTTAAATCATTTTTTTGCCATATTTCACCCTATTTAGGGGGAAGTGTGTGCTAGATTTCCATATATTGACTACTATTTTAATAGTCCTATGAAAACGTGTTGCTAGTTAAGTTGAAATAAATATTGGGATGTTTGTGTCCTGCTCACCATTGTGTAGGGTAAATCTCCAAGGTTGCAATCTCAGAATAAGGGCCTAGGATGAGATGATAATCAAGTTTGGGAATATCCAGCATCCATACCCATAATAAAGCTGAAGGCAAAAATTCTCATGAACCTAAACATACATAGATGAGGTGTAGGAGGTGGGGTTTCTTGCACCTAATCCTAAAGAGTGGAATGGATCTTACATCTATAAATAGGCATAATATCCCCCCTCTTTCAAGCAGGAATGCGTATGCATGGATATAAGGTACCCTCCAAATACACTAAGAATTTTCTCTAAGTGCTTACAAAGAAAATTATACTGCATAATACCTATTACATTGAAGCTTACAAAATTTGTAAGATCACACACATAGTAGGATAGCAACCTTTCTTTTGCTTTTTGCTAAATTTCATCAAAATCTGAATTTGTTTCTGGGGCTGCATTCCTTACAACGGTTTTTTTGAGATTTATTCAAAAAAAATTGGTAAAAATGTAAGGGTTTTAGACTTGTTTTGCTAGATTTAGAAGGCCTTCCTTCTCTTGATTCATGTGATTGTCTTTGCAGCAAATATTTTTTAGCACAAGCAATGGTCTTTTTGAATGACATTACGTAATTCAAACATCTAGCCTTAGGTCCTAGGAGCGCCTGAAGGAAAAGTACAAGAGGCCAAGAAAATCATAACGTGAGTTTTGTGGGAAAATCTTTAATATCTTCTGTATTGGAGACTAAGGCTTGCTTTACACTAGGAGTCAGGGCTAAGAAAACTTGGGGCCAATTTTGAGCATTTTGGGCTTGTTGTTTGGCCCCAAGTTACTAATAAATGCTAGAAATTTGATGTCAGGAAATTTATAAATGTTGAAACATTGGCCACAAAGGTCGCAAATTGGCCTCCCAAATTTGATGGTATCCTTTTTCCAGCCTTGGGGCCAATACAAGGCCATAAAAATTCAACATTTATTTGTAACTTTGGGCAGATTGAAAAGATTTTTTCTAGTTCAGCCTTGACTCCTAGTGTAAGCCCTTGCGGCTGAGTTGAACTTTTGCACCAATAGGAATGCTTGATTTGAGTTGAACATTGGCCTTGACTCCTTGTGTAAAGTGTGCACTAAGGATAAACTGAGATAATTTTAATTTATTTTTGGGCCCTGGGACTATGGCATTCAATCCAACTTTTCAAGGTTTTACCTTACTAGAACCAGTTTCACATTAGGTGAATCAATTTTTTTTTGGTGAAGGTGTTTAGACTGTTTAGATTGAAACGGATTTTTTTGGTGTTCAGAGTGTGGACACAGCAGGTAGATGTACAACATTTTATTATTGACAGGCCCAGCGTGTTTGTAATGCCTTGTTTTACATCAACCGAAGGCTCTTCATACTAATAGTAAAGAACCTCTCAACACTTGTTTTTGCCATTGTGGGTGTATGTCCATAGGGTTCCATAGGGATTATTTAGGTGCCCAAATATTGGGTTGGCTTCAAGAATGAACGCTGTCCGCCAGCCATCATGACCCGCCAGTAGCCGTTCCCTAATAATACAAATCCAGCAATGTTCACCACGCTAGAAATTGATTGTTAATTGAACGCAGATGAGTACAGACAGAATTTCGTACGTCCAAATTTCGAAGCTTATCCAAATCGACATGACAACTGGAGATGTATCTTCTGAGGTTTGCCCCAAGTTCAAATGTAATAAAAAAAAGAAAGGTCCAACATGATTCTATATTTCAGGCGTGTCCAATGTTTCAATGAATTTTTTTCTAATGGGTCAATTAAAGTGCCTCCTCAAAATAAATAACTTTGGGTGCAACCCCAACTAATGAACAAAATGTAGAGCAACTCCGCCTGTGCTCACTTGCTCAGTATGTGACCCTGAAAATTAAAATTGGATGAAGACAAGTGAAATCATGCTGGCTTGGCTCAGGGAAATGGTTTTGGCTTTGCATTTTTGCATGATTTCCTGAGGCTGGTACAAGCAGCAAAGCCGACAAAGAAGAGTGTAATAAATGTGATCTTACTGTCGGTCGTGTTTCTGGTTTGCCTTTTGTAATGATTCATCCAGGTGGTTTGCTATTAGTAGTCTCCTATGCCTTAGCGGTTCTCATTTTACTTTTGCAGGTGAGTTGGGAAGAAAAGGTAAATAACTAAATTCGCATTTGATAAATATTTTTGTGAGGAGCAATGGTTCTATGGCTCACCCACAACAGTACTTGTTTTCAAAGAACTGAAACAACAAAAGAGATATTTTCAGCTTTCGATTTCATAATCTCTAATTTGTAAACGATGATAATAGAGTTACCTGTAAAGTAGCCCAAACTGGGGCTTTTGGGCCCCAGTTTTCACCACATAATTGGCCTTCACAAATGGACATATGTCAAAATCAAATTCACATTTTATTGAATGATCGAGAAACTGGGGATGGAATCACAAGTCAGGATGAAAACAGTGCACATTTTTCTCACCTAAATTGGTGCTCAGTGGAATCTCACCCCTAGTTTTGGATTTGCATTATGTGGGCAGTCATTGCTGCTCATATTCTTCATTAAATCAAGCCTTGTGAGAAAAAAGATCCAGATTGAACTGGTATTGAGTTTGATGAAATGGTACCCAATTTTGCTCACTTTGCAATTACACATAAATTGGGGATGAACAGAGATTAAAGGGTCAAACTAAGGCCCAAAGACAGAGTGACTTCATAGATAACTATAGTTGTGTTTTCTGCCTCATTCTGCCTGTTTAGTTTTGGCTGGATGAAATTGTTAAGAATTCCAAATGGGTGTATTCATCCAAGTTGGTGCTGTTAAATCTTGCATTGGTTGTAAGGAATTCCATCCTTCCAAGAGTGTTGTAGCCAAGAAAAACTGGCTAAAGTCCAGTTGAAACTTGATAACTTAATTCTCCCTTATTGGGGTGGGGTACTGAGTAGCTAGTATAATCTGTGACAAAGTGGATCACACAAAGAGACCAAAAAATTCTGAACCCACTTTCAATACTTAAAAAAAAGGATTGTGTCATTTGCATATACAATACTTCCTCTGTCCCAAAGTACATCAATCAATCAATCAAATTTTAAATTAATTGTCCACCGAAACCCAAAGAACCCAGAGTGACATGCAATTCTGCAGCTAGACTTGAGCTTGTTTGCCTGTGTCTTTCACAGACTACTACTACCACTTACTAGGGTTCTGTCCACTGTCCTAGCCGAGAAGAAGGCTCATGTGATCTCATCAGTAGTAACCAGGTTTGGATACTCTGTGAATTCACAGCAGTAAAGTTTAAGCTCAACTTGTGTTGTAGCCCTGGAACAAGCAGGATAAAAAGCCCCCCTTATGGACTTGTTGCAGTTAAGTACTGACAACACAAGAAGGGAGCACTCACTCATTTTGTGAGACACAAAATGCAAAAATCCAGTTGCGGCTATATGACTGCATTCTGGTGTTGTTGTTGTTGATGTTTTTCTTCCCTTCCTTTCCTTTGATGAAAACATTTGGTAGAATGGAACGTGTCAAGTACAGGGCTATTTTTGCCTGGTGAGGTGCCTGTGAGGAATTGGGGTGAGCGCGATACATTAAAGTTATCTGTCAAGTCAGGCGATTAGAGGTCAAAAATGGCCAGTTTCGGCATAATAGGGCATCAAATGCTTAATTGGGAATGAAATTCTAGAAAACGAAATAACTGGGACCCAGACTAGTTTTTCCACCAATTTTGGTGGTGAACTGGGTTTCATCCCCTCTTTCATTTTCACTGAGCGCCTTCACTGCTGTTACATATATTTTCACTGCTCCTACCTGTACAACTACTATAATTACCCTCGAACCTTGTGCATTAAATGTTGAGTTTCAGCATTTCATACTGAGATCTAATAAAATTTCCTTACTTTGTGGATACAACTTAAAGAGGGGATAGGGGTGGAAAGCAAAGAGAATAGGGTGTGAAAGAGCATAGATCATGAGTACACTTGTATTTCCCAGTATGCATACAAATTGTCTTCTTCCAACTTTTTAGAGCAGCCAAGATGTGCACCGGTGTTTAGATCCAAATTTTTGATTAGGATAAGGTCTCTTTCCATTACACTATTGTGATCACAGTTACACACATAGTATGCTGTGATCACCACAGCCTAATAGAATGCCACTAAGACGGAGCCCTATTTCTTGTTGCATGGACAAGCACTTTCTGTTGGAAAGTAGAACCAGGGCTAGAAATTCCATAGGTAATTACTGTGTGGAACGTTGGGAACATTTTAGGGGTCGGAAATTTGCAGGGAATGTACAAGAACATATGATCCCTTTATGTTTGTTCTTAAACGGCAGCACCTTTTGTGTTTTGTAAGGGGTCTGTTGAGTTGGGACTTTAGTACACATGCCAATACAAAGTACCTCATCACTAGCTCTAGAAGAACTCCAGGTGTGTACAACTTGTGACGTCGTGACACCAAGGGGCTGACAACATGTGACAGCTTCCAGCTATGCACGTAGTCAAAAGACTTCTTACTAGGGAAGTCACACTTATTGGTCGGAGGTACATTGGTCGAATTTTTCAAGATTGGTCCGTGTCTAAATTGGACAGTTGCGAAGTTTTGAAATGTCATGTCTATGTGTACCGTATTAAGAGCAGCATTACCCATGCTCAGTATGTGGCCCTACAACAGTATTTCTCACATCCAAGATAAATTATGTCGTTTCTACGTGTACCATATTTAAGCGCTAATTAATACCTATCTCTTCTGCGCCATTTTAGACCACTCCTGGTCTATGGCCATATTTTCATTGTCAATCGATCTTTGATCCTGATCCTTGAGCTTGTGTCTGATTTTGATCCAGTGTTTGCTTGTCTTGTCTAATGTCATAGGGAGGTCACCATTTCGCTGTTGAGATTGAGGGTTGAGAGCATTGAGAGGCTCTGTAGAACACAACTAAAGAAGTCAACCCAGTTCCAGTTACTACGCTACTTATGGCATCTCAATCGTCTGCCACTAGAACTGAGTTCAATAGGCATTGGGAGGCCGATGATCTCGGATCAGGTCTCGGTTCGCTACGTTGAAGGATACTGATAGCACAAGAACGTCGGTTGAGTCCTCCTATCTTAATGAAGGGATCTCAGCTTGTGGGGAAGAAAAACCTCTGGAGTTTGGATATAACTTCGTGCCATCTGAATCCAACCAAGAAGCTAGGAAACCGTCTACGTTCTTGAAGAGCTCGGTATTGAAGACTGATGAAAGTGTTTCAGCAATGGAGATTACGCATGGAGCCAGGGACGCAAGTATCTCGTCGAAGCATGGGAGTACGTCACCTGTTGTTACGCGGGTGAACGACTTGTCTTCTTCTTCCGAAGGCGTTCTACGGACATCTGTATTTCATTCTGAGACCTCTGAAGAAACTCGTGCAGGTGAGTACACGCGGACAGAAAGATTCATTCCTCCTTTCATGAAAACTTCAAGCCCTAGGCAACAAGGGAGTGATGATCCAGCTGGAGATCAGCAAGGGACACATGAGGTTGATACTCCACACACACCGCGAGCTGCCGTGGATGCAGAAATTGCATTAGAAGGTGTAGTGAACGGTCAAGAGTTGATAAAGCAGACGAAGCCACCAAGCGCAGGGGTTCCAAATCCTGGAAGAAACAGTACTACAACCGATATTTTCAACCCTGAGAAGGTTCTCCTACAGTCCACAACTGGTGTGCTGACGCCAAACCAGGTGCACGAGCATCACAAAGAGTCTAGCGACGATGACTTTCCACAAGAGTTGATCAAGGATACGAAGCCTCCTATGTCTGGGGTTTCGAATCCTGGGAGAAATTAACAGCTTTCTGGATGAAGTGGTTCACGATTACTCCCCAAGTAGCTTCCTCTTCCCCGACCTGTGATGTGCATTCATAAATGCAATTTGTTAAACATAAGTTGGCGGTTTGGTGCTGTCCTCGAGCGCCGCGATTTTAGTAGAGCGCAAACTTGAAGATGTCTCATATTTTGTTTTCATGACATCCACTACACTGGAATGTGGTTTTTCCTACATCAGTAGGCCATGGCTCATGATGCATGTGTGAGGTAAACTTATGGTTGCATCAATCATAATGTAAAAAATATGTGATGCTTATTGTGGCACTTTTATTACATGAACTTATTTTAATTTGACATTACGTTTGCGCCACATTCTATTGTGGTGATCCTCGTGATGTTTTCCATGAATTTCTCACTATGTTTCTCAAAATCATTTCATGATGCATCATAATCCATTCACCTAAGATGTTAAACATTGAGGACAAGGCTAGTGTCTGCCCAGTATGCTAGCTGCCCGTTCTGCTGCTTGTGTCACTTCTCTTGCCCAAACAGGCTCCCCAAGGACAACTTACCCAGCATAATGGGCCTCTCCCCATTCCATAGTATGTTTCCTTACCTGGCAATCCTTTCCATTATTGAGCTTTCAGAATGATTTGGTTTGCATTTTTTTATATGTTGTTGTAATACCCACAACAATAACACTATAACTAGCTTTGAGGAAAGGTCTGGCAGTAATCCATGCATGGGCCCCTGCTTCATAGGTTTGTTATAGAGCTTAGACAGACCAGCTCCTGTGTCATTGGCCCAAGTATACTATTAATTTACACAACCCAATACCATAGTACATGGGCAACTTCAGCAAAAATTAAAGTATTTTTAATTTTGCCAGAGGTTTTGAAAAGAAATTAGACCTGTTATCAAAATTTCCAAAAATTTAGATTGCACAATCTTGAATCAAACCCTGATCTAGTACAGATAAGCACATTAATTGTAAACACATTGACCACAAAGACAATAAGAAAACTCTGACGATGGGTTAGAATTTAGTATCTAACTTTGTTATATGTCAAAAAGTTCAAAATTAAAAACTCACATGCTGAATCTTAAATTATTAATTAATTAATTATTCAACATTTGTGTGTTGAACCCACCTAAATACTAGATACTATTCCAATTGAAGCGAGCTTAATTTCAGAGTTATCACAAAGAAATCATTAATTTTTTTGAAAATTAACTTCCAGAGATAAAAGTCAATCTAAATTCAATAAAGTTTGCTTCATTAATCCAAAAATTGCTTAACACCACCTTGCCAAGGAATTTTCCATGTTATTAAAAGTGGAGTGTGGGGGCGGTGGCAGGGAGGGGTGACATTCAAACAAACAAAATAAAAACACCTATCGTAATATATATATATGTATAAGTCCTTCCTATTTTCTAAGGGAATTTTCATGTCTTATGTTATGCAATTGTCTATAATGCAATTGCACTCATGGCATTAGTACTGCAGTCTGTAGTATCAATTTTAAAAGAAGGGTAGCACCGCATATTGATATGGGCAGGTGAAGTTATTTGTCATATCTGTTTGCAGCGGTCAGCTAGGGAATATTAACAACTGGCTAGTACACGGGGTGACTAAGAAACTCTCTCCTTAGTGAAGTCTCAAGTGCCTTTTTTGATATTGTTGACAAGTTTAGTGACTTGCAATCTAGAATTGCTTAGTTCGTATTTGAAATTGATAGTTGCAGATATCATTCATGTATGTTGGTATGAAATGTTTGCCAACTTGGACCTGTATATTCTTGGGCACTGTATCCTGGGTGCAACTCCACTGGTGCTCAGTAACTGACCCTCGAAATTAAAATTGGATGTACAATAGTCAAACGTACTGGTTTGGCTCACCAAAATAGTTTTGTGTAGCATTTTTATACAGTTTGCTGAAGCAGGTAACAGGCAAAGCAAACGCTAACACCTGCCTAAGAAGAGTGTAAGAAATATGAAGAAATATGATCTGACTGCTGCTCCATGTTTCTGATTGGCTAATTATAATGATTGGTCCAGGTGATTGCTGTTCATAGTCTCCCACCTATTTGTGGTGCCAGTTTTAGTTTCATTGGTGGGGTTGAAAAATAAGTAAAATGACTGGATATTTTTCCAGGGTCACATACTGAACACCGTTGGAGGTGCTGTTACAAGCCCAATTTGCCCTATTCACCATACCTATTTGCCTACTCTATATTATTCTAGTACCTTGGCAGCTTTAAATTATGTTTTATTTTGAAATGTTGAATTCTGCAAAAAAAAATTCAAAGAAAAAGCTTTTGCAAAGGAAAATAGAAATTTTTTAGGAATACTTTAAAATGTTCTTTTTCAACATGAAATCTTCAAAACTGAATAATTATTCACGAGACATCTGTTAAAGGTTGCCCCTATACTACAGTACACTGTTCAGCCAATATATAGCCAAAATATAATGTGCAGGCCATTCTAGTGCTATGGGTGCAGATATACTTAATACCCTACACAGTGTGTGGCATTGTGGGGCAATTTGCCTACCCAGGGTTTTTTCAATTTGTATATTATTTCAATACACAAATTCTCTCCTTGTGTTTAAATGAGTTGCTCCTCAATCACGCAACAAACATCAACGACAAAATCTACTCATGCAAACCCTCACATCTCCAAAACTAGGGTTCTTGGGTTTTTTTTACAACCACAGCCGAGAAGCGTACCATTGTGCCCCCCTCTCCCCTTCCAAAACCAACACACACACCCCATCTCCAACACCAGGGCCCCTTTCAAAACCACCGCGCACACACACACACACATCACACCTCCAACACTAGGGTTTTTAGGTTTTTCTACAACAACTGTCGAGAAGCGCACCACGCCCCCTCCCTTCCAAAAACACACACACATACACACACTCTCACGCAGAGTCCGCATAGACACACTCAGAAAGGGCGGGAGAAAGAGAATCTGTGATATTTTTGAGATGGTGCTTTTGGGATGCGAGGTTTGTAGGTACCATCTTTTAGGTCTGGACGTTGGAGCTGGCAGGAGCAGTTCTAATAAACCCTAGGAGGTTTGGATTACAGTCTTTGAAATTGCAGATTCTTCTGATTTCTTCACCGATGGGAAGGAAGTCGTATTTCTCGGAGTCTGATGTAATGCCTCTTGTGAAAAGGTAGGTGCAATTGTTGTTTTTGGTGGTGTTTTTTTAGGGGGGAGGGGGTGTTGTTCAAGAAAAAAAATTCTTGTTGGTCTCCGGGATTGACTTGTGTGACTGTGTTGGTTTGGGACGTGTTCGATTTTAATTTTTTCTTGTGGGTGGTTCTGCGAAATGTTTGTTTTCATCGGATTTGTTGAAGGTTTGTTTTGAGCCTTTGGTGGGTTGTGCGGTTGTGTGGAGTTTTGCAGGTACACTTCGAGCACATTGCTGACACTTTTGCGAGAAATTGCGAAATGTGAGACGGCCAAGTTGGACTGGGATGCATTGGTCAAAAGCTCGGCAACGGGCATCAGCAGTGCAAGAGAGTACCAAGCTCTGTGGAGGAGCTTGGCGTACCGTGTAGAGCTCAAGCAATGTTTTGAAGAAGATGAGTGTCCTCTGGTAGGTTTTTGTTAATGCTTTGTGGACATCTTTCCGGAGGTTTTTCTATTTGGCTGCATCTCTACGATGTGGGGGGCCAGTCTGCTGTGAGGATTTTAGGGTTTGGCTCATTTCTGGGAAATGGTCTTGATTCCAAAACTGCAACTAAGAGATTTTCTCTTACTGCAAACTCACTCACTGAATTTTTTCCCGTGGAACCATGAACTGCAAACCATGGCAAGATTTTAAAAATGCTCTGTGCTACTTTCTTGCTTGGGTGGAACCTCAAATGTATGTCATTCCTTCCCAGGATGATGAAAGTGACCTGGAATTCGAGCTGGAGCCTGTTCCTGCTGTGAGTGTGGAAGTTGCAGGAGATGTTTCCATGTGTGTGAAGGTATTTCTTAAAACTCAGTTGGATATGTCTTTTAGGTCAGAGTGTATGGCAGTGTTGTGAGTTTCATATAACCATCACTTCTGCATTTGCCTATGAACAATTGTTGACAATTAATCCACACTTTTATTTACCAAAGGAACCAGGGAAGTTCTTCCACCTGGTTGCAGTCTGGTGGTTGCTTAGCAGGCTTAAAAAAGTGCTCCAGTTCTGGAAGGTTTCTGACATCTTTAGCTGGCAGGCAGACATGCAACGTCATGGAATTTCAGGAATTTCATGCAAGCGAAAAGCAGATCCAATGTGGAAGTCAGATGTTAAAGAAGTGGAAGTTGCCCCAACAGTTGTACACCAGGTGGGTGTGGTTCTGATCGTTGCAAAGAGATGCTCCACTTCTCTGATTTTAATCAAATCCCAGCCATATTGACCAACCATGACCATGACCTTCTCTTGAACAGGGATATTCATTATCAGGTTCTTCAAGCGGGGCAGGTACAGTTGCAAGCAATACATCATTGAAAGGCATTCCCACTGCAAACAATGGGGCTTTGCATGTTGCTTCAAATAAGCAATTTGCTGTGGTGCCTTCTGCTTCAAATGATAGTGCCCTACTTTCTGGAGCTTTGTGTCAAACAGACAGGAAGAAGCGACGGCTTTGGACCCCTGAGGAGGACCTAGAACTCATTGCAGCTGTTGAGAAATGTGGGGAGGGCAATTGGGCAACCATTCTCAAATGTGGATTCAACCATGAACGCACTGCATCACAGCTCTCACAGGTTTCTGTTGTTTCCCTCCTGGTCTTTGAAGAATAACCACTGTGGTACCTTAAGGGGACAAAGGTGGTTTCCTCATATGCCACTCTACAATTCTCATTGCAGTCATTGAATGGTGTTCCAGCAGTTACTCTTTCACTGGCCTATCCTCAAAAACTATCTACCTGTTTGAACTTCCTATATGCTTGAATGGTTTTATAGCTGCTCCACTTTCACGTTCTGTCTTCCATTGAAAGTAGAATGTAATCATATGAGATATTCCTATGAAACAGCAGTTTTGACTTGAATTTGGATCTTCTATGGATTGTGATATCCTGTGGTGGAATTTGCTTATGTAGTGTGGATGGACCAGAGGTACAGTAACCATGAAAGTGATATATGTTCATTGCCTTGAGGGCACAGGAACTTATGCATTTGGACTATGGGTATATCTAATCTGCCAGGATCAGTCCTAACTTAGATTGGTTGATTACTCAACAAGGCTCAGAATATCTCATCCTTTTGCAGAGATGGGCACTCATAAGAAAGAGAAGAGAAGTGGCAGAAAAAGCAGGATATCGGGTTGGGCCAGGATATTCAGCCTCGACACCTGGGAGTTCAGGACAAGCAGGAGCCTCTCCTTTTGTGACACCTGCAGTTTCAAGCCCTGGCAGCTTAGAGCCTGCATTGAATGGCAACACAGGGTCTGCAATCCAAGTGCATGCGCCTTCAACCAGTGTGCCTGGTGGCCATGTGGGGTCTCCTGCAGGTGTGCCTATTTCAGCCACACAATCACCTCCTTCTGTAGCTCAAAATGTACAGGGGCAAGGAACAGGGTCTGTGGCAGTATATGCTATGAATTCATCTGCAGCAAATACAATCACCAACACTTACTCCAAGGCCAACAGCTCACGACCTGCAACAGGATTAGGTGGCACATCCTCTCGCCTAGGACATAGTTTGTCTGGGCAGTCTGCAGCAGTTGGTACCTTGTGTGTGAATGGAGTATCCTCAGCTACAGGCTTACCCACTGTGACTGGGACTGGTACAGGACAAGCAAATAGCACAGGGGCTGTGGTTGCTGGATCAGCCACTGGAGCAAGCCTTCATCCCTCTGGGGCCATTGGTAGGAATGCTCCAGCCACTCATATGATCTCTGTTGCGGGTGGTGAAATGAGGAATACATCCACAATACCCTTGCCAACTGCAGTAATGACATCTGCCACTGGTAAGTATGTTCTATCCTGCAACAATGTGGGTGCAAGTGGTGCACGAGGAAGGCTGAAGGGGCCTCACGGACCAGACCCCATGGTGCAAGCAGCTGCAGTGGCTGCAGGAGCCCGTATTGCACCAGCCTCAGCAGCAGCATCACTGTTAATGGCTGCCCAATCTGGCAATGTGGTCCATATTGGGCCTGGGGGCGTGCCTATCACTAAAGTAGGGCACTCAAATCAAGCAGGCTCTGCACAGCACTTGAACAGTGTCAGCAGTCGAGGCCCAAGTGCTATTGTTCACTACATTCGCACTGGTGCAGGTCAGTTCAAAAGGCCTCACCTTTTTGTTTGCTCCTAATATGTGAACTGCAGATATTTTGAAGACTGCAAGGGTGATTGCAACAGTTACTTGTGTTACTGTCAAGTGGGCACAGCTTGTGCAGTGGCCCCAGCACGCTAACAATGTGCAGTTGGTAGATACCTGGGTGAATTTCTTTCAGTCTCTGTGTTACTTAGTTCCTGCAGGATACCCATAAACCTTGAAATTGTGCTGCAGGTGTTCCCCCATCAGCTGCTCCTGGAATGACAATGACTATCCAGCGAACTGCATCACAACACAACACAAAAATACATTCAAGCAGATCATTAGGAAATGGTCAAGCAGCTCTTTCAGCTCCCAAGTCGAACTCATCTCCTGTGCCAGTGACAAGTGCCCAAGCATCCCGCAATAATGCACATGTACAGACTGGAGCTAATCATAACAGTAAGTCAAATGGGCCTGGACGACCTGGATCAAGATCTCATTCAAGCCCGCCATCTCCTATTGTTCCAGCACATGAAAACTCCCATACACAACCGAGCAATGACTCTGACAGCCCAGCTTCCACCCTTGTGAGAGGGGCAGCCTATGTGGTCTCATCTGCAGCAATTGCAAGAGTCTCAAGTGCATCAGTAGTGACAACTAGTGAGTCTGCCCAGAAAGAAGTGCATCAAGCAATTGCCACTAGTGGGAGGGCTGCAGCCACCTCTATATCCACTCCTTCACCTCCTATTGTCATCAGAGGATCAAATGTTGTCAGCTTGTCACCTGCAGAACCAGCTACAAAGAATGGAGTGATGTCTTCTCATGTAGAATCCCAGACAAAAAAGGATTCCAACCCGTCTGACACAGCTTCACCAAAACACCATGCTACTGATAGTGATCAAAATCTTGTCAATAATCCCCAAAAACCTAAAGCAGTCCGGCAGTAATTTAGTCTCATACTCTGGCAGCAGTCACTGGAGCATTCATGAGTTTTCAGCATCCTTACCAATTCACTGATCGGAGACAGTTGTAGCTTATCCTCTACGTGTAAAGTTGAGGCACCACCAGCAGACTATTCACTTCAGTCACATGTACTTCAGGTACCTTGCAGTGACCAAAGTGTTGGTGGGTGTAGAGTAAATGGAGTATCACAGAGTTCATCACAGTGGATATGTACTTCCTTCTGTTGTACATATGCACATGGAAAGGTTTTTGAGCCTCCTCTTGGGAGGGAAAGCTCTCATAGTATGGGGTGCCCCTTTATGTGCACATACAAAAAATTTTGCCACTCCCTTTGTACAAGGGGTCTTTGTCTTTTTGGTTATCTCCTATTTGTGCAGTTATTGCTGCATTGACATTTGTTTTCAATCAACTTTGATGGTGTTCCTACTTTGTGTTGTTGAGTTTCCATCTTTCTTCCTATGTTGCTTCATTACCAAAAATGCATTTTCAAGCAATCTCTCTCAAATGCCAAAGAATCATTCACTAATGAAACCTTGAGTGAAGTTTGCCCAACATAATTTCACTTTTTAAATCTCCATATAGAAGTGGGCTATTGAATCATGTCACAAATATCCTAGTAGTGATGTTCAAAATGGATAACATTACAATTATGCAAAAACTCTTGATGAAATTTATAAGATGGTGGGGTTATGGATTATAGATCCTGATCAATTACATTTTATTTGAAGTATGACTTTTGAAATATTACCATGAGGAAAGAAATTTGAAAATATGGGTCTTGATTTTAACCCTAAATATTCTAATAATATGAAATATTGCAAACACACAAATTGATTGATGACAAAAGGTATTACATTTGTTCTACACACAAATTTTACCTACTATCTTATCATGTTAAAAAATATATATTTTTTCATCATCTTGTGAAACCTATTAAATGTTTAGATATTAGTTTAGTTAAAAGGCTTAAAAAGCTATGTGAAGACTTGTAATTTGATGCAATTAAATTATTACCTATGTAATTATTTAATGTATAAGTTTGATGATTTACTTATTGGTAAGGTTTCATAATTTAATTATGATTTGATCATGTATTTGATTTTCACATAGTAATTTATGTGAAAAATCATGTGAAATTTTTTTGGCACATTAAGGTGCATTGATTTTCACATAATGACTTATGTGAAAAATCATGTGAAAAATCTTTGACACATTAAAGTGTATTGACTTTCACATAATAATTTATGTGAAAAATCGTGTGAAAAATCTTTGGCACATTAAAGTGCATTGATTTTCACATAATAATTTATATGAAAAATCGTGTGAAAAATTTAACACATTAAAATGCATTAACTTTCACATGATAATTTATGTGAAAAATCTTCCCCATTTTAATATGCACATGAAATCACATTGGGAGCCATGGGGAGTCATGTGATGTGTAAACTTTAAGAAATTTCTTGTTTAGTTTCCTTTTGATTAATATATAAGAGGGTGTTTATGACCTTTGGAAAAACACTTTCATTTGATAGAAGTAAAATGTATGAATGTAAAGTTTCATGTAATAAAATTGTGAAGGGAATCCAAATTTTAGTTTTGAAAGGTTTTGGTGTACTTTATGAAAAATCCATGGTAGGAAAATGGTGTGGCATACTAGTTATGCATAGATAATAGAAAGGTGAAAAAATATTTATGCAAACAAGAACATAAATTTCCATAACTATGTAATAAACATACATAATTTTGGTCTTAAACCCACTTGTGATCTACATCTTTTGGTTCTATTGCTGGGACTCAAATTTATGTTTTTTGTGTTATGGAACTTAATTTTGTTGTTGTGAATTTGGTACGAAAAAAAAACAATAAAAAAAAAAAAAACTATTCGTTTTGTTTTAGAATGTGAGATGTAAGGTGATTTGTTTATCCCCGAATCATGAACAAAAGTGACAACATGGGTGAAAGAGATTCAGCTTATAATAATGGAAATTACAAGAAGCAAACCAAGTCGAGTTTAATGTACAATTGAACGCATAATGTAGCATCATGAAGACCATAAACACGAATCATTATGTTTGACCCCAAATCTACTTTTGGATTTTACATGTAATCGTATGCACGAACTATAGTTGGATTTGTGGGAATCTGAAAAGTTTCGCAAAGAAAAATTACAAGCAAGAAAGAAAAATAAAATGGCACATGTTAAATCATATGAAAGAATGTAAATAAAAAGTTTACAAAGGATAATAGGCGTTCATGAATAAGTTCATGTTTATTAAACTTTATTGAAACCTTAAAGTTTTATAGTTTTGATATAAAAAATGTTGTAGGTTTTTGAAAAAAAATAAAAAATATATATGTTTTATTTTTAAAATTAACCTTAGGAAAGGCTTCTAATTCCTTTAGTACACAATTTCCAGAAAATAAGCAACAAACCCCATCACTAACATTAAAAATTGTTAAGCCAAATTCATCTATTAAAAGACTTGTTGAGAGACCTATTGAAAAGCTTAAAACTATAGATGAACCAAATGTGTTAGTGTCACAACTATGTAAATGACTAGAAGAATGTAGACCTCAACCTGATTCGAAACTTGCAAGGCAACACCAAAAGGTGATCACACCAAAATAACATTTATTCATTTAATTTAAAAAAAGGGATGCAATTCCGGACTATGTCAAAATTAATAATTTGCATGTCATGTGGAGTGGAGGCGTCATTAATATTCGTGATGGTCGTGATCTTATAAATGTTGTTTTTCAATATAAGCATTTAAATAGGATAATTGCAAGGTTGGAGATTTTTGTCCTTTTAGAGATTTGCACCAAAAAAATAAGAAATTTTTTATTATGAATGTAATTCGGGCCATTGGGAGTTTTTTAATTCATGAAAAAAAATTATGAAAACTAAATGATAGTTGATCAAAAGGAATTAATTAATTCAAATGATAAATCAAATGAACCAGTTGAACCTCCATCTACTACAACCAAGGATTAATAAAAGCAAAAACATGGAGATAGGCCAAAAAAACTGAGGTTCATGTGAACATTTACGATTAAAATCTCAAGATCCACCATGTTGCGTGGGTTTACAACACCACATATAAAACTAGCACAGAGTATTCACCTTTTTGTTTAACCTATGGGATGGATGTGCTCTTACCCATTGAGTTGGAAGTAATGACTTTACTCACTACCACAACAATGAGATTTCTATCGGATGAACCCCAACGCCATCGATTGTTGCAACTTAATGAATTGGATGAACTATAGTTCAAAGCCCACTAATCCATTGAAATCGCACAAGCTCAACAAAAAAAGGCTTTTGAAAAGAAGATGAAAAAAAAAGACTTCAAAGAAGGTGACCTTATCATGATGTTTAATGTTCAACATCATCGCAAGGTTTATAAGAAATTATTACCCAAGTGGTTTGGACCTTTTGTTATCAAGAAGGTGTTTGTAGATAATGGATCTTATGAACTTGAAAATGTTGATGGCTCACCATATCTAAATTGCATTAATCATGACAGATTAAAAAAAAATTTAGATATGTGATCCCGAAGACGAAATCCACAATGAATTTAAAAGTGACGTAACTTGATGTAATTAAACTATTACCTATGTAATTATTTAATGGGTAAGTTTGATGATTTATTTATTGGTAGGGTTTCATAATTTAATTCTGATTTGGTCATGATGTTTGACTTTCACCTAATAATTCATGTGAAAAGTCTTTAACACATTAAAGTGCATTGACTTTCACATGATAATTTATGTGAAAATAATGTGAAATTTTTTTGGCACATTAAAGTGCATTGACTTTCACATGATAATTTATGTGAAAATAATGTGAAAATGTTTTGGCACATTAAAGTGCATTGACTTTCACATGATAATTTATGTGAAAATAATGTGAAAAATCTTTGGCACATTAAAGTGCATTGACTTTCACATGATAATTTATGTGAAAATAATGTGAAAATGTTTTGGCACATTAAAGTGCATTAACTTTCACATAATAATTTATGTGAAAATAATGTGAAAAGTCTTTGGCACATTAAAGTGCATTGACTTTCACATGATAATTTATGTGAAAATCATATGAAAAGTTTTTAGCACATTAAAGTGCATTGACTTTCACATCATAATTTATGTGAAAACTCTTTGTCATTTTATTATGCACATGAAATCACATGGGGAACCATGTGATGTGTAAACTTTAGGAAAATTTCTTGTTTAATTTCCTTTTGGTTAGTATGTAAGGGGGTGTTTGTGACCTTTGGAAACACCTTCACTTGATAAAAATAAATTGTTGTATGAATGTAAAGTTTTATTGAATAGAATTATTAAAAGAATCGAAATTTTTATTTTGAAAGGTTTTGGTGTAGTTTATGTGAAATCCATGGTAGGATAATGGTGTGACATACTAGTTACACATAAACAAGAAAAAGGTGAAAAAATATTTATGCAAATTTTCATAACTATGTAATAAACATATATAGTTTCGGTTTTAAACCCGCTTATGATCTATAGATTCACATATTAAGTGCCAACTTGAGTTACTTTAAAGTCTAATTATGATTTTAATTATCTGATCATTGAATGTGAAATTTTGAACATGTCAATTTTGTTTAGCTACTTATCTCATGATTATTTTGCAGATGATAAAATTCATACACTATCACAATGAAAAGTTGTTTGTAAACATTTAAAGGGTACAAGTTAAATATCATATACCAAACTTTAATTTCACTTAAGTCTCTCACCCATGGATGAAAAAATGTTCATAAAAGTGATTATTGACTCATCGACGATCTAAACCTTTATTTTGGAATGGAGTTTTGGATCAAATTTATATAATTTCAATTGAATTTGTTACAGATCAAATATTTATCAAATTTATATGTAACAAGTAAGAGTTAGGTTTGATTTTTAGCAATGAATTTTTAGCAACTAACCCTAAACCCTAAACCTTTAGCGGTCTAAATTTTTAAAAGTGCAACTTATTGATCTAAAAACTTTTGATTATGTAGTTGAAAACTAATAATCAACAAAATAATCATGGGATAAAGCAGCTAGAGTGAACCAGTTGGCCATTATAACCCTGTGTTAACTCAACATTGCACCACAATCAACCTATTTAAATTGTTTACCATTGACATTTTTTTTTTACGTGTTTTTTTCCCAACCCTGACCATACTACCCTCCAACTTAATCACCTTAATTCCCTAGCTACCCTATTGACATAATTACATTATTGACCTACATCTTGGCTCTACCTACCAATCCCTTACTTATTTACTCTCTATTCTTTCATTGCTAAACCTATATCTTTTAGCTAAATTTTTGTCTTTTGGCACAACTTCTAATTCTTTATGGCTAAATTTATATCTCTTAGTTAATTTTTTGTCTTTTGGCACAACTTTTAACTCTTCTTGACTAAACCTTTTCGTTTTGGCACAATTCTTAATTTTTTCTAATTAAACTTATATCCCTTGGCTAAACCTTTTTTTTTTTGCACAACTTCTAATTCTTTTTAGCTAAACTTTCATCTCTTCATGGCTAAACATTTACATATTCACAAAATTTCTGTATTTTTTTAGCTAAATGTTCATCTCTTGGCAAAACTTTTACTTTTCAACAAAACATATATATTTTCTTAATTAAATTTCTACCTTTTGGAAAAAAATTTAACTTTTTTTGGTTAAACCTATATCTTTTGACAAAACCTCCATCTCTTCGTGGCTAAACCATTACACATTGGCAAAAGTTATATTTATTCTTGATTAAATTTTTATTTTTTAGAAAAAGCTTAACCTCTTTTTATTTAAATTTTTACCTTTCAACAAAACTTTTATATTTTTTTACTTAAATTTCTACCACTTGAAAAAACTTTGAACTCTTCCTAATTAAACCTCTACCACTTAGTAAAACCATTATTTGTTTTATGTCAAATTTTTATCTTTTAGTGAAACCTCTATTTCTTCTTGTTTAAACCTTTACAAATTGGAAAATTTTAAAATTCTTCTTAACTAAAACTATACCTTTTGGCAAAACTTCCATCTTTTCATGGCTAAACTTCTATTTGTTGGCAAAAACACTATTTTTTCTTGGTTAAATTTTTATTTTAAAAAAACTTTTATATTTTTTTGAATTAATTTAAAGACAATTTTTCAACAAAAAATTTTAACAAAAAATTTGGTTACAATATTGACCTAACCATCTTATTGACATAATTACATTATTAACCTAATTTATTTTTTATTTGTGTATATACCTACCTACGTAATCACCAACGTACCTACAGATTTAGTTACTTACTTACCCACCTCCATTCACCTATCTACCTATCATTTATATGATGTTAATGTCAACCAATGTATGATATATGAAATATGATGGTATTGCATTAAATGAACTAACAACAATTTTAATCATATTTGACCCCTTAATGTCAAAAAATGATAACCTTGAATGTTGATATTGCACATTCGATTAACTTTTGTGAACCACACATAAGTATTACATATTTTGGTAGTTATTGTTAAAAGTTAAAATAGTTAAAAATCCAATCATAAAATACAATACCCACATATGAAAACAATGTCATTTCAAATACAATACACTTCAATAATTATTACATTTTTTTTTTAAAATTATTATTTATTTATTTATTCCTTCTAATTTTTTTTCTAATTTTTTAATTGTCATCATTTTTGTCATTGAGCATGCATATTTTATGCCCAACATTTGGGTATTGCACAAAACATCCAAGAAAACCAACCAACATTTTATGTTTCAATTGTGAGTATTACAAAATCATTCTAACAAAACTAATGTTTATTTTGTGACCCTTATGCAAATATTTCACATTGAACTTTATGTTTTTGAAGTTCTTTTAATGCAATAATGTAACATTGCAATATGTTTCAAATTTGCATTTTTAAGGAAAATTTCAACAAAGTATTAATGCAATGCTCACATTCAAAACAAATAAACATAATACAAACATGAGGTCACAATTGCAATAAGACAAAACTTATATGTATTGATGCAAGTTTCACATCTATCAAATTTTTTTTAAATGTTCAAAAAATGAAAAAATGAATACCATGCCATTATTTATGCCAAAGAAACTTAAGTAAAATATATGCATGTTACTTCTAACCTCAAGAAACACCTTTCTAAATTTATTTTCATTAACCACCATGTCATGTGTTCATCGATAAGTTTTTGTTATTGTAGTCACCTTAATAACATGTTGATAAGTGTAAAGTTGATAATGATACAATTGGAGTTGAATGGGATTGGTTACAAATTGGTATTTCATAATTATTCAAAATCTGCATCAAACACATGATACACATTAAAATGCAAATTTGAATAATATAAACCAAACCCCAAAATATTACATGTGTATGAACATATATATTTTATTGGATTTTTATTATAAAAAAATTGAAAAATAAGAAATAAAGGAAATAGAAAAACAAACTTCATCTTTTCGAATTTTGAAGACCAAAAAGAAATGGAAATGTAGGGGGAAAACAAAAAGAAAATTATGACAAACATAATAAAAGAAAAAAAATTCTTCTTACATTTAAAAAACAGAAAAAATGGAAAAATAGGGCCAAAAAAACACAAAAAATCTTCTTATTCTTAAAGAAACATTTTAGAAAAAAACAAAACAATGAATAAGAAACAAAAACTAGAATTCTTCTTCTTGAATTAACAATAACAAGAAAAAAAATCTTCAAAAAAAAAGAAAAGAAGGAAATGAAAAGAAATTTCTTCTAGAATTTTAAAAGTAAAAAAAAATAGATAAACAAGAAAAAAAAAAAAAACAGTATTTGTCTCTATTTTTTTCTTTTCATCTTTTTTATTTCCATGTCTTTCTCTTTTGTTTTTTTGTCTTCTTCTCTGTCTTTTTTTTACTTTTCCTTTTTGCTTACTTTCAAACCAAAACCAAAAAAAAGACAAGGAAAAAGATAAAGACATACCTTGCATGATGTGCATAACTAATGATGATGCAACAAAAAATGGCAGCAAGCACAACAATGTGATGAAAAAAAAGAAAATGCTTGAAGAGGAAGAAAGAAAACAAAAAAAAAGGAAATGATGAAAAAGTTGCAAAGATTAAAAAAAAACAAAGAAAGAAAAGACGAAAAAATGATAAGAAGAAAAATCTATAGCACAAAACAAAGAAAAGAAAAGAAAAAACAATAATAACAATAGCAATAAAAAAAGAGGAAAGAAAATGATGAAAAAAAATTATTACAACAATGGAAGAGATGAAAAAAAGAACAAAGATAAGAAAAAAAAAGCAACAATGGAAGAGAAAAAAATGATGGTGGAAGAGGAAAAAAGAAAGAAAGAGAAGAAAAAAAAGCAACAATAGAAGAGAAGAAGATGATGGTGGAAGAGAAGGAAAAAAAAGCAACAATGAAAGAGAAGAAGATGACAATGCACGAGAAGAAAATGATGGTGGAAGAGGGAAAAAAAAGAAAGAGAAGAAAAAAAAGCAACAATGGAAGAGAAGAAGATGATGGTATAAGAGGGAAAAAAAAAAAAAAACAAAGAAAAAAAAGAAAAAAATGAGGGAAGAAAAAAGAAAAAACAAAAAAAAAAAAAAAAAAGCAACAAAGGAAAAGAAGAAGGAAAAAACAAAGAGTTGGAAAAAAAAAAACAAAGAGAAGAAAAGAAAG